>ERZ773272.15-NODE-15-length-91991-cov-26.799872_pt1 | contig 91991 bp, 79 predicted proteins | sample MGYA00511891_ERZ773272 | MGnify/ENA primary metagenome ERZ773272 (study PRJEB29015, sample SAMEA2738150) | human oral metagenome | biome: human oral; feature: human-associated habitat; material: saliva | place: China | collected 2198 ...
ATTTTATAATCTAAAATAACCAAGGAAAGAAGTGAACATAGTGGTTAAAAACCGTGAAAATAAATACATGTCTACAATTAAACATGAAACATTAACTAATATTGGTAAAATAACAAAATTAGAACCACTATGGAAAGAATATCGTTCTTTACTTGATTATTTTATTCGTGATATGAATGTAAAATTACAAAAAGGTTTAAATATACCTAAATTTACAAATATTAAACCTTATAATTCTGATATTAATGAATTATATAATAGAACTATTAAAACTCATAATAATGCTATTAAAAATAGTAAAAGTACAAAACCATTACAAGATATATTAGATGATATTACAAATAATTCTATCAAGACTCCGTTATCTGCTAGATATGTGCAAACTTGTTATACACAAACTCATGAGTCTTATTTATCATGGACTGCATTACTTTCAGATAAAGTTAAATATTATTTAACAATGTCTTCAATGAATGATAGATTAATTGATAATCAACCATTTCTTACTACTTGCTATAGAGTAAATAAACTTCATCTTTGGTATCAAAAACCAACTTTAAAATGGGCATATGATGAGAATAATAATTTAGTTGTTCCTACTAAAAATAACCCAGCAAAAGTTGAGTTACCAGTACCTGAAGAAATTCTTAAATTCCTTAGAAGACTTGTAAAACAAGCTCGTAAGAGAATTTCTCTACCAAATCTTAAAAAAGTTTCTACTTTAAAATTAAATGAAAAAGTAGCTAAGTTAGAAGTAACTCGTAATGCAACACATGTTAATTTATGGTTAAAATTATCTACTTTAGAAAAAGGTAAACCAATTTATATTCCTTTAAAAAATAATAGTTATTATGCACAATTATTAAAAACAGGACTTCGTTTACCTTCTGTTCAAGTATGTCTAAAAGAAAATACGTTAACTGTAGCTCCTATTTTAGAACATACTAAAGCTAAAACTAGAGATAATAATAAAGAAATAGGTATTGACTTTGGTATGGTTACAATGTTTGCTACAAGTACAGGTGAAAGATATGGAATCACCACATTTAACAAACTTAAAATTTGGGATCAAATAGTTACTGAACGTGCTAAGTTACTTCAAAAAGAAGGTAAGAAATTAAAAACAGATCCAGTATATAATAAATTACAAGCTAAAATTCGTTCATTCATTACAAATGAAATTGGTAGAATTTTAAATAAAATTGTTAAACAAGGTCATTCTGTTTTTGTAGTTGAAAAGCTTGATTTTCGTAGTAGTAAACTATCTAAGAGAATGAATCGTCTTATTGGTCGTACTTATCGTAAAGTAATAAAAGACAAATTAAAACGTTTAGAAGATACTCATGGTATTACTGTTGTAGAAGTAAACCCTTCATATACTAGCCAAGAGTGTTCTAAATGTGGATTTGTCTCTAAAAAAAATAGAAAAACACAAGGTACTTTCAAATGTACTTGTTGTGGTCATAAAATAAATGCTGATGTGAACGCATCTCGAAATATTATTAAAAGACGTTCTTTTGATATTAAAATGCGTTCTTTAGCAAACGGACAAAAAATCCGTATAACAAGGTGTCTAATCCTAGAGACTTTATTACAAAATCATTTTAAAAAATGTAATAAACACTCTAGCGAGGTGTCAATTATAGGTTGCCACCCTCAGTCTGCATAGACTTGAGTTTCACCGTATGTAGATATAATTTTCAAAGATTTTATCTATCATATTTAAAACTATTCGTTAAGGAGGATTATTACTATGTCTATTATTACTATGATGATGAATATCTTCTCTAAATCTAATTCATCTGAAAAATCTATGGCTGATATCTATAAAGATGAAAAAGAGACTAGAAATTTACTTCATCAATTACCTGAACATGAACGCATTCACGTTATCAATTTCATTGAATCTAATTACCCAAAAGGTTCTGATTTCAATGAAGCTATTGCTAACGAAACTGCTAAAATACTTAAAAAATCTGAGTCATCTAATTAATTTTAGTGGCTCTTTTATTTTATCTAATCAACTTACTTCTTAAAATGTTGATTAATTTCCACCACAATTTCCGTAAATTCTACGAATTTACTTACGGTACAATAAATTGTACCTTTCGTTAGGTTAGCACCTAACACCCTTTCATTTTTGAAAAAAATTTTAAAAAATATTGACCTAAGTAAGTCTCTAAACTACTTAAAATATAAATAATAAATATTACGAAAAGAGGTACATATATATGCTAAACAACAAACTTACAATCGCTGGTAACTTAGGTAGAGATTTCAGATTATACGGTAAAGATAAAAACGTTGGTGAAATCGTAATCTATGATAGCAACAGTAAAGACGCTTACGTTCGTGCTACTTTCTTCCCTAAAGGTAAAGCTTTTGAAACTATCGTCCCTAAATTAGTTAAAGGTGCTTTCGTTAAACTTGAATGTCACTTAGCTACTTACTCTGTACAAGACGAAAAAACTGGTAAATATACTAATACTTTACAAGTTATCGTTGATGAAATTCGTTTCTTTAACAACCCACTTAAAGGTAAAGACGTTAAACCTGTCGAAATGGTAATCGAAGAACCTATCGGTGAAATCGTTGAAGGTGCTGAATTACCTGAAGTAGAGGTAGATGAAAAACCTAAACGTACTCGTAAATCTACTAAAAAAGCTAAATAATTAATATCAAAAGACCTCAGCATGTCTCAAAACTGCTCTTTTTATTATGAGTTCACCAGGGGCACACCCTTTTGGACTAACCGTAACCATTCAATCCTCCGACCTAAGCACGTCACTAAACTGCTACTCCTAACGACATTAAAATAAAGGCGGCATAATACAATGATTATTACTAGGTTAACTGACAATAACCCTACGCAAAACATTGCTTATGATATCAAACAAGTTTATCATCCTAAGTCAGACGAAATGCGTATTATCTTTAAATATAATATCGGTAATACCGTTAAATCAACTCCACTAACTTCTTGCTTTTCTGATGAGGGTATCAAATACAAATTACCTGATAACCCTAGCTTGCAAGATATCCAAAACCAAGCTAATGCTTTAGCTGGTATGTATATTAAACAAGCCATGTTACGTAAAACTAATAAAGTTAAAAGTAACTATCATATTATCCTGCCTGAAAAATAAAAAAAACCTGACCTGAGCATGTCACTAAACTACTTAAATAAAATAAATTATAAAAATTACGAAAAGAGGTACATATTTATGCAATTATCATTAACAGGACACTTAACTAGAGACATTTACGTTCACAAAACTACTAAAGATAACGATATTATCTTAGGTCAAATCGCTACTACTGATTACGTTAACGGTAAAGAAGTTACTAACTTTGTTAACTTCCGTGCTTTCTCTACTGACTTAGCTGAAGCTTTATTACCTTACCTTAAAAAAGGTACATTAGTTGATATAGACGCTCGTCTTGCTCAAAGTAAACGTGTTGTAGACGGTGTTAATCACTACGAACAAGTTGTTATCGTTAATAAACACGGTATCGGACTTGGTGCTAAATAATAAAATTTAATTAAGACCACGTTATGTGGTCTTTTTTATTTTACGGAAATTCTACGAATTTCCTGCCCTTGTGGTACGGCTTCGCATTAGTACCACGCTACCTAAAACCAGTTACTTTGATCCGCTTCGCTCTAAAGAAAGTTGTAACTGGTTTTAGTTTATGGTTACAATTAACTAAAGTTAATTGTTTTTTTATTTTTTTGTTCTAACCTATCGTTCTACATAATCGTTCCCACTTGTTGTTCTACATAATCATTCTACATAATCGTTCCCACTAGTTGTTCTACCCTATTCGTTCTTCATAATCGTTCTCCCCAGTTGTTCTCACTAGTTGTTCTCCCCTATATGTTCTATATAATCGTTCCACATTATCGTTCCGACTAATTGTTCTACATAATCGTTCTACATAATTGTTCTACCCTATTCGTTCCACATATATGTTCTAACCTATTGTTCTACATAATCGTTCTCACCAGTTGTTCTCACTAGTTGTTCTACATAGTCGTTCTACATAGTCGTTCTACATAATCGTTCTACCCTATTTGTTCTACATAATCGTTCTACATAATCGTTCCCACTATTTGTTCTCATTAACTTATCTTAACTCTTTATTAACCTAGTTCATTAACTTGTTTTCTAACTTCTTCATTTATTATCTTCATTTGAACCCATTACCTTAAACCCTTCACTTAACTCCTTACCTCAATCCCTTAACTCAATTCCTTACCTTAAACCCTTTTTTTACGGGCATGCTACGCATACCCGAACCTCTGTTCGTGGCTTCGCATTAACTCACAACTCGTATAACTACGTTATACTCCCTCGGTTAAATACTACGTATTTAACTTAAGGACACCCCTCCCTCTTTGAAGCTCTTAATTAAATAGGGTTAATTGAAATGGGTTATTTGAAATTCTATTATGTAAAATTCTATTACTTGAAATCTTTCAAATTAACTCCTTGAATATTTGCTAGAATTTCTTTATTGGAATTTTGCACTCACTTAATTAATTTCATTCCCTTTAAATGAAATTTTATTCCTATTCTTATAAATATGGATTAGGTTAATTGGTTCGTGCAATGGGAGAGGTGTAAAGAGCATAAGAGAGAATATATTTCACAATAATAAAAATTGTGTTAATAACATAATTATTTCATATATCAAAAATCGTTCATTTATTTTTAAATTTAAATCGAATTTCAAAAAAAGATATAAAAAAATAACCCACATACTATTTAAAATATGTAGATTATTTTAGAAATTTAATATTTAATTTTTAAACTATTTATTAGTCTTTTTTCTCAAAAATTGGTTTGAATCCAACAAATTTATTTGAATTATATGTCTGTTCTTCTAAACGACCTTTAAGTGGATTTACATATCCATGTTTATTTTTATAATTAATAGTAATAATTTTTCCGTCCATTAAATTTTGAAGTTCTTCATCATTAAATTCATATGTTGACCACTTACGAGAAATACTAATTTCTTTTCCGTTCCAAACACCTTTAAAACGATTTGAATCATCACGTTGATACTCACCTTTAAATTGTACATAAGCATAACCTTTATATTCAGCATTTTCTAACTTACCACGTACAATTTGACCTTTAGATGTTTTAAATTCAATCGTCTCATCATTAAATAACTTTTTAAGTTCAGATTCTGTAAATTCATGGTCACCCCAAGATTTTTTAATACTAACCTCTTTACCTAACCAAACACCTTTTACTTTATCAGCTCTTTCGTATTTCCCTATAAATTCCGTGTATTCTTTATTTGTTTTTTTGCTAATTGCCGTGTCTATTTTACCTGTTACATTAAATTTAACACCATTAGAATCTTCGGTTTGGAAAGTAATAGTCTCACCTCGTGATAACTTCTCAAGGTCTTCAGGTGTGTATTCATACGAACCACACTTACGTTTTATACTAATTTCTTTACCTAACCAGTTAATCATAACTTTATCTGACGTGAAACCGTATTGTTCTAACGAATATCTTTTATTACGTAAAACATGAATATCATTAGCTAATATTTCTTCAAACGCATAAAATACTTCATCCATTGATTTATTATTCTTACCTAAATCAAATAACAAGTTCTGTAACTCTTTTGTTCCTTCAGGAGAACCAATCATTGTACCTTTAGAAGCTTCATAAGCTAATAAACCAACTTTAGATAAAATAAGTCTTTTAGCTTCTAACATCATTGGTTTTGCTTCATTACCTATCATAACTTCAAGCGTTGTTAAACGAGTTGCAGGAGTACCTATATCATATTTTTTAAGTTGATCTAACACCCAAGCAATTGTAGGTGTTTTTGGTTTAACTGATTTAACTTCGTGTGCATATCCAACAGCCATATTATTTAAATTCGGTAAAGTTGTAACAACATCTTTAGTATCATCATCACTATTTAAAACACCTTGTTTAGTAATAATACGAACACTACCATTAAATGTTGGATTTGTATCTGTTACATAATCATATCTAATCCATTCTGTATCTTCTAAATACATTTTCAAAAATTCTTCAGTTACAATTTTATACATTTCAACAGCAATACTTCCAAATTCATTTAATTCATCAAGTGATTTCGGAATCACAACACCTGGACGTAAACCACCGTGAGCTGTAGCATCAACAACGTGTGTTTTACGTGGTTGTCTGTGCGTAAATAATGAAGGTTCTAAACCTAATAAATTAATATACTGATCAATAGTAGGTGTAATTAATTTAAAATCTTCCATTGAGATAACATTTTCTTCAGTTCTTGGATATGACAAAATACTCTTATCATATAATTTTTGTGCAGTTTGTCGAACTTCAGTAATACTAACACCTTTATTCGTAAAAATAGAACCAAGTTTATCGATGTTTAATAATTTTGGTGGTGGTGTTGTACCTGGTGTTTCTCTAACCTTTTTAACTTTCGTTTCCATTGGAAATTGTGATGCATAGCTTTCCATTTCTTCTAATGTCTTAAACTGTTCAGCATCTTTCATCTTAAGCATTAAATCATCTAATTTGTATCTAAATTCATACATTTTAGAAGGTTTATAATTACGTAAATCATCATGCTGTTTACCAACAAAAGAAACAACCGCTGATTTCAAACGTCCAAACGGAATAGTACGACCAATTGTATAACCTTGTTTCATAACCTCATAAGTAGCTACACGAGTTAAACATTGTGTAATATAATCACTAGCCTGACGAGCACGACCAACATTAAAATTCGTAAAACCAAATGTAATTGGTTTTTTATCTTTTAATGCTTTTATAATACTATTAGGTGATTCATCAGCATGAAACTCTCTATAAATTTTACCACGATAGTTTAAAAACTGTAAAACCTCATAACCAATTAAATCCCCTTCACAAAAAGAGTCTAAATCCGTTGCGATAACAGGAATATAACCCTTATCTAAATATGTTTTACAATCATTTATATACTGATCAATTTTCGGTTTTGGAATAGGTACATATTTATCAAAATCAAAATATTCAAATTTCCATGGTGCTGACTTAACATTTCTAAAATCACCTATAAATTCAGAATATTCTTTTTTAGCTGTTTCTTTTGGTTCAGGTAATTTTAATACGTGTCCAGCTAAATGAACTATTTGGTAATCATCACCATTAAAAGAACCACTCATACCACCTAATGCATCAGCAAAGTTCTTAGCAGCTGAACCCTTCTCACAAATTATTAATAATTTTTCCATTTCAATTATATCCTTTCTTTTATTTTTCATTGAAATACTCCTATTATTATAACATAAAAAAAGAATCCCTACAAGAGATTCTAAATTTTATTAATAATTGTACGCACTTTTAAATAATCTTTATGACCTTTCATTAACTCATCATTATTTAAATCTTTTCTAATTGCTTTTTTATCTAATTGATTAAATCGTTCTTTAAGTTGAACTTCCACATTATGTGTATTTTTATATTCAGCAATTTTATAATTACATAAACAAAAAAACACACTAAATAACAATGTAAAATAAAATGTTAATTGTTTTAATTCTTTTGTTTTCATTCTAGGATAGATAATAACAAACCAAATAAGAAATGGTAATAAATATAACATTATCATTATATCAACCTCAATAATTGGTTTGTTAATTAAATAATTATAATAATTTAACAAAGTCATTGTATCATTTGACATATTACATAACTAATCCATCATCTTGTTTTAAACTAGATTCAACTTCATTGTTAATTGTTGTTTTAAATAATGTTGATTTTTCGTCTACTTCTTTAATTTGTTCAACTAATTTCTCACCTTGCTTCATAAAATTCTCACGCACTTCTTTAAATTGGTTATTTTTATAATCACGACTCTTAGAATAAATAATAGTCATTTGAATACGTGAATCAACAAGTTCTTCAATTGACTCATCAATTTCAGGATTTGTTTTTAAAAAACGTAACTCACCAAATGGAATATCTTTTGGTAAAAAGTTTTTCATATCCCCAACAATCATATTATTTCGCTTTGGTGATGTAATACGTTCTAACGCATAATCAAATGGTTGAACATAAGAATCAATTTGCCCATTTGCAACATCATTACGAGTTTGTGCGTATTTATTGTAATAAATATCTTTTATACTATTATAAATACTATATGGTTGTGCCATATAACCTTCAGGTGTAAGTGAACGATTATAACCATTTTCTTCAGCAATATCATTAAACAATTTAACAGCTTCTTCTCTAGTAATTAAATCAATACTTTCATCAAGATAACCAGGAATATAATCATGATTAACATAACAATGATCTTTTTCAATCATTAATCCATAACCTATTTGTTCCCTGTTTACTGGTACTTTCATAACTTAATCTTCCTTTCAAATTAATAATACTTATTATATCACAAATTCATAAAAACAACAAAAAAAAGTAAGTAAAATACATACTTACTTTAATTTATATATTACTAATTATTTATTACTAGCTAATTCTTTTAATGCATTATCAACATCGGTTTTTAGATTTTTATCTTTATTATTTGATAAATCTTCACCTTTCATAATTTTATCAATATTTTCTTGTAATTTTTTATCATTAGCTAATCGTTCTTTTTCTTTTTGAGCATTTATCCTAGCTTGGTTTAGTAAATGTTTATTATACGGTTTACAGTCCTCAATCGTATAGAATAATTTATCAGTAGCTTGAATTAAGAATTTATCTAAGTAAGCATACGTTCTAAGTTCTGTTAAACCACTATTAACACAAGCACTAATAGTACGTGCAAAATCTTTCATATCAACAGATATAGGTACATATAATCCTTTATCAGTAATTTTTTTACCTAGTTTTTGTTCAATAGCCTTGATATAAGTTCGAACTAAAGCAACTGGGTGACAACGACTAACACCAATATCACCTGCGTTTGCATCCCCTTGTTTTAAATTATTGAAACGTGGATCACCTGTAACATAAACAGCTAATGGTGATTCATCATTTGGATATTCACATAATTCATTAGCAATTTTAGAAAGAACATGTTTCCTTGTTTGACGTTTAGCATCCCTTGCACCACCAAACTCAGTATCACGTGAGGTTTTGTCTTGTACAATATATTTATAAACATCCCCTGATACATAAAACTGACGTTCTAATGTTGTTTTCATAGAAATATTATCAGTTAAATATTTCTTAGTAATTAATCCCATAATATCATCTGATAAAGGCATAAACGGTACAATTGAATCAATACGTCCTAAAACAGCAGTTTCAAATTTAGGTGAGTTTACAAGTGATTTATAAATAACATCCGTATTTAAAATACCATTTGATGAAAAAGATTTAAAATCTTGATAAATCTCACTACCAACGTTAGTTGTTAAATTAATAATTGTACCCGTAAATGAAGCAATCCTATTCGGGTTATTCGCCATAGCTAAACGAGCATCATCTAACACTTGTAAAAGTATATTAACAACTTCACGAGAAGCTTTTTCAATTTCGTCAATCAGGATATAAGCATTTGGATTTGACCAAGCCGCAAGAGCTAATTGGTCAGCAAATTCAGTAGCATGTTGTGGATCAGAAAATCTTGACATATCAAATCGTCTAAGAGGTATATGTAAAGCTTCCGATAACAATTTAGCCATCTCTGTTTTACCAACCCCTGTACTACCAGTACTTAAAAACGACATCTTTGGTCTTGTTGTGTCTGTAAAACCAGCAATAATAATTTTAACACCATCAATAACTTCATTAATAGCCGTATCTTGCCCTAATAAACCACCATATAAAGCATTCTTAACATCAGAAAGTGACACTTCATTATCAATATCTATATTATAACTTCGTCTAATAACTTTATTTAATGTTTGTCTTGAAATAACATATTCATCAATAATTCCTAATTCATGCGGTGTATAAAACAAACGATGTATTTTACCCTTTTGCATAATCTCCATTTTAGTAACACTACCAATTATATTATTGAATATATCGACAGACGCACGAGGTTGAGATTTAGACGGTTCTACTTGTTTAGAAATATTATAAACATCAGTAAAAATATTCGGAGCACATAAATGAGCAACACCATGTTTTTTTGCACGAGCTTGTAATATTTTAACAACAACATCACGATGTAATTCAGCCAAGTTTATACGGTTAAAACGTTGGTCTAACGCTTTATCCCCTGCAATAAATTTATCATATTCTTCAAATGTTGTTGCAGCTATAATCCTAAAACCATATCTTTGAGCTTCTTCTAATATAGGTTTAAGTTTTTGTACAGCAGCGTTAGAAAATTCAATAATAGAGTGGAACTCGTCAATAAATAAACCAATTAAAATATCATGTTCTTCACTATATTGTTTAACCTCATTAATTAAATCAACTAAACCATTAGCTATTTGTGAATCTTTATTACCACGAGCATCCATCATAAATTTCTCAATATTAACTACCAAAATTAAATAAACCGAACCCTCATAACTTTCAGCAAAACCTTGAACATAAGCAGTTTTACCAGAACCTGGTTCACCTAATAAGATTACGTTTGGTTTTTCAGCGTTATGTAATCCCTCTTTTAAATCTCTCATATCACGACCAATTATCTCAGCACGTGGTTTTTCTAATATTGTACAAACATTAAAAATCGTTGGATATTTCTTTTGAAATTCTTCTGTTTGAAATTCTTTTGCAATTTTTTCACGATCAACTTGAACTATATCAGCTTCAGTAATAGTATCAATTTGTTGAGACACTTCTTTATTGTTGTAAGTCATTATCACTAGTTCCTTTCATTTTTTCTTCTATTTCTTTTTTAATTCGTTCTTTTTCTTCTTCTTTTTCTTTTAATTTTTGTAAATATAGATTATTTAAGTACTCTTGCATAATTCTATAACTTTCATCAATCCTGTTATTTAAGATTTCGTCTTCGTTGTTTGTGATAAGTGGTGTTGTTTGTTCTTTTTCAATTAGCATTTTGTTTTTGGTTACATTTAACGATTTTGTTCTTTCCAAAACTCTTTCCATTTCCTGTGTACCATATGCAAAAGAACTACTTTTTATTTTACCTTTTTCTTCACGACCTCTTTTTCGACCATATTCTTTAGCATCATCATATAAAACAACATGAGCATGAATATGGTGTGTATCATGTTGAATTGTACCAATCATTTTAGGTTCATTATAACCATCTCTATCAGCTATTTCACGAACACCTTGCCTGACTACATAACGAAGTCTAACATCATCATAATTATCTTCATAATCACCTTTACTTAAAACATTTAATCTATCGTCAACAACATTCATCTCACGTAAAAAATCAGAATCAAAACTAATAACCATTTGCTGAATAGCACGTTTATTAGTTAAAAATAAATCCTCTACATGATCAGCAATTTGTAATACATTATCACGAGAAATAGCTGTTTTATTAAATGTAAAACAAGAACCATCACCAACTTCATACGTAGATGTATTAGGGTGATAACCGAAAACAGGTTTAACAGCATTCTCACGAGATACATATTGAGTTATAAAAGGTTTAATTGATTTCCCACGAGAACCAGCTATATTGAATTGCGATTTAACGACAATATTTCTATTTCTTTTAGCCATATTATAATCGCCCACTTTCATATAACTGGATAACTAAATTAATAAAATAAAATAATTGTTCTCTATCTTTTAAAGCGTGAAATGTTGCTTGTCCTAATAATGCATTATAAGCAGCTTCTAAGACCATATCTTTAGCATTATATGTTTTAACACAATAAGATACTATATCCGAATAATTTTTAAAATACTCGTTATTAAATCTATTAATCAAATCTTCTTTAAATGTTAATTCTTTTTCAAACGCTTCTTTTTCTTCGACTCGCCCGATTGTTTTATTTAATAATTCGTCTTGTTCTTTTTTAATGCTTTGAAGTTTTTGTTCTTTATTATAGAAGTTTTCGTTTAATTCAGCTATTAATTCTTTTTGGTTTAATCTTGTAAAGTCAGGTACATCAGTTTTATTTTTCTCACTAATTAAATCTTTAGCAACTTTATATAAAGTTCCTTCATTTAATTTAGTAACTGCTTTAAATGTATCTGATTTATAAACACACTTCCTAACATATAAATCATGAATATCAAAATCATCTAATCTTAGTTGTTCTTTAGTAGGGAATATAATCAATTTAAAATTTTCGTCTAAATCATTTTTATATACTATAATAGTATGTTTTTTAAAAGCAATTAAAACATCTCCACTAATATCTTTATTTTTTTCTAATATCAATTCAAAACCAATCAAGCTTTTATTTTTATATAAATGCTGATAGGCTGGTTCTTTTGTCAAATATCTAAACAACGCATCTTTAACAGACGGTTGAATTTTATTTAAATCATCTTTTAATGTATTTACCACAAATTTAACTCTCCTTTCAAAAGTACGAAATATATAATTATTATATCATAGAACAACTGTATAAACAAGATTAAAATATAAATCATGATATCTAAAAATAAAAGCACAAACATAATAGAAAAATAAACAAAACACACGAAATTAAAATTTGGACAAATTGGACAAAATGAAAAAATTAAGACATCTTTCAAACGTAGTGGTATCAAGGGATTGGACATATTGGACAAAATGGACAACATCTGAGAAAAAGTCATTTTAAAATTTTTAATTTTTTTCTAGTGACTTTTATCAAAAAAAGTGTCCAAAGTGTCCAAAGTGTCCAAACTTGGCTCTAGGACTGGGATAGCGAGTTTGGACAAAATGATTTTAAAGTGTCCAAAATGTCCAAAGTGTCCAAAAAATTGATAAAAATGTCCAAAATACTATTAAATAGCGTTCATTTCAAAGGTGATAACAAATATAATAAGTATTCATGAACTTTAATAAGTGTATCCATGATTAAAATTATATGATCCAACTCAAACTAAAACATAAAAAAAATCGTGAATTAAAAATAAATCCACGACAAATAGGCTTTTTTGTACTATATTTTTTTACTAGTACGCAAAAACCTCTACATTATATTCAGTTATATACAACACACCTATCTTAACCAAATTCACGTGCTATCTGATTAAGTGCATGCAAATAGGTGTATTATATTTTATGTTCTTCTTCTTTTTTTTATTTTACTAATAATATTATTATTTTGTTTGCCATTTAAGACGTTTCTGACCTGCTTTAACAAGTTTCGCAATATCTTTATGCAATTCTTGAACGTTATCATAATCTAACGCTTTAGGAATAGATTTATTGTATAATTTCTCAGAAATTCCAACATCTAATTCTTTATATTTGTTTACGATATATGGATTTTTTTCATAATATACTTTATCAATAACAGCAATTGAATATTTACCATTATTTTTTGTTTCTAATACTAATGTTTTGTTTAAGTTACGTCTAATAAGTTTTTGATTGAGTTCTCTTGTAAGTTTAAAGTAATATGGTTTATAAGTAATCGCAGATAATTTTTTTGTTTCGTTATCCCAATGTAAAAATCTTACGCTGATAACATTAGGTATACGTTTTTTAGGTTTTTTGTTTTTATTAAAAGTTCTTCTTCTTTGTTTCATTTTAAACATCCTTCATCTTTCTTTTTTTTATTCGTTGTTAGCTTCAATATCAAATAGATTTTCATCTGTGATTAAACCAACATTACGATATGTTAATTTAGATTTTTTATCATTTAATTTAATATATTTATTTAAAAATTCAACTTTAAAATGTTTTAATAAATTGTTTTTATTATCTGGATAGTTAATTACAAAATCACTCATTACTTTTTCAACTTTTTCATTTAGACGTTCTGCTTTATTTTTAAAGTGCTCATTTACACTAATTGGTTCGCATTTTTCATCAAGTTTAATAGAAAACATACGTTTACCATGTTTTTTAACCGTACTACCAACTAAGTTTTTAAATATTTTTCTTAATTGTTCTCCGTTTTTAGAAATACTAGAGAAATATACTTTAGATGAATTAATATATAACGTATTAGCTTCTTTTTTAATATCTTTATCATTGTACTCTAAATCATATACAAGTGAATCAATATCAAAACCTTCTTCATCTAATTTAACCATAAATTCGTTAAAACCTTTATCATAAGCATCTTTTAATCTATCTTCGACACTTTGACTCTTAGCTTTATTTTCTACATCAATATCACTCATTAATTCAGCATAATCTTCGTGATCATAAACATAATGTCTATATTTATTTTTTAAATCTTTATACTTATTTACAAAATAAACAGCAAAATCTAGTGCATTATCACGAATATATTTACGGAATTTACTACCTTCAAGATTTAATTCAGTAGCTTTTTCAAACATTGAAGTAGGTTTCATCATACAAGGTAATAAACGTCTACTTAACGCATCACACTCAGATGTAATAACTGGAATGTGGTTTGTTAAAATAAGATGTAACCCAGCTTTCATAGTTGTTTCTTTTTTCTCATATTTTTCTTCAGAATCAATATATCCATCACTAATTAATGATTGAATAGAAGTAACATTTAACCCATAAAAGTTATGTTTATGTTGTTTTTCACCTTGTTCAACATAACCCCATTTACTCTCATTATAAATAGAAAGTCTACGAGATGATACACTACTTGTAGAAAATCGGTTATTAATAGTAAAATAACTATCAAATTCTGATGCAACATGAATTAATTCGTTTGTTAATAACTCTTTACCTAATCCAAGTGCTAATGAACTCTTACCACAACCACTACGACCATGTACAAATAATAATTTAGACATATTATCATTTTGTAATTCTACATTACATAGTACAGCACCCATATACCAGCTAAATACATCCTTATCTTCTTCTTCGAAGAAAACATCCATAAACTTATCTATGTGGTCTGTATTACGTCCTAAATTAACCATAGGGTTACTATAAGGTAGGGTAACTGATGTTAATCTATTTACATCACTAGACTCACCAGCATAACGAATATACTCGTTATATAAAGGTACACCAACAACAGGTAGTTGTGATAATTTACTGTGTAAATCTTTATAAAATTTAAATATATCAGTATCAAACCATGATTTAGCTTGACCCATCATAGTTTTAACAGGTTTTAAATCTTCGATTTGTGAATCTTTTAAAGACTTTAATCTATTACATAATTTCCCAAATTGTTCTTTACAATATTGTACAGCTAATTCGTGATATTGTTGGTGTGGAGTCATAACTCTACGACCTGTTTTAATAGTTTCATCTATCACTAATAAACCTGTTTCAGGGTGCACAAAAGCCAGAACATTTAACCCTTGCTTTTTGCTAGTATAAACTAAACCATTAACTTGTGGTTTTACAAGAATTTGTAATGGTTTATTAACTGCTGATTTCTCATTTACTAACTCAATTTTTTCAAATAATGTATGTTCTGGCGTTCTCAATTCATCTAATAATTGATACAACGTTGTCATATCGATCTCTCCTTTGTGTGTTAAAATTTTATCGCTCTCTCTTTACAAAATAGTTTATAAACTATTTCTTATAAATGTAATACAATTATATCATAAATTAAGACCACATACAAGTCTTTTTCTTAAAAAATTAATAATTCGTATTGTCGTAATATAATGACATTATACAAAAAATAATGTATGTGTTTTATAGGTTATTTAATATATTAAAAAATTAAAATTAACAAATATTAACATTACAATTTATATTAATTAAAAAAAAAGTTCGATTTTTTTTTAAAAAATAACAAAAAAGTATTGACATACGATTATATATATGATATTATAATAACAGATATAACGTTGAACCAACATTTGTTGGTTATTTTTTTTGTCTTTATTATATACGTATTAAAAAAAGCTAGTCATACGACTAGCTTTAATTTTTTTATATTAAACTTAATAATTCTGTTATGAAATTATAAGATTTTTTTGCTTTTAATTCTGTTGATTTAACTTCTTTTGGTTCTTCTACTTTTTTATCTACTTCTTTTACTTCAGCTTCTTTAGTTTCTGATTTAACAGGTGTTTTATAAACTATAGCTGTGTAATAAGTATTCTCTTTAATAATTTCCACTTCGTTATCACCATAACCTAAATCTTTTAATTTAGATTTAACTTCTGACTCTGAATTTAATGTATAGAAATTATATTTCACTTTAACTTCTTTAACTTTTTCAGTATTAACTGCTGTATCAGTAGCTTTACCTAATTCATTATTATATTTAACTACATAATGATTATCTGTATCTAATGATACATTTACAATACTAGCAGGAGCAACACCTCTATTAATAGCATATGTTACTGCTTCATCTTCAGTAGTAATTGTAGATTTGTAAATTTTTAATGTACTAAATTTACTTTCATCAACTTTATTAACATTATTTAAGCTTTGGATTAAAGATACAATAGCTTTTGAATGAGTTTCTTGATTTGATTTTAATTTATCAATATCAGTACCAACTTCACCAAACGCTTTAGCAGTTTGTGTACCTAAACGCTTGATTGATAAAGTATTAAATGCAATATTGTGAGCATTTGTACTAATAGCTTTATCTTGTTCAGCATCTTTACTAACTTGTGATTCACGATCTTTATTTAATTTCTCAACTAAATCATTTAATCGTTTTTCTAATTCTGTTTTAGAATTAGTTCTAGTATTTGTTGTAACTGTAGTCGAATCAAAATCAATTCCGTTTATATGTTCTTTAAATACATTTGTTACACCTTGAACTTCACTATTACGTTTTGCTTGGAAGAATGTATCTACTTGGAACTCAGTATTTTCAAAATCAATTGAATCCATGAAATCTTGGTCAAATTGTAATTTAACACGAGTTATTTTACTATCATTACCTTCTAATAATCCAGTTTCAGTATTAACATCTTTAGACACATTACGTTCAATCACTTGAGTAGTGTATTTAGTAATATCTGTATTAACAGGCATTACACCATTTGTACGTTTATAACGCTCATATAATGCTGTACCTTTTTTGAATTTGATTTCTTTACCAGACTCTACAAAATATACACCATCATAATCATCAGCTTCATGGAATTCATCAGTAATTTCATAAGTTTCTAAACTAACATTCTTAGGTAATGTAGAACCTTTAGCTCTATATTGGAAGAAACTACCTTCTTCAATAGTAGATTTTTCATTAGCTTTTAAATCTAATGATGCTAAATTACTTCTTGATAATACAGCATCTTTTCTAGGATCAATTTTTGGAACATCATTTGTAACTTCATTTGATTTATAAATATTACCAAAATCATCTTGATAAAATACATTACTATATGTATTACCATTATAACCACCTTCAGGGTTTACAACTTTTTTAGTTGTCATTGGTATAGAAATTTTTAAATTCTTACCTTTTTCAACATATTCTTTGTAATAAGGGTGATCATAACCTTGAATAGATACTTTTACAGCTTTTCCTTCACGTTCAATACCTTCCACTTTATCTACTAAAGACCAAGTTAATCCTTCAACAACTTTCCCATCTTCACCTTTAAAAGTACCATCTGCTTGACCAGTAGCAATTACTTTATCACCATCTTTTAATGTAATTGGACCTTTGAAATCAACTGCTTCAAATGGTGCTAAATCATATGCATGTAACCCTTTAGATTGCATTTCTTTATCAATATTAACACCTTTATATTGGTCAAAATCCCATGTTAATTCAAAATTATTAACTGTTCCTGGTAATAATGTTTTACCATCGATAACAACACCTTTATTATCTTTATTATGTTTTTCAGGTTCAGCAGCAGTTGTTTTAATAGTTATTGATTTGTTCTCAACAAGATACTCATCGTTAATAATTGTATCAAAACCAACTTGAACTTCTTTGTTATCTTCAGTTATTTTAAATTTCAAACTAGGAATTTCATACTTAAATTCATCTTTCATTGAACCACTAATATGACCATTATTGATATTTTGTTTTCTATTTACTTCCACAAGATATCTTGGTGTAGCAGAGTAAGTTAATTTTCTAGTTTTTTCATTGTAATTAACATTCCAATAATCAGTTGATTGTAATTCATCTTTATTAAATTCAACACCTTCAGGTAATGTTACTGTTGAAATTATATTATGAATTTTATCGAAACGACCTTCAGGTAGTTTTTCGTTATCAATATTTAACTTAATTGTTTGATTTTTCATAGCTTGAACAGTTTTATAAGTTCCATTAGCTTGAATTTCAATAATTTCGTCATCTTTATTATTTACTTTACTTGTACTAGAAGGTGTTGATCTAATATCAAATAAATGATATGAAATTTCAGGTTGTTCTATTTTTTTAGAACTACTTGCTTCATATGTATAAATAGTAACAGGTTTAACAGCTTCTTCAACTACTTTAGAATCAATAGTGATTGTATAAAGTTTAAATGTTGGTTTTTCTGTAGTTGTTCCTGCTTTAACAGCTTCAACGTGTTTTTGTAAATCTTCATATGATTTTTTAATTTTTTCTTTATAATTATTCAAATCTGCTACTGAACTAACTTTAACAGATTCTTTTTCTAATTTAATGTTACCTTGACTCGCTTGAGTTTGGAACATAACATAAGAATTTTGTAATCTATCATATTCAGAAATACCTTGTTTTAAATCACTATGTAATTTAGCTACTTTAATAGCTGAATCAATTTTAGCTTTATCTTGTTCAAATTCAGCTTTATCATAAACTTTAGTTTCAGCTATAGTAGTAGAACCATACGTTGTTAAATTGGTATTATAAGCATTCATAACACCATTAGCACTTGTAATTTCACTTTGTGAAGCTGAACTATTCTTATTAGAAGCTTCTAAATCTTTTTCATATTGATCGATTTTCTCAACGATTTCTTTTTCTTTTTTCAAGTAATATTCTTTAGCATCAGCAATGTTTTTACGAGTTTCTTCAGCATTACCTGTTAAAACTTTTGTATCTTCACGAGTAACTTTAATACCTTTAGCTGTTGCATTACGAATTGCATCATCTAATTGCGTGTGATCAACATGAACATCTAAATGACCAGTAGTTTCTTGGTCAAAATTATCTGTACTTTCTGTATCAGCTGATGCAACACCAAAACTTAATGTTGCCATTGGAGCTAATACTGTTAATAATTGTTTTTGTTTTAAAAATGTCATTATTTCTATCTCCATTCTAAAATATATACAACTATTATAGCATAAAAAAACTTGAAATACAAGGAAAATAAAAAAAGTGATGTATTTTTTTACACCACTTTAAAAATTTTAATTTTTAGCTTCTGATTCACTATCAAGTCTACGTTGAATCTCATTAAATAACAACTTACTTGATGTTACTAATTTATTAATCTCATTTGGATCTAAAACAGCTTCTGTTAAAAACATATCTAAATCACTATGAGTTTGATGTGCTACACGAACACCACTAACATAAATATCACGTTCTTTATCATTTTTTATCCTACACTCTAAATCTCTAATAGATACACCATTTTCCACAACATCCTTAATCATATCTTCAAATATTTGTAAGTGATATGAATTACGAATATCAAAATCTAATGGAACATTCGCTTTAAATGTACGTTTATATTCTTCATTTTTTTCAGCTTCTTCAAACGGACTAACTTCTTTATAATAAGAAATTTTCTTCTCTTGAGGGAATTCACGTTTCATTGCTGTAATAAATTGGAATACTTTACCTGGGTGGAAAATTAACGCACCATTATCTTTATTATTAGTATCTCGGTAAATTGATGTTAAATTATCTAATTCTTCATCATCAATTAATTCAAATAATAAATTACGTAATTCTAATACAATTTGTTCTTTTTCGTTATCTTTAACATTAGGATTCATTAAATTATTCATTAATTTCTCAAGTGTCTTTGCAATTTCATTATAAGATTTAACATTACCATCTTTAAGTCTTAAATGTTCAGCATTTTTATCAAATTCCTCATAGACCATATTCATCATATAGTTTGATAAATCTCCACTTGTTTCATCAATTGTTAAATTATGATCACTAAATAGTTTTAATACATCATCTTTAAGTTTCATAGCAATCTTAGCTTGTTCAACTCTATCATACACTAACTGTTCAGCATCTATTAAATTATCATTAATATTACCTGAAGTTATTGCACGAGTAGTGGGTAAGTTATTTTGTGAATATTTACCATCTTTTGGTTGCGGTAATTTATCATGTAATCGCCATGCACAAGGCGTTATATGAGCATTTTTATTAAGTATTGGCATATCATTACTTATAAACACTACTCCATTACCAGGTTTATCATTAGCTAAGAATAATAAATCATTCAACACTAAAGTTGTACTTTCTTCTTGTTGTTTACCATACGACACTGTAGGTTCACCTAACGTAACTAAATCACTTGGTTTAAGTTGATAGTTAGATGAGTTAACACGAATATTATGTTTAACACCTGATAATCTAATTAATTCATCTAATAAATCTTTATCATTTGATTTTAAGAATATTGTTAAAGCAGAGTTTGATTTAACAACTTTCTCAACTTCAGCACCATATAATGAACGTAATTGTTCAAATGACTGAAGTACAAATGTGTTTTGTAGATTTTGACCTAATCCGATTGATACAATTCTATCTAAATTAGGAATACCTTTACCATTATCACTTATATTACCAAACTCATCAAATAATGTTCTTGTACCAACAATAGGTTTTGTTGTATTTTTAATTACGTATGATAAGTCTAACATCTCGTTAAATGATTGATCTATAATCATAAGAGGGTGTTTTTGATAGTGTTGTTTATTAGGTGGAACGATAAAGAATATAGCTTTTGGTTTTTCATTATAAAATACTTGAGTTGACATTATAATAGGTAACTCATTTTTATCCACTGTTTTAGTCTTGAAATTAACAACTTCATCTTTAAATGTAGATATTTTCTCAGAACCATCTTTTGGATCAATTTCAATTAAGAAACCATTTTTTATAATCTTTTCACCAGTAATTTCATCAATCATATACGTGATATTATTCATTGTTTTAAAACCTTTTATAAATTTAAAATAAAAAGTTCTAGCAAGTTTACCTTGTGATTTAATTTCTAATTTAACATACGAAACTAAATCTTCTAAAATACCACCCCAATAACACCAAATCCAGTTATTATCTTTGATTTTCTCTTGGTGCATGAAATCTTTACCTTCATATTGATCAGTAAACTTAGCATCTCTATAAAAAGTCCATTCAGCCATTTCATTTTTATATTGATATCTTTCCATGAAATCTTTGTTTAACTCAATACCAAATCGTCTAGGAAAACCTAAACCACTCACGTCAAAACTTTCTTCAATAGAACCTGATAACAACGCAGATGTAGTTGGATCGGTATAAATAGACATATTTGTTAATAATGAAGCATATACACCAGCTAATGTTTGCTGTGCACCACCAATAGGACGAATTGCTTCATCAGCTTTAATTGCAAGTCCACGTAACGCATTTGGTGGTAAAACTGATACAGCATCAAATAGTACTGATAATAAATCTTTTTCACTAACAGGAGCTACTTTTTTATCTAAGTTTAATAATTTATTATCTTTAGTTATCTTACCACATAAACTCGAAATTAACGAATACACGTTATATAACGTTACTTTTGAATATAACGTATTAATTTGTGTTGTTAAAACTTCATTAGGTATATCGTTCTTAAATGCGTTATAACGTAAATACTTTTCTTGTTCAATAACGTAATCAAACAACGTATAAACAGCACGCTTAAACATATTACCAGCTGCTTTATTCCAAATCTCTCCGTCATCAGGGAAAATTAAGTTAGATAAAGCATCTATTAATGAAGAACCTTTATGTTTATCATTTTGTCTAAATAATAAAATAGAGTTAATTAATGGATTAAATACGTTCGTTAATGAATTTGAAAGTAAATTAAACTGAACAACTTCATAACCTGATTTTGTAAGTGAATAATAGAATTTGTTTATTAATTCACCTTTTGGGTCAGTTATAAGTAGATTCCATTTGTTTTTACAACGTCTTTGCAAATCAATCATTGGTTCAATATATGTTTGTCCTTTACCTGCACGAGTAATCGCAATTAAAATTGTATTTGACGGACTACTATCATAAAAATAGACTCCAGCAGGTTGTTGTGTATCTGTATCTAAAGTATAAAACGTATTATTAATTACATCACTTAACTTATCATACGGAGCACGTTCACGAGCAGAATATTTTCTACGTTTACCGTTACCACCATCTTTTTTCTTAACAATTGGGTTGTAATCAAAATCAGTTGCTTTATAATAAAACCTTTCAGATTGTGGAACACCACTAGCATCATATAAAGCTTCAGCAAAATCTCTTGAAAACATTGATGTTTTTTGATAAACTATGTTACCATTCGCATCTCGCTTAACATATCCATCAATCCCACTATCAAAAACAGGTATATTAATTTTATTTATACCACGATTATCTATAAAAGCATGACTAACAATTGCTGTTGGACCATCTTTAGGTGAAGGATCAAATCCCATACCAGCATCAGGAGCAACTTCAAATTCATCAACTAAATTTTCCATCGTTTTAATGTAAGCATCATTATCATATACATGTAAATCACCTTGTATAAATTTAGCATTTGTTTGTCTCCACATAGCTCTTAATTTCCAATGTAGAAGGGGATATAAACTAAAATATCCAACTAACATAATCAGAACATACCAAATAAACATTCCCGAATCATGAAAGAAACCAACAGGTTCTTTCGATTTATTCAAATTATGACCAATATAAGAAACCAGTTGCATTACAATACATATAAAGAGTGGTAAACCTAACGCACCTGCTATAGCACCAGGTTTATAATATCGCCATTGTGGTTTACTTCGACCATCATTATCAATTATCATATGATTTTGGTTTGGGTTTCTCTGTTCTTTTTGTTTATTAATGATAAATTTCCTTGTTGGGTTTAGTTTATCAGTTATTTTTGTCATGTTTGATTTCTTAAACATATTTATCACCATAACTTAGTAACATAAAATCACCATTTTAACCTTTCAATTTTTTATAAGTATATTATAACACAAACTACAAAAAAATAAAAGAAGCAAATTTAAACCAAAGAAAAAAGACTTACCGAAGTAAGCCTTTAATCTTATCAATTATTTAGATTCGTTTTCTTTACGTCTACGAGCAAGTAATGCACCAGCCGCTGCGATAGCAACTACACCACCTTCGATAGGTAATGTACTATCACCTGTTTGTGGTAACTGTTTACCTTGAGGTTTTTCAACTGGTTTTTCAGTTTTAGGTGTTTCAGCTTTTGGTTCTTCTACTTTATCATAGATGTAAGTTTTTGTTTTACCATCTTTAGATGTTTCAACACCAACAAGTTTTAATTTACGTTTTTCTGGATCTTTATCTTTAGAGAAGTCAAGTTCTTTCGCAAATTCTTTACCTTCAACATCATCTACAATACGTTTACGGTCAGATTTAGTAATGTATCTAGTAACAACTTTAGCAGCATCTACTTCATAAATATTTTTAATAACTTTATTTCCGTTTTCGTCTGTTTCAGTTGTTGTTTCTACAAATTTATATCCTTTAACGTCATCACCTTCTTTATCAGTGAAATCACCTTCTTTAGGATCATGACCTGGAATATCTTTACCTGTAGCTTTATCTACCCAATGAGTAATAACTTTTGTTTCAACTGGTTTTTTAGTGTACGTATTAACAACATTACCTTTATCATCAGTATGAGTTGATACTAATGTATATCCTGGAACGTCATCACCTTCTTTATCAGGGAAACTTCCTTCTTTAGGTTCGTGACCTGGAATATCTTTACCAGTTGCTTCATCTACCCAACGTGTATTAGTAGAAACTTTTTCATATAAGTTAACTACATCACCAACTTTAAATGGTGAATTTTTATCTAATTTTTTAGCAATTTCTTCAGTAATAACAATTGGTTCACCTTTTAGTTTATAACCTTTAATATCAGATTCACCATCATTATCTGGGAATGCACCTTCTTTAGAAGGTTGTAATTCTTTACTTGTATCATTTGCATCATACCAATAAGTTCTTACAACTTTTTTCTCAGGTGTTTTAACATATTCATGTACAACATTTCCATCTTTATCTTTAGTTGTAGTTACGTAAGTGTAACCTTGAACATCTTTACCTTTTTCATGAGTTCCTTCTTGTGGAGGTTTTACGTCTTTACCTGTATCTTTGTCAATCCATTTAGTTGTAACTTTTTTCTCAGGTGTTTTAACGTATTCATGAACTGTATTTCCGTCTTTATCTTTTGTAGTAGTTACATAAGTATAACCTGGAACATCTTTACCTTTTTCATGAGTTCCTTCTTGAGGTGTTTTTACTTCCTTACCAGTATCTTTGTCAATCCATTTAGTGATTACTTTTTTCTCAACTGGTTTTTCTGGTGTTTTTTCATAATAGTGTGTTCTTGTATTACCTTCAGTTTTAGTTTCTACGTGTGTATATTCTTTGATAGGGTGACTATCAACAAAATCATTTCCTTCAACTGATTTATCTAATTCTTTACCAGTAGATTTATCAATAAATTTAGTAACACGTTTTACTTCATTTTTATCAGTAGAACCGTTATCTCCATTATTGTTTCCACCAGTAATTACAGCACTTTCAAAGAATGCAACAGCAGCTTCAGTAGAACCACTTTCAGCTAATACTGATTTTCTAATAATTGAAGCACCATCAGCATACATACCTTCATATGCATCTAATACAGGTTTAACTGCATCATATGTAGTTAATTTAGAAAGGTCAGCACCTTGAGCTTTTAATTTAGCATCATATGAATCAAATGCTTTTTGATATTTATCTGAAATTCCAGCACCGTAAGTATCGATAGCTTTCATTACATCACCAGTTGTTTTAACTGAACCAAATTTACCTTGAATAGTTGTTGAAACTTTTTGGTTACTAGCAGCATCACCATTTGTAAATGCAACAGCAATTGTGTTAATTGGTTCATCTAAGTTTTCAACTGTATATTTTTGACCACTTTGAGTAGTGATTTGAGTTCCACCTAAACTATTGTAGAAGTTAATTAATTTAACAATAGTTGCACGAGCTGATTTATCACCGTTCATAGCTTTATCAAGTAATGAATTTACCACATTTGCATCTTTTAATTCAGGTACTTCAGCTACAGCTTTTTTATAAAGATCAGAACCAGTTCCAAGATTTATAATTGCGTTACCTAAAGCAGATGCGTTAACCCCAGTAGGTCTATCAAACATAACAGGGTAATCAGCTTTAGTAGCTTGTTTAGTTAAATCAAAATCACCAGCTTTATATTCTTTAAATGAATCAGCACTAGCAGTACCTACAGATAAAACACTAGTTGCTCCAGTCATTAATAATCCTAATGTCATTAAGTTTTTATTTTTGCTAATATATCTCACTTTAAATTCCTCCGAAATTATTTATTATTTTGTAAATTTTTAATTGCTTGAGCAAGTACAATACGTTCACGTTCATATTTCTCAATAAGTTGTTTTTGTTCTTGTACTATCTCATTTTTATTAGCCAATTCCTCATTAATTGATTTATATTGTTCTTGCAATACATCTAATTTTTCATTACTATTTGCAATAAAATCATATAAATCAGCATCTTTATTAGTTAATTGAATTTCTAAATTATCAATTTTAGATTGTAATTCAGTAACTAAATCATTATTTGTTTGTTCAGTTTCTAGTTTTTCAACCATTTTTTCTAACTCGTTAATAGTCTCATTAAGAGATTGATTCTCTTTTCTTAACTGAGTTAAATCAAGTGATTGTTTATAACTAGCTTCTGAAATATTTTGTAATATACCAATTATCTCATTACGTAATCTATCTACATCAGCTACATTTACATATTTACCTTTGTGTAAACTTAAATTCATAAATCTAGCACGAACATCTTTAATAGAAATTCGACTACCTGTTCCAAGTAATTGGTCTTTTTCTAATGGTATTTCAGTTGTTGTAGTTGTTACAATTGTCATTATTCTACTTTCTCCTTATTAATATCTTCCATAATAGATTTCAGATCTTCACTAGGTAAAAATTGAATAAGTTGTTTAACTAAATCTCTCATGCGTTCACCATCAGCATTTTCTTTAATTTTGTCTTTAAACTCAACATTTGCTTTAAAATACATTTACCATTTTCCTTTCTATTTATTCCGATTGTGTTATTGGTTCATTTTCATTTGAACTTAGTAACGTTCTCGGTGATTGGTGATCTACAGTTTTATGTGTATCATTATTTCTTGTTAAAAAAAATATCGATGTTACTATGATTAAAGCTAAACTAACTAAACCTAGTATAACATATTCTTTATATAATCTTTTTTGTTCCATAATTCTACCTTTCTTCATAAAACTATATTGTAATTAATAGCTTTTATATTAATACATACAACTATTTTAGCAAATAATTACTAAGAAGTCAAGCATTAGATTACAATATAGTTATTTTTTTATTTATTCAATTGAAATATCAAGTGACGTTTTAATAGAATAATTCACTTTATATTCATGTTCTTTTAAATAATCAAAAATTAAACGTTTCATATATTCTTCTGATTTAACTTCTAATTTTGCCATACCAGCATAATTTACAGTTTTATGGGTATCTTCTGCTACATTACGTAAATCTTTTAAATTAAGACCTACAACAAATCTAGTATGGTCATAAACACTTTCTTGAATTACTCGTAAATCAAGTTCCATAACCTTATTATATAATTCATCATAGTCATAACCAAGTTCCATAACCTCATAAGAATTATCAACAATATATTCAACAAATTCTTCTTTCGTTATTTCACCATTCATAGATTGTTTTAAAACATCACGCAATTTATCCATTTCATAAATCCATGACATTTGAACCATATCAATAGTAGATGTAGCTTTATAATTTTGAATCCTATTTTGTGAAGCTGAACTTTCATCACCATAAAGTTTATCATTAATTATATCTACAATTTCATCATAATATGGTGCACCACCATTCATTAATATATCACCATAATGAGTATTAATGTATTTTATATGTTTACGTTCATAATCTAATATTTTATCAATATCATCTTTACTTAACCCAACATTACGTAAATTAGGAAGTGATAACAAACGATAATAGATACCTGGTTCACCTTGTCTTGCAGCACGACCAGCAAATTGACGTTCCACACGAGAATTAGGGCGATTACCAATTTGAAATACAACCAATCCACGTCCATAATCAGTTTCATAAACTTTAATATCCGTACCACGACCCATAATATCAGTTGTGACAACAATTGAATTAACTTCACCAGCTTTACCAATTATGTATTCTTCATTTGTATCTGTAGATAATAATTTATCATGTCCAATACCATTTTCTTTTAGTATATCTGAAAACATTCTAGCACCATTATCATTCTCACAACCAATTAAAATAGGGTAACGAGCCATTTGATACCATTTCACTTCTCTTACTAATGCATTATACAAATCATCATTATTACTATATAATTTAGTATATTCTTTTAATTTATTAGGCAATCTATCAGGTATTTTAACACAGTCACAATTATATATATCATAAAATTCTTTAAAACATCTACCAACTGTACCTGTTACACCAGTAATTGTTTCAAATAAATTAAATAAAACTTGATAAGTTATTTGAATATTACTAGTTGTTGATTTCCCTGAGAAAACACCTTCTTTCATTTCCACAAATGAATGTAAATTATCATTAAGTGTTCTTCCTTGTGCAAGTCTACCCGTTGCTTTATCAATTAAAACAACACGACTTCCAGTATCAGGATCAGGTTCGGGTGTTACATTGTAATCTTCATATTTTTTATTTTTAAATATCGCAGTAATACCATTAAAAATAATATGCTGTACTTCAGGTGATTCAAACATTCTATCATCCCAACCAAATATTTCTTGAATTTCGTTAATTGTTCTATCAGTAATTATAAACTCATCATCTTCTTTTTCATCATATTTTAAATAACGAAGCGTTTTAAGTTTATCAATAATATATTGTGTTTTATATTTCTTACCACAAACTTCAACTTCAAGTAACACATCATCAACTTCAGTTTCACCAGCAATAATAAGAGGATTAATTGCATCATCCATTAAAATTTGGTCAGCTTCGTCAATAATAGCAGAGTAGAGTGGTCGATTAATAATTTTAATATCTTGATTAATACCACTTGCCATACATGAATTCAAATACGCAAAACCTAATGATGAATTTGTTGAATAAGTAATATCACAATCATAAGCTTTTTTTTGATCAATAGGTGGTTTATCATTTGATGTATACGCACATGTTAAATTAAAAAATTCATAAACAACTTTAGTTTCATTAAAGTCACGTTCACTTAAATATTCGTTAACTGTTAATACATTACAACCTTTATGTGTTAAACCATAAGCTATAGCTGGTAATATTAACGTAATTGTTTTACCAGAACCTGTAGACATTTGAATAATACGTCTTTCTAAACTTGCTAATGCTCCTAAAATTTGAACATCATATTGAAATTTTCCTAATAATCTAAATGAAACTTCACGAGCACAAGCATAAAGTTCAACAACATCTTTCATATTTTTAATATCAAAATTACCATCAAAACTTTCTGCTTTCATTTTTAATTCATCAAGTGATAAATCTCGGTAATAATCTTGTTTACTATTTATTTTTTTTAATAATTTCCTATACTTTCTAAGTGGACCGATACTTTCGTATTCGATCGAATCAAAGGCTGAAACTAATTTCATTTGATCTCTCCTTTTAATAATATTATATTAATTATACCATAAAAAATATAGATATGTCAAGGTTTATCACAATATAGATATAAAAAAATAAGGGTAGATTACTACCCTTATTAATAATTATTTTCTTAACTTCATACAACTTTCACATGTACAGAACTTACCTTTATTTATATGTTCAACTGCTAAACTAGCATCTTTAATTGAAATATCACCATTAAAAATTGGATCATTGTAAAATGTTGTCATAAGTGAATCATTATTATCATGTTCTAAACCAAATACATGACCAATTTCATGTTTTAGTACTTTTTCTTTACTAACACTTGATTTAATTGCATCTGTATTTAATTGAACAATATACTTAGCTTTTTTCAAGATATCTTTTGAACGAATTCCACTACGAGAATATTTATCATTTGAATCTGCATCAACCAAATCAACTGTTGCTGTTTTTGTCATAAGACCAGCAAGTTCAGTCATTTCAAACCCGTAATCATCATCTGTATCAACCGATAACCAACCACGGTCAACCCTTGTAGTTTCATTATCTGAATCTAAAAAGGCAATATCAACACCTTTATTAACTGATGTAAACTCATAATTAAACGTTATATTATGTTTACTAAAAGCATCTTTCCAATCACTTAATGCTTTTTCAACTTCTGGTTTTAAGCTTTCATCTGTATAAACTTTAACATTTACTTCTTTATTTTTAATTTTTAATTCATTATTTACAACTTTTGTAACAATTGAATTGTTTGAAGCACTAATAGTTTCAATTGGTTTTGTTGTTTTAACAACTAATGTATTACCAGAACTAGATTTCGTATCAGTAGTAATTGTTTTAACGATAATACTATTACCAGAACTTGATCTTAACCCATCTAACTGACGCACTATTAATGTATTACCAGAACTAGATTTAAGTGAATCAACACCACGAACAACTAATGTATTACCAGAAGCTGAGTGTTTAGCAATATCTTCTAATTTCTTAACAACAAAGCTCGTATTTGATGCAACTCGTTTAATATCTTCTTTTTCATTAGCAATATTTGGTAATAAAATTTTATAATCAACTTTTTGTAATGTACCACTAGCTGCATCAGGTTTACTATTAAGTTCTGCTTTCACGTCTTTTAATGTATAATTTCCTTCAGTGTGTGCTTTAACATTTGGTGTATTAACCTCAATAGTATCAACATTAGCATTAACTTTTTCTAATGATAGACTAGGTGAACCACCAATAATTCCCCATGGATTAAATAATGATACGTCTATAGATGTATAACCATTTTTACCACCAGCATGACTTATACCAACTGTTGATTGACCAGAAATCATAACCGCAGTTTTATCTAAAACTGGAGATGATTGAATACCATCAACTTTAGGAACATTAGTATCTAATCTATAATAATTACCCATATCCTGAATAGTAGGTTTTTCAGTACCATTTAATATAATATCAGTCATTGTGTAATTAGTATCTTTATAAATATTTAATTCCTGTTTATCATCAATATCCCCAATAAATATTGGTGTACGTTTACCAGCTTCACCAACACTCTCATCTAAACGAGCACTAAAATTAACATTTATACCATATTTAAATAATGCATCATTTACACCACCATCAGCAGGAGAATATAAACCATTATATTTATTAATCGTAATATTATCATCAACTGTAGATGTATCTAACCCTAAACGCAACTCACCACCAGTATGTGTATTTGTACCAGTACCATTAGCAGTTACTAAATGTCTATAATAACCAACACCAGTTAATAATTTCCCTGTATTAGGATCAACTGAAATATAATATAAATATAAAATTTTCCATTGTTGACCAGCCATATAACCTGATTTTGGTAATCGAGCACCGTTATGTTGTGTTACATCCAGTGTTAATGACATATTTTTACGAGTAACTTCACCAGTTTCACCTACAGTAACATACGCATCTTTCAAATCAAATGTTGCAGTAGGTTCATATGAAGCAACTAAAAATACGTTACTATTACCTACGTTATCAATATGTTGTGTTTTAATATCTTTAAACACACTATGTTTTGAAAGTACTGCGTTATATCCACGAGTTGTAGAACTTGACCATGCTTGTGAACCAATTCGTTGAATAATACCCCAAGCACCACCAGTATATGTTTGTGAATTAGCAAATTTAGTACCACGAACTGTTGCAAAATCATTTACATTAGCACTTGGTAACATAACAGAACCATATACACCATTTAAACCTTTTTCTTTATCAGCTAACCATTGAGCAGCCGCAATATTAGCAACTGATTTATTTGAAGCAGTATATTTTAACATCATATCTTTATAATGTGGTTCTAATAATTCTTCCCCTAAAAACACACCATCAGTTGTGGCTTCTGTTTGTCTTAACGCTTCATTAACATACGCTTTATATTTTTCACCACTATAAATCGACATTTTTTGTAAGAATGCTTCATCTATTTGAGTAGAAGTACCACCTTTATCAATACCTTCAATATATTTTTTAATTCTTTCAATGTTGTTTTGAATAACAGGTTCTACTTTTGCTAAACTTTCAGCATTCTTAGTTTTTAAATTATCTAAAGAACTACCAACTGAAGCGTTTATTTGATTACTCGCATTATCCATTAATTTTTGAATTTCACTAGAATCACGACCAATATCACCAAAATCTAAATTACCAATAGCATCAATTTTACCGACAACGTTAACTGTAACACCTGATGCTTCAATTGTAGCTATTGCTTTATCAATATCTTCTAACATTTTAGTTTTCACTTTTTCAGGTTTATCTGATTTTGATACTTTATCTTTTAATTTAACTAATTCAGCTTTTTGTTTTTCCTTATACTCTTTAATTAAGGTACTAGCTTTAGAATTTTTTTCAACATCTTCTTTTACTTTATTAGTTTGATTAGATGCACCTTTTAACCAAGTATTAATTAATTCCATATTTTTAACAGCATTAGTAGTATATGTTTTAGACTTCACAACTTCAGCTTCATTAGATTTTCTAACATTATTAATTTTACTAATAACATCATTAGTTGCTTTTTCTACATCACTAAGTTCCACAATAGCATTATCATTACGAACAAACTCACTTGTTTTTGTAATAACATTATTTGCTTTTGTTTTTGTAGTATCAACTTTTAATCCACTATCACGAGTCACAGCATCCGCTTTTTCATTTAATTCTTTAACATTACCTAAAATTCCGTCTGTATAATGGTCATCTAACGCTGTTAATTCGCTAATACGTTTATTAGCTGTTTCTACAGATTCATTAAATGCTTTATTATAAGTAGCAGAAGAACTTGAAACAGCAGCACGTTCTATTGTTTCTTTATTTTCATGAATTAAACGATCACGTTCAGCTACAATACTATTTAACTTATTAGTTACATTATCTAAATTAGATAAATCAATTTTTTCAATTGTAGACTCATCAATTGTTAAACCAAATTTTGTAGCGTTTGTACTCAATGATTTAAATTTAACATTTTGTGACTCTAATTTATTTAATACTTTTTGTAACTCTACAAGTTTTGATTTAACTTCATTTCTATTTTCATCTGTTAATGTAATTGTTGATTTACCAATTTCAACATTATTATAGTTCTTAGAAATATTTGAAATAAGTTTATTAATTGAATTAATATCTTCTTGTAATGTTTTACCTTCTTTAATAACTTCACCACTAGCACCTTTTTCAGTTGTACGAATAACTTCGCTATCTGCTTTAGCACTCACACCACTTAAAGCTGCAAATCCTGTTAATGAAGCTCCTAAAATAATTTTTGATTTTGACATTTTATAACCTCCATAAATATATTATATCAAAAATAAAGGAGAGGGTATACCTCTCCACCAACCTAATTTAATTATTTTTTAATTTAATTTCTTTACAATGTATTACATACCGAACCACGTTTTACCAGTATCAATAATACCTTTGATTAAATTACCAATCCAAACACCACCGTCAACGAATAGTAGTGATAAACCTGACATAATTAATCCGTTTTTGAATGTAAAAATTCTACTTTGTGATTCGAATAGTCTTAAGAATAACGCAGTTACAAGAACAGCTATTCCTAAAATAAAGATACCTTTAGCCGCAAAAGCAATGTAACCTTGTTGGAATTCTTGCTCAATCCATTGATAAAGTCTTTGAGATGCTCCTGATAAACTAAAAGCACCTACCACTGTGTTATTAAATATATCCATTTATAAAATATTCCTTTCATAATTAAAATTTTATAAATTGATTATAACACATATCCAAATTAAATGCAAGTAAAAAAAAAGACTAAATAAAATTTTATTTAGTCTTATAAACTGCTATAATTATTCTTTAAAATCTTTACCTAAATTTTTTCTACTAAAACTACTTATCGTTTCTGATTTTTTAGTATTAACTGTTCTATTAGAACCTAATGTAGTTTTAGCTTTTGTTTTAGCTTGTGATTTCTTAGATTTTTTAGCTTTACGTTTTGTATCTCTTAATCTAGTAGGTTGATAGTTATCTTCATAAACTGGATTTTGTTTTTGTTGACCTTGTTGTTGTTTCTTAGGATCAACACCTTTAACTTTGTTATAAACTTTTTGAGTATGATCTTGAGTACCAGTTAAACCACCAACAGCATGTGTCATACCAGCTAAGAATTGTTTACGAGTATCGTATTTCTTACCATAATTCTTATTATTCTTATTCGCATGATCACTCATTGCCATTAATCCACGACCAGTAGCAAGTCTAATAGCTGACATTTCTTTACCTTGGTCATTTTTAACTGTCTTAGTAGCACGTTCCTTAACATCACTCAGTTTACCACGAGTAAATTGAGAAATACCAGAAACAACACCACCAGCAACTACAGCGTTACCAACATTTGGTGTTGACTGATTAGATGAATCATTGTTATCATCATTAACCGTAGTGTTTTCAACATTTTTAACATTTTCAGAAATACTATCTTGCTGAGTACCACTTAAGTTTTCATTAACTTGTGAATTAACTTTAGTAGAATCACCCTCTAAATTAAGATTTGTATCGTCCTTAGTAACGTTATTAAGTTTTGTATTTTCAACACCATTAACATCTAAATTATCTTTATTAGTAATATCCTCTTTAATATCTGTTTTATTAGCTTCATTAAACTTATTAGCTACTGTGTCTTTACGAGACTGATCAGAATCATTAAATTCATCACCTTGTTTATTAAATAATTTTTCGTCTTGGTTTTGATTAACATCTTCAACAACATCATTTTGTGTATTTTCATCTTGATTAAGTTCTGTACTGTTATCTTGTTCTAACTTAGTGAAATCATCTTTATTTTCAATATGTTCAGATACAGGTTCATTAATTTCTTTCTTACCTTCAAGATTTTCTTTTTGTTCATTACCTTCTTTACCATTAACACCATCTTTACCTTTAAGTTCATCAGCAACAGTAGGTTGACCTTGTTTTTGACTTTGAAGAGTAGGTTCACTGTTTTCTCCGTCAACTGAAGTTTCTTCATCTTTAGGTTCAGTAAATTCACCGTCTTTAAGCTCATCGTTTTCAGTTTCTTCCACTAAACCATTTGTACCATTTGAAGCGTTTGGATCTTTTGGATCAAATTCTTCGTTTTCTTGACCTTCTTTACCATTAACTTCATCTGCTACAGTTTCTTCAGTAGCACCTCCGTGTTTACCTTCACCAGCAATCTTACCACCTAGATAACCACCTAAAGCAGCACCCATCATAGCAATACCAGCACCTGTAGCTTTAGCTTCTTTCATAGCATTATTCATCATACTATTCCCACCAACATTAGTTGTATTTGAACTACTTGTTCCAACAGGTCTACCACCAGGTCCACCATGTGAATTAATAAATTGATTTTCCCAACGTTGTGCTCTCTCAGCTAACGAATTAGGTATTCCTTTAATCCAGTTAATATAAGCTGAAAGTGGAGCAATTAATAATTGAGGTACAAAGAATATCGCCATAATTGCAATAATTAATCCAACAAAGTCATCAACAATAACCTTTGCAATAAAATTAAGTGGGAACGGTGCTTCTTTAACCGCATCTAACAATCCATCTGTACCAACAACTTTGTTTCCTAAATCTTTAACAATGGCATATGTAGAATCAATCAAGCTAATACAAAAATCAACCATTATTGATACACCAAGTAAACCACCGAGTACAGCTACAAATCCACCAAATAACATTGCTAATCCATAAGATGTACCTAATGCAGCTTTTGCACCACCTTTAAATACAGCACCAAAAGTTGTGATAAATACATCACTAATACCTTTAATACCTGTAAATACTAAACGTAATGCAACAAATAATAATACTATACCAGGTGCAGTATCACTATTACCTTTTTGTTCTTTACCATCATTCTTATCTTTTTTAGCATCTTTACCACCTGAAAACTTAATAGCATTTATACCAACTCCAACCATTTGTGAAGGATTAGTATTTGAACGAACACTAAAACCATTTTCATTAAATGATGTATTCAAAAGATTATAAGCAGCAAGAGGAGAAATACCATAACCGCCTTTACGCATCGTATAAGTAGTAGTATCACCATTATTTGACATTTGTAATGAACCCTTAAAATATTCAATATTACCAATATCAATATCATCAGCTATCTTAGTATTATTAGCAAAACTTTCAGAGAATTTAATTATTTTACCAGTTTCCCATGGTAAACGTTGTGCTTTACCACCTTCGTTTGATACAGAATAAGCAGGGTGGAAAGTAACAAGTGTTCTATTTTTAGCGTTTTTAGCAATAGAAACAATTCTTGCAGCCAATACTTTATCATCATCATTACCTTCACCAGTTATTGCATTTTTAGCAGCATATTTATTTATTCTGTAAATATCATCTTCTGATAATACAAATTTACCATTTTTAACTGTTAATGACATACCAACTGGTATCCCAAAACTTGTATTTTGATACCAATCAAGCATATTTAAATTACGTCTAACAATTGAATTATCTCTATTTTTTTCTGCATTTATTTTATAATCAGTAATTTGTTGAATACCTTCACTAAATGCGAATACTGCAACAGGGAATAATAATGTTGCAACAACCATACGCACAATAAAACGTCTTATTTTATAAGAAAGTGTTCTACCATTCCATACCATTTGAACCAAACCTGCTAAAATAGAACCAAATCCAAATAACATAGCAATTGTTACGGCACGAGAAAACCCAAATTGACCAGGATCACCAAAGAATTTTATAAATGATCTAAGTGGTTCATTTTGATTAATTAATTTAATTAATTTATTCCCACCAGCACCAGCATAATTAGCATTCGTCAAATATGAAGAATCATAAAACGATAATAAAACTGGTGCAGGATTATATTCACGTAATATCTTAAAACCAACATTCGAAAATGCTGTTGCTACTTTAGTCATACTACGAGCATCATCTTCAATTTGAATAACAGAAGCATCTTTATCTAAACTTTCATCTTGAAGTTTTTGAATAGCTAAACCAAATTGATGATAAGCAACTGCTTTACCATTACCACCTGAGTTTGTATCTAAACTAGTAATACCAGCTTTATCTAAACTCATTGTATTTTGTAAAGCTGCATAGTTATTAAAAGCAACTGGTGAAGTAGGTCCAAATAAAATACCAACTGTACCAAAGTTACCTGAACTCATAATTTTAGTTAAATTTTTATTTAAATTTTCTTTTGACTCTTTTGAATCTTTTGATTTAGACTCACTATTTTCTTTTGCTTTATCCTTATCTTCGCTAGATTTATCATCTGCTTTTTCAGTTTCTTGTTTTTTATTCTCAGCACTAGCTTTATCAGCATCTTTTTTAGCAATATTTTGTTGAGCTGCTTGATAAGCTGATGTTACAATCGAAGGTGCTTGAATCGTATCAAAGTCACCCTCAGCTAACGTAACAGAACTAGAAAAACTAGTTAAAGCAAATACAGACAATAGTGAAGTTACTAATATTTTTTTTCTTTTCTGCATTTTTTCCATAATACACCTCACTATAATATACTATCTAAATAGATATAATCTAAACTAGAATCAGTCTCAACATAAAATGCACCTGGATTGTTATGTAATTGTTTTGCCCAATTAGTATTCAAACTAAAATAATCCGTTAATTTCGAAACACGATTTTTATACAAATCAATCATAACAAATTTAAGTTCATCTTCTGTTGTTGTTTTACCATCAATTAAATCATCAGATGCTGTTTTATTCTTATTACGATATTTAGTTAAAATATTAACTAAATTTTCAGCATTAACATGATTAGATTCAGTAAACACAATATCTATATTAGCACCAGATGTAGCAATTGCATCAAATATAGTTGGTGCAATATGTCTCATTCGACTTAAACCATGAAACATTATCACATCACCATTCTCAAGAGAAGGTAATAATACATTTAAGTAAGCTAACCCCATAATATTTAAAGCAGGATTATTAGAAGTTGCAGACGCACCAATTGACATACTTGATAAATCAACAACTTTATATTGTTTTGCTACAAGTTCGTCAATTATTGGATCAGTACGTACATTAAGAGCAGCATTAGATACTAATATATTATTTTTAATAATATTTTCTAACTCCTCAATAATTTTACGTTTTTCAAGTGAATCTTCTGATAATTTTGCTTGTGATACATATTGTGCAAAATCAGCGATTGTTTTAATAGTATCGTGATTTGCAAATAAACGTAAATTATTTAAATTCTCACGAGCATTTGTTTGCCAATATCTTTCAGTAATGAAAAATGAAATTAATATTTTTCTAGTTACTTGAGCAAATTCATCAGTTACAGAAACTTCATCAACATTTCTAAATTGCGATAATAAAATTATAATGTTATCAATATGTGTACTAAAAAACTGTACTGTTCTAGGATCGTTTTCTTCGAAAACACTTGGTTTAATAGCTTCAATAATATTAAGTAAACCATGACTAACATCAACAGAACACATACGTGAATCTTTTAATGGTATATTAGATAAATCATCTGCATTTTTAGATTTATTTATAACAACATGTAAAACACGTTTACCTTTTAATAAATATGCACGACTTACAACTTTACTTAAATAAATTTCACTAGATTCATCAAACGTACCACTTCTAGTATAAGTTTTACCTAATGTATCATTACCAACAAATAATGATTTAGAATTTATAAAATTATAAGCAGCATGTGATTGAATCAACTTACCAACAGAATAACCTACATATTCCGAACCAGGATTTCTATCACCACCAGAATCGACGTATAAAGCAGATACAGCAGCTTCTTCAGTTGTCATTTCGTAATATAATCCTTTATGACCACTTACTTTATTTGGTCCATGTGAAATGAATGGATATAATTGTTTATTAACATCTAACTTCCATTGTAATCCTCTTGTTTCATCATTCATTTTTAAATAATTCGATACATCATTAACAGCTTTTTCTAATTTTATTTCAGTAGGGGCAGTAACAATAAGTTCTGCACCAAAATTCATAACACCATCAGCACTATCTAACGCATCAAGTAACATTTGGTCATGTGAAACAGCTTTAGCACGTTCTTTAACTTTTTCAGCTTTATCCGAACCAAATAAGCTAATTTTTTTACGAGAATTAATATCTTTTCTAGCTTGATCTTCATCTTTTTTCTCAAAAGCACGAACACTAGTAATTTTAACATCCTTATCTAAAATATTACTTTGTGTTATATCCCATAAAACTTTAGACCAAGCAAATGTCATATCAGCAGTTTGTGTTATATTAAGTACAAGTTTTAAAATAGCACTATATGCTTTCGGTCTAGGACTAACTTCAAACTTATTACCACCCACATGTCGCATATTATACATTGTACTATGTGTTGAAGATGTCGAACTCATAAAATTTGTTTTTCGTAAAAGGTTATTTTCAATTAGTTTCGGTGCTTTGTTAGTTGGTACAGAAACTATTCTATTGTTTTTACCTTTTGTCTTTTGTTTTTGCGGTTTTGTTTTTTTACCGTTTGCTTTTAAAGGTTTTTTCTTTTGCGTTTGTGTTTGTTTCTTACCTTTAATTTGCTTTTTATTAGACTTCTTCATTAAGAAATTTTCCTTTCATTAATTTAGATTTTTAAAACTTCACAACTAAATATAGTTAATTAAAGTACAATTTATTATAACATAATTTCACAAAATTAACAAGTAAAGATAACAAAAAAAAGTAAGATGTTTCCACCTTACTTTAATTTTAATTATTATTCAAAATCGGGTTCATAAAATTCAGAATTATAATCTTCAGTGTCATAATCATCTTCAATTAACGCATTACCTTCACTTAACTCACGTGATTTTAATTCTTCTTCATATGCTTTACCTTCTTCATATATACTCATAGCTAAATCATCTTTTTTACCATCTTTTGATAATACAGCACCTGTTTCAAATTCAAGACCAAATTTCTTAGCTAATTCAACTTGGTTATTTATAATATCATTAATGTCATTTGATAATTTATAATAATTATAAGAAGCTAGCTTAAAGTTTTCATCATAAATAGGTAGTATTTCAGGTTCTTCTAATAATGCATTTAATGAATCAATATCTACTTTAGTTATAATAGGTAAATATCCATCTAAACCTTTATCATGAATTTCTTGAAGTGTGATTGCTGAATCTCTCATATCACGAATTAACTCCATATGATTTTTTGAAACTTCATTATATGACATTAATTTAGTTTCGATTTCTACACCTTTTTCTTCTAAATCTTTATTCATATTAGCAAGTGTTTCATTTTGACTAATTAATTCATCACGTTTAGCTTCTAATTCAAGTTTCTTAGCTTTTAGTTCTTCTACTTCATTACTTAACTCAGATACAGAAGCTTGTAATTCGTTACGTTCTTTTGCTAACTCTTTTAATCGTTGTGTGTCGATTTCTTGTTGTTTTTCCGCTTCCTTAATAATCTTACGAGTATTAGCCATTGTATCATCAATAATTTTAATTTGTTCATCCATATTATTTGTACGTTGTGTTAATGAATTATAATGCTCAGTAGCTTCAGAAACATCATTTTGTAGTTCTGAAACAATACCTTTTAATAATTCATTATCAGTAGCTAAAGCCGACACGTCTTGTACATATAATTTTAGTACGTTATCAACATCCTCAGATGAAACAAATTTATATTCAAAATCTTTTGGTGCACCTTTTGGTTTTTTTAACTTTTTAACATCTGAATGTGATTTATACGAATTTTCAATATTAGGTAATACATTAGCATCTAATACTTCTTGTTTAGTTAAATCTAATTGTTTAACTAAATTTAAATCTTCAATATCAAATAATTCAATTTCATCTATATTTGTTGTTTGCATATCATTCATCTTTCTTTTTTCCTATAACGCATAACTAACATTATTAGTTAATGGTATCCTTTCATCAATTTTTTTAGCTTTTACTTGACTAAAGAATTCATTTACATATTCTTTGATCATATCTTGAGTTGACGGATCAACTTCTTTTTTTTCTGACTTTTCTTCTATAGAAACAACTTCTGGAGTAGGTAGTTCTTCTACTTCAGGTAATTCTATTTTTTCTTCTACTTTATGTTTAGATTCAATGTTATTATTAATAACTTCACTTAAAACACTTACATCTTCAACAGCTTTATTGAATGATTCAATTTGTTCATTTACTGATTTTTTACTTTCAACTTCAACTGACTTATCTAACTCATCTATTTTTTCTTCAATAGATTTATTAAATTTAATCTCATCAATTTGTGATTTATGTTTTTGAATTCTATCTTCTAATGAAGATAACTGTTCAATAAAATCAATATTTGTAATTTCATATTCACGAGTAGGGTTAATTGTTTCAACTAAACCAGAAACTAATTCACCTACAACTTGTTCTTTAGATGCTTTATGAACGGTTTCAATAACATCTAATACATTATCTTTTACTTCTCCTTCAATATCTAAACCAGAAGCATTTTTAGAAAACATAACTTGTGTTGTACCTAATAAGTACTCCTTATAATCATCAGCTAATAACATTGCTTCATCGTCTTGATATTTTTCAAATATTTCTTTAAATTCTGTTTCAATAACATCTCTTGGGATATTATCATTATTTATATATTTTAATAATTCACTATTTTGGTTTTTCAACTTTTGTGAAATTGCATAAATTTTTAAATCCATCAATATTTCCTTTCTGGGTTGACCCGTTTTATACATTTATAGAACTTATTATACCATACATTTCAATGAAAAACAAGTAATTAAACAAAAAAAAGTAAGAGTTAATTAACTCTTACTTTCTCCTGATACAATTTCAACTTTCTTTTCTTCAGAAAAATTATCAACAGATAATTCTTTATTTAAAATTCTACTATAATCAAATAGTTCGTTATATTTAGCAAACCTTAATTGATTTAATGTATTTATATGACTAACAATATCATTAGCTGATTGTAATAATGCTGGTAATTCTTTAGCACCAGTAGATTGATCTTTTGATGATTCTTTTTGATAATCTTTAGTAGTGTATTTCTTACCATCAATAATTAAACCAACATCAATTTCTGTAATAGGTTGAATTTCTTTGACTTTTTTATCAACCACATTAACTAACGAATCATCTTCAACATTTTTTAGTATTAAACTTTTATCAACATATTTTTTCATATCTTCATATGTTTTTGTTAATTTAATATCAGATGCATTTAAACGTTCTTCATTTAATTTATAAACTGTTAAAGCATCATCTAATTCTTTTTTAGCTTTTTCAATAACTTTTTCAGTTTTATTTGAAGTAGTTAAGTCATTAGATATAGCTGCTAAATTAATTTTATTATCTTTAAATAAATCAGTAGTTGCTTGATTATTTGTTAAATTAAGTTCAATTGGTGCATCCATATATTTTGTATCTTTAACTGCAACATTTAAACCAAATATACCAGCAATATCATTTTGATTACGATTATCAACATATAATACTAATAATCTATTACTTGAATCAAGTGGAATTATTTTATATCGATATTTAACATTACCTTCATCAGTAACACCACGAAGGGGTTCAAGTCTTACATTAAATCCAGAATCAATAGACGGAACACCAGCTTTAGTATCACCTTCGATATTAAATACTAATACGTGTTGTTTGTTATAATAACTACTTGATAATGGCTTAAGAGTAATATTACCATTTAAGTAAATTTTATTAATAATTCCTGAAATTTCGGATTTTGTGTTGTTTTCACGTATCTGATTAATTAATGTAACAGAACGAGGTAGTAAACCACCAAATGAACCTATTATGATAAAGAATATTAAAAGCAACATTCTATTACGCATTTGGAACGGACTTTGAACAAAATATACTAATCCTTGTTGTGCTAATTTTTTCTTAAACGAATTAAACGAACCAACGATTTTTTCATCAACAAACTTCTGAAAAGAAAAAGGTTCAGCAACATCCATTATCACAGACATATCTTTATTTGTTTTTTCATCTTTATTTTTTCGCTTTTTGAATAGAGCCATATTCTTTATCTAAACCTCCTTCAAATCCCATTGCCGCAAGTAACACCGATACAGGTTCATTCGCTACACGTATTAATCGACCAGTTGATTTAAATGCACTAATACAACGATTTAAATTTTTTACCTTAACGGATAATATACCATATTGTTGCACACTTCTTGCAAAACTTTCTGTACCCGCAACTCTTAAAAATTCTTTACGTTTATGACTCATCGCTAATAAATCTGAATCATCTTCATTAATATGCTCTAAATCATCTAAGTAATTTTTAAGTTGTAACATAGATGTATCAGAATCCTCTTTTACAACTATATAAAACGCTTCTCCGCCTTCTAAAATATTAAATAATTGTTTCATACCGATAGCTTGTCTACTATGATCTTCACGAGTAGACCATTGATTTATATCTGATGTCATATTATAAACAAGTCTAACATGACCATCGCTCATTTTACTACCAACAGCATCAACACCTTCATATTCTTCAATTGAACGAATAGAGTGTCCAATTGTTGTAGTAGTACTTAATTCTGTTACAACCATTTTAACAGGTTTTTTGAATATAATACCATAAAAATTAAATATCATACTACGCCCAGTAGGAGTCTCACCAACAATTAACCATATAAAAGCAAAATATGATATTATAGCGAGAAAATTCCACCTAAAAAGAGGTGTAAAAAGAATCCACCAAGAAAAAAAACCTATTCCTAAAAATAAAGTTGCACCTTTCAATGAAAACTTATCACCCCAAACTGGCATATTCCACCAGTTAAGTTGTCTTGTTACTTTCACCCAAAGTTCCTCCTAATCTTAATTTATATTTAATTGTACTATTCTCAACTAATTCATCATCGTCATAAGGTAATCCTAATTTATAAAAATACTTATTAGATGATTCATTATAATATATAGTAAGAAAATGAACTAAATCACCATTAAATATCCATTTACGAATAATAGAAACAGATAAATCAGATGCTTTCGCTAGTTCACCTATCGTATATAATTTATCTCCATAAATTGATACTTTCAATGACCTGCTCCTTTCAATTTTTCAATAATAATATTATATCATAGTATTGTAAAATGCACAAGTATTCAATGTGAATCGTTAAATTATTTTTTTTCTTCCATATAATATAGATTTTTTTTACAATTTTTTATACTAAAAAATTGCCTTTTTTTAGGTTGCACCTAAAACCCTTTCGGATTTGAATTCGTTTTTTTTGTTTAACCCTTAAAAAACTAATTCGCAAATTTGTGTGTTTAACACTTTGCTTGAAATAATAACTAAAATAATATAAAATAATAATAAGGTAAACAATTAAACAAATAATAATCAAAATAATAAAAATTGAAACAATTAAATCTAAAGAAAGGATACAAACAATGTATGACAAATATAATTTCTCCGAATATCGAGAATACTTAAAGAAACTAAAAGATAAAAACATTCGTATTGAAGGTGATATTATTAACATCTATGAAATGCGAAGTAGAAAAAGAAAAAAACTACAAATTGTACTTGGTAACATTAAAAGTGATCAAATTGCTGATAAACACTTAAAAAACGAACACTTAAACGTTTATTTACCAAAAGAAATACTTGATGAAGAAAACTATGATTTCTTCAAAATAGGTAACACAATCAGTTTAACAGCTAAAGTACATAAATATAGAAGACAAATGAAATATGGTATTATAACTACAGATTATGGGATATCATATTTAAATAAATCAAAAATAAATTTAATAAAGAAAGTTGGTGATCAAAATGACATTTTTCAAATCAAAACTGTTTAAAAAAATATGTAAATACACTTTAATAATAGCAGCTATTCCTATTTTAGGTATGCTTGCATTTGTAGTAGCATGCTGTTGGGTATTTATGTCATCTTTAACTGATAGTGTAAATGAAAATATCAGATAATGTATATATAACAACGATATTTAACTATTAGTTTATTTTTATTTTTTAAAAATATATGATATAATAAAGAAGATAAAATAAACTAATAGGAGAAAATTATGAAACAACCCGAAATAATAAAAAATACACAACATGTTATTAAAAAAGTTAAAAATCTAGAATTCGGTGATGTAGTCTATATAAATGCACCGTTTAAAGAAAATACAAATGAATTTTACAACGGTTATAATGTTGAAGATGTTTTAGGTTCTAAATATAAAAATAGATTTGGACAAAGCTCAAAAAAGCGTCCTGTAATGGTAATATCAAACGAAAATAATGAAATACATTATGCACCTTTAACATCTAAACATAACGCATTACCGCACCATCCAGATACAAAAAATCATTATAAATGCACAACAGAAGTTAAAGCAAATGATGAACACCCAAAATACTACACTAGTTATATTGAATTAGATACAATATCAACATTTAAATTCAATAATGAAAATCAAACAATATCAACTCAACCGTTGAATGATTTTGATAAAGGAATAATCCAACGTGAATTTACAAAACGTTCACGTGATTATTCAGAAAAAGAAGATACGAAACGTTACATACAAGATTTTCGTAAACCAAAATTAATTAACCATTTAAAACATACAGGGTTCGAAGAAGAAAATCAAAATGAATCAATAAAATTTAAAAAAGATAATATGGAAATTAATATTGACAAAAATGGTATAATAACGTATCATCATATAAGAACACTTGATGAAGTGTTGGAGTTGCATAATCCATTAATAAAATATATGCAAAAAACAAATACAAAACAAACAACAATTGAAAGGTCTTAAACATATGAAAACAGTATTTAAAATAACAGAAAACGAAATTCTACAAACAGGAGATTGTATATTTATACTAAATCACCAATTAGCTAAATTAGATAAACGTGGTGGTATTGAATTTATAAAAAATGAAAACATCGATTATAATAAAATTGATCCACTAGTTTTAGAAGATGCTTTAAAATTTAAAGATATTGAACCTACATATAATAATGTTGCTAACGTAATATTTGCAGGTGATATAAAAGGTGCATTTATTTCTGGTGAATATACAAATGTCACAAATACAGATTTAGGACCAACAACTGTTATGGAAAATAACTTACAATTAGCTGTACTATCAACAGCAACATACATATATCAAAAAAATAACGAAAGAAGGTGAAACAAATGGAATTAAAAAAAATTGAAGAAAATACATATTCAATGTTTGTTAATAATGATTTAATTATTATTCAAACATACGATAATGGTTCTATTTATAGTATAGAAGGATTATCAAAACATACACGTAATTATTTCACAAATGATGTATTACAAAAAATTCAATCTCAATTAGTTAAAGAATTAACATATTAAAAAAAAGGAGACACTTAATGAAAATTATATCATTTGAAGGAATCGACGGTGTGGGAAAAAGCACTGTAATAAATGAAGTTTATAAGAAATTAAAAGAAAAAAATAAAAATGTAAAACTATATTTCGAACCTGGTTCAACAAATACAGGTATTCAAATAAGAAATATATTAAAAAATGGTGAGAACAAAGATTCATTAACAAATCTATACTTATATATTGCAGCACGAGCTGAATTAGTAAATACAATATCACAACTTAAAGATGTTGATTATGTATTAATTGATAGATATGTCGATTCAACAAGTGCATATCAGCATTATGGTAATGGTATACCAACTACATTAATTCAAACATTAAATAACTCTGTAACACATAATAGAAAATTTTATCCTGACCACACCTATTTAATTACTGTACCTGAAGATATTAGAGAAGAAAGATTATTAAAAGGTGAAAGAGAAATTGATGAAATAGATACAAATAAAACTTATTTAAATAAAGTAGCACAAGGTTATTCAGAAATTTATGAACTAAATAAATATAGAATGACAAGAGTTCAAAATATTGATAAAAATGAATGTGTTGACAAAATAATTAATGATATTGAAAGTAGGTTTGGTGAATGAGATTAACTTTAGAATTTACAAGAGATCAAATAATAAATGCTAATCAACCAATACATCATATGAAAAAGGCAAATTTGGTAAAAAAAATTAGAAAATTATCTAAATATGAATGTATGAGTATACCATTTAAAGATAGACCATATTACACAGAAGACAAACCGTGTAATATACTAATAAAAATATCACCACCAAAAAAACAAGCATACGATCCACCAAACTGGTCTCCAACAGGTAAAGCTATAATAGACGGATTAACTGATGCAAAAATATGGAAAGATGATAATTTTAATATTGTTAAATATGTAACTTATGGTCACGGAGGTTTTTCGACAATAAAAGATAAATATATTTTTGAGGTAATTGTATATGATTATGAGGAACTAGTAAATGACTAATATTTTAATTGATAAAGTAACTAAAGAAAATATCGAATTATTAAAATATTATGTTCAAAATTCTAATATTATATACTCTAATATACAATTACCAACTAAAAAATATCAACATAAAAAACCAAGTGATTTAAAAAATGCTATTGTATTTTTTGATGATAAAAATCTTGTTGAAAAACATAAACGATTATTAAAACATATTAACCCAGATAAAATTTATATCAAAAATAAATTATATTATAATAACAATAAAAATTTAATCAAAAAACCAACATCTAGTAATTCTAAAATACCTGAAAAGTTACCTACTGTACGAACCCCCAATGGTGCAGAACTTAGACCATATCAAGCTCGTGCAATGCAATTTTTCTTAAAAAATAAACGCACTGGTTTATTTATTGATATGGGATTAGGTAAAACACTAACAACACTTGCAAGTTTGGATTATTTATTTAAAAATCATTTAATTAATGAAAAGAAAGTTGTGTTAGTTGTAGCACCTATTACAGTTGCGTTGGATACATGGGTATCTGAAGCAGAAAAATGGGGTTATGATATTGATACAAAAGTTTGTGTTAAAATAACACCAAAAAAAAGAGACCAATTACTAAAAAGTACAATTAATATTAATAAACCTACTATATTAACATGTAATCCAGAACAATTAAAACATATTGTTAATTTTTATGGAACTAATTATTTTGATGTAGTCATTGTTGATGAAATGACATTATTCAAAAATACAAAATCAAAACGATTTGAATTTTTAAAAATGTTAACACAAAATGTTAAGTATATGGCTGGGTTAACTGGTACACCAGCACCAAGTAGCTTTATGGATTTATACGGACAACTAAATATTATTAACCCTAATGCAACACAAAGATATTTAGGGAGTAATTTTTTTGTTTTCAGAGATAAATACTTCATACCAAGTATTGTACATCCATTAACAAAACAAGTATTCAAATACTCTGCTAAAAATGGTGCAATTGATCAAATAAAAGAAGCTATTAAGCCATATACTATAGCTATGCGAACCGATGATTATTTAACACTACCAGATATTATATACGTTAATAAAATGGTAGAGTTGAATAAGAAAGATTTAAAATTATATACTAAAATGGCAAATGAAGTAAAACAAGCTTTACGTGATGCTGAAGAAGAAAAGTATAGTAATAAAGAATCGGTCAACTCATTAGGTTTATCAGTAAACGCAGGTGATCATGAACTAATAATTCAAAACCGTGGTGCACTAAAAAATAAATTATTACAATTAGCATCTGGTGCAATTTACACCACAAATAACGATTACGTAACATACCATGATGAAAAATTTAAAGTGTTAAAAGAAATAGTTGAATCATCAAACAGTCCATTGTTAGTATTTTATCGATTCAAATCAGATATTGACCGAATGAGTAAATACATTGATTTTGAAACAATACCTAAAGATGCTGAAGGTATTCGAGATGTTATAAAACGTTGGAATAATAAAGAAATACCTGTTTTAGTAACTTCCCCGAAGACAGCTTCTCGTGGTCTAAATATACAAGACGGTGGGCATACAATAATTTGGTTTAATATCCCACCAGGTGAAAATGAATTATACAGACAAGCAAATAAACGATTACATAGAAGCGGTCAAAAAAATACAGTTACTGTAATGCACCTTATTACAAAAGGTACTGATGAACTAGAAATATTAAATCAATTAAATCAAGCAGAAGCTGAACAACAAGAACTCATGAAAAGTTTAGGTGAAAACTCATAAAATGCTTGAAATTATAAAAAAAATGTGATATATTAATAATAGCTAATAAAAGCTTAATAAAATAACAAATAAAACTGAAAGGATTTTTTACAAATGACAACAGAAAATCAAGAATTTTTAAATATTGATTCACAATTAGGATATGATATTATTGAATCAAATAAAGAACAACAAAAATCATTAGAAACACAAACACAACTTTTAAAGGATATTGCAACAACAGTTAATAGACAATCAAATGCACAATTTGAATTAGTTAAAGTTGTTCAAGAAAATAATCAAAAAGTTAATAGTCAACTTGAACGAGTAAAAGATTTAACAATTACTGATGACAATTTAAAAGCAGAATTTAAACAAATTAATAACAATACTGAATCAATTGTCAAATCTCATGAAACATTCATGGACACTGTTAAAGAAAAATTAACTAAAGTTGATGAATTACCTGATGAAATCTTAAAAATTAAAGATAGTATTACTGAAACATTAACTAAACAATATCAAGATTATAGCGACTATATTCTAACATTAACAAATAAAACAAAAGAATTAATTGAAGATTGTTCTAAATTAGAATATTCTGAAGATATTAAACGTCTTGAAGAAAAACAAGAAGAATATCAAAAAGAAGTTAATGAACTTCATAAAGATACACTTGACAAACAAGAAACATTACTTAAAACATTTGAAGATGTAACAAATCATCTAAATACTGTTTTAGAAGCTATCAAACAAAATAATGAAGAACAAATTAAATCACAAGAAATTTCAAAACAAGTTTTAGCTAAATTATCTATTATGAATACAAAAGTTGAAACAGTACTAAAAGAAAGTGAACAAGAAACTCCAATATTATTAGAAGAACCCGTAAATAATGAAGATGTTCAAAATGAACAGGAGGATAGATAATTATGTTAAGACCAGAAGAAGCACTAAAATTAACTTATGAAAATCAATATAAAATTGAAAATCTTGGAAAAAGTACTCAAATTATTGGACAAATCCAAAATGAAGTATTAAAAATTGTAAGTGAAACAAATAAAAATTCACAAGATATCAATCAAAATACAACTATGTTAATTAATAAAACAAAAGATATTAATGAACAATTAGTTGAAACTACTGAGCAATTAGATTTAATTTCTAAAAACGAACAAACTAGTAATTTACATTTAGATAATTTAAACAAAAACTTAGAAGAAGTTCCAACAAAATTTGAAGATGTAAAAAGTGAACTTTTAGAAATTATTGAAACTGATTCTAAAACTAATGTAACTCAATTATCAAATATTGAAACAACAATTACAGATTTAGAAAATACAATCAAAGAAACATCACCAACTGAATCGTTAAATTCATTTGATAAAGCTATTGAATTAGCACATTCAGAATTACGTGTTACAAAAGATGACAGACTTGATTTTGTAAGTAAAACAACAACTGCATTATTAGAAATTGACAAAATTGCAAAAGATTTAAAAGAACATGTAAATTCACAAATTTCAGAAAATCAATCATATAATAAACTTATTGTTGATATTTCTGAAAAACTTGAAGAATCAATGCAAAATATTGATAAATTAAGACCAACTGAAGATGCATATAAAATAGATTTAGAAAATAATGATTTAGATAGCTTATTAAGTCAATTAAAAAACATGGGTGAACAACCATTACCTGAGTTCGAAGAACATACAGAATTAGTACAGGGTGAAGTTACAATCGAAGAAACTGATGAAGTGTATAAAGAAGATTCTGAACACCAAATCAGTGAAGAACAACCTAAAAATGAACCAAAAACATTTTGGAGTAAAGTTGGTTCATTCTTTGCTGATGAAGATTAATAACTAAATTATAGAAAGGAATTATGGTGAGGGAAACCTCACCATATAGTAGATATATGGATAATGACAAAATTTTAGAATTATTATCAGAAATTATGCAAGGACAAGTTGCAATAATTACATTACTAGATAAAAACACTAAAAGAGACGAAGAAAATACTAAAGCCATTAGTGATTTAACTGTTAGCTTAAATAAACTTCGAGAAGATTTAAACAAATTAGATACTAATAACACATTATTAAGTGAGAAATTCGAACAACTTAAAGACAAACATTTCGCTACAATTATAGAAGTAGTAAGTGATTTAATTAAGACAAGTGAAGATAATCACAAAGATTTAATTAACAAAATAATTCAACACGAAGATTTAACTAAACAACAATTAAATGAATTAAAACATGCTGACTTATTAAAACACGTTGCTGGTATCTTAAAATCTCAACAAGAAAATTTTGAAAAATGTACTAACAAAATTACTAACGTAATAACAACAGTAGAAGATAATGATAAGAAAAACAAAGTAAAACTTAATACAATTGATAAAACAAGTAAAACAATTGCTAGTCGATTAAACTCAATGGACACAAGTGTACGAACTGCATTAGAGCGTGGTCCATTAGCAGAAACAGAAGTTATGCAGATTATTAAAGAAGAAAGACAAGAAATTAGTAGCGATAATAAACTTGATGAAATTGAAAAATTAAGAAATAAATTAGCATCAGCTACTAAACAAGTAATAGAATAATATTATGACAGATACAATTAGAGTATTAACAGATATTGAAAAAATTCATGAAAGTCCTGCAATGTATATCGGAGATAACTCCGATATCGGACTTCATACTATCATCAGAGAAGTAATTGATAATGCAGTAGATGAATATCCAAATTACACAGATAAAACAAAACCAATTATAATAAATATAAAAAATGGTATTGTAAGTGTTCGTGACTTTGGACGAGGAATATCTCCATACGAATCAAAAGCTAATCCTGGTGAAATTGAAGAACGACTAGCATTTAGCCGAATCGGTGCAGGTGGTAAATTTAAAAAAGACCGTCTAAAAAATGGTAACTTAATTTCAGGTGGTATGCACGGAGTTGGAGCAACAGCTACAAATGCTATGAGTAGTTATTTTAATGTTACTATATACAAAGACGGTTATATTTTTGAAGATAAATATATCGATGCTGTTCCACAAATTGAATATGTAAAAAAAGGTAAAAAATTACAATTACCTTCATTAGGTAAAACAAATGAAACTGGTACACTTATTGAATTTAAACCTAGTAATGAAAGATTATTAACAACAAAAATTGATATTGATAAAATCAAAAAAATAATCAAAGATTTATGTTATTTAAATCCAGGTTTAAAAATCATATTTAATGATCAAACTTATGTATCAGAAGAAGGTATTCGTGGTTATTTATATAACCTAACTAATAATGATAATATAATAACATTAAAAAATGTATATGAAGAAAATGACATTTTTATGATGTATAATATTGTATTTAATATAAATAACGAAGGTAATCAACATAAATGTTTTACTAATAACATTTTCAATTCATTAGGTGGAACACATGAAAGTGGTTTTAAAAATGGATTAAGTAAGTTATTAAAAGAATATTATAATGAATTTACTCAAGAATTAAAATCATATAAAAAGAAAATAGATTTTATAATAAAATCATACGAAGAAGATACTAAAATTAATAAACTTGAAGACTTAATTGAAAGTAAACATATATCAAAATACACATCTTACATTATTGATTTTAAATATAATAAACCATCACTTGCACCACAAACTAAAGATAAACTTGTATCAAAAGAAATAATAAATTTATTAAGTACACAAATTCAAAATCATTCAATCGATTTACTAAAAGAACATAAAAAAGAATTAACTCAATTATATAAATATATCATTGATGATTTATATGAAAATGCAAAAGAAAATAACGAAACAGTTAAAATAAATTCAAGCGATTTAAAAAGTTTAACTAGAAAAAAATTAGCTAGTGCAAGAAGCACAGACCCAAAGGAATTAGAATTAATCATAGTAGAAGGTGACTCAGCAGCAGGTTCATTAAAAATAAACAGAAATGCTGATTACCAAGCTATACTACCTTTAAAAGGTAAAATACTTAATGTTCAAAAAGCTTCGTTAAAAAAAGCTTTTGCTGATACTGAAATAGCGACTATGTTTGCAATTTTATTTGGTGATAATGCAACAACAAAACGAGATTCAACTACTCTATTATATCATAAAATAATTGTTGCAACTGACCAAGATGTTGACGGATTACACATACGTAGTTTATTAACAACATTATTTAATAAATTTGCACCAGATATTATAGAAAATGGTCATGTATTTTATTTAGATACACCATTATTTGTAAATAAAACAAAAAACGGTGAAGTTTATACATACTCAAATGAAGAACAAACAGAATTTTTAAAAACAACTAAACCTATAAATATAGAACGTAAAAAAGGATTAGGTGAATTATCACATCCACAAGTTAGAAAAACTATCCTAGATAAAGATACTCGTAAATTAACACAATTATATATAGAAGATATTGATGAATTTTCTGAAACAGTAGATTTATTAATGGGTAAAGATACAACATATAGGAAAAATTACATTATGAATAACTAGGAGGTTTAATGTGAAAGTAGCAATAGATATTGGAAATTCAACAATTAAAGGTGCATTTTTAACAAACGAACACGAATTAATTGATGAAATTCTAAAACCAAGTGCTGTAAATATAATTAATCATGAGAAATATTTATCTTATCATAATAATGAGATATTTTTTCAAATAATTGATTCACCACTACAACATTTTGAAGAAATAACATGTATATCAAAAACAGCTCTTGATAGACCAAATTATATCGAATATGATGTAACAAGTACAAGTTATAAGAGTGACCATAAAATAACAACTGCATTACTATTTGGATCAATAATTGAACAAGTAAATGAGGATACTAATATTAAATTAGCTGTATCAGTACCAATCGTAGAATCGAAATCACTAGGTTTAACTGAACGTTATCAAAAATTATTAGAAGGTAAACACAAAGTAATTAAATATACTAAAAATGGTCAACAAGAAATCACAATCACAATTGAAAAAGCACAAGTATTAAACGAAGGTCAATCTGGATTTTATGGTTTACTTGATGAAAACGATCAAACATTCCAAGAAACTATGAATCATATTTATAAGTTAAAAGGACATGATGAAAACCCAATTTATTACTTCGAAGACTTTTTAATAGTAGATATTGGTGACGGTACAACAGACTTTGCAATGTTCAGAGGTAAGAATTTCAACCCAGAATATTCATACTCAGTAACAAGAGGCTATGGAAATCTACTAGAAGAAGCTATTAAAACAGCACAAAAAGAAGATTTAACAATTGAAAGCAGAAAAGAACTACAAAAACTTTTAACAAGTACAAATAAATTACGACAAAAAAGAAAAGACATGTGGTTAGAATATATCAATCCACAAATTAAAGAATTTGTTGAAACTGTTACTGATACTATCTTAAAAGCTTATGGACAAAAAGATTACTTTGATGCCATAATTTTCTTAGGTGGTGGTTTTACAGCATTAACAGATTATAGTATAGATTATAATAAAAAAACAAAAGAAACAAATATTCAAATGTCTAATTCATTATTATTTGACGTACTAGAAACTAAAATGTCTAAAACGAAAAAAGATGCTGGTATAATTTTTGGTATACCAAAACCTTATGCTCAAACTATTAATGAACGTGGTCTAATACAAGCTGTTACAATCAACAATTAGTGATTTAAACTGGTTACGTACGTAACCAGTTTTTTTGTTAGGTTAGCACCTAAAACCCTTTTAAATTTGAAAATTTTTTATTTTTATAGTCTCACGTAAGTAAAATAACTTAATAAAATAATAATAACACTATAAAATATTAAATAAATACAATTGAATATAAACACTATGAAAAGGAGACACTCTCATGAAAATTGGCATGATACGAACCATAGCAAATATTCTTATAATAAGATTTGGTTTTGATTATGTTTTCAAATCGTTTGAAACTGACGAAGCCTTAACAGGGATTATAGGATTACTCTTAATGGTCTTTTTCCTATTTGGTATAAATAATACCAAACCACAAAAGAAAAAATCTAAGAAAAACAAAACTATAATTCGTGTACACGAATTATAATATAGTTAGGTTTCACCTAACACCCTTTAAATTTTGAAAAAATATTAAAAAAATCTTTGAAATATACTCAAAAATGTAGTATAATAAATAAGACAATACTAAAATAAATAAAAAGAATTGGAGACAAAAACACATGAATAAAAAAATTGTAACAACAACATTAGTATTAGGAACTACTATCGCAGGAGGAGCAGTATTAGGTCAAGATGCACACGCAAGTGAAGCACCAGCAACACCTTCAACAGACTCAAACCTAGTAGTTAAAACTGAAGTTGGTAAAACAACGCAAACTGAAGTAAACACAGCTAAAGCAAAAGCTGATGAATCAAAAGCAAAATTTGATGATTACAAAGCAAAAAGTGATGTAAAAATTGAAAAAGCTAAACAAGATGCATTAAAAGTTAGCGAACTTGAAGCTAAAACTGAAAAAGGTGCAAAAGTAACTGACGAAGTAATTAAAGAAAAAACTGATAAAGTAACTTCTTTAACTGAACGAAAAGCTAATTTAACTAAAAAAGGTGAAGAAGCTAAACCAGTAATTACTAAAACTGAAGAAAACGTTAACGATGCTCAAAAAGAAGTTGATGCAACATCTAAAGATTTAGCTACAAAAACTGAAAAAGTAAGCGAATTAGAAAATAAATTAAACGCTTTAGAAAATTCAGATACTGTATTAAAAGACAAAAAAGATGAAGTTAAATCACTTACTAGTGACGTTGAAAAAGCTAAAGCTGATGTAACTTCAAAAGAAGATACACTTGCAAAAGCTAAAGCTAAAGATGAACAAAAAGCAAAAGACGTTGAAAAAGCTAAAGATGCTGTAAAAACTCAAAAAGACCTAGTTGCTAAAAGAGATGCTGAAGTAAAAGATGCAAAAACAAAAGTAAGTGCATTAGAAAAAGAACTTAAAGAATCAGCAAACCCATTTGGTGAAGGTGTACGTACTGAAATCAAATTCGACCAAGATTTTGTTAACGCATTAAAAGAATATAATAATGCAAATGCAGCAACACAAAAAACATTACTTAACGGTGTAATTGAAAAAGAACGTAAAGCTGTAGAAAAATACCCTATCTTAAACACAGATAGAATTGATTATTCAAACAGTGAAAAAGTTGATATTAATAACTTATCTGAAAAAGATCAAATCTTATTAACTCAATACTTTAACCACTTAAATAACCAAGTACGTAAACAATTTGGATTACCACCAGTAAAAACAAACTTAAACGTATTAAAATTCGCACAAGATATCGCTAAATTCACTAAAGAAAGTGGATATAAAGATACACAGCACGATAACCGTTCAATCAACCGTGCAGCACTAAAAAACGGTATTGACAAAACTGATAAAGGTACTGCATACAACAGATTTGAAAGTTTAGATTTCAATACAATTGATAAAGATAAATCTGAGTCAAACATGGTTGCTAGACAATTCTTATTCGATTCAGTATACCAATCAGTACAACGTTTCTACCATGAAGGTAGAATGAACCGTCACTATTTACACGCAGCACACATGCTAACTACAAACGATGAAACATTTGGTACATACTTCGTTATGACACCATCTAAAAGTGAGTACTACAACTGGGTACGTTTCGGTGTAGTAGGTGTTAACAAATGGTACGGATTTACTGGATATGATGATAACGGACCAACATTCAATAAATTTGATAAAGAATGGGGATATAAATCACCACAAACTATCGATTTAATCCAAGTTAAAGATGTATCAGCATTAAAAGACAAATTAGCTACTGCTAAATCTACTGTTGCAACTCTACAAGGTGAACTTGATAAAGCTACTGGAGAGCTTACAAAACGTGAAAACGAACTTAAAGCTATTGAAAGTCAACCATCAACTGTAGCTGAAGCTACAAAAGCTTTAGAAATTGCAAAAACAGCTAGAGATATCAAAGTTGCTCAGTTAGCAAAAGCTGAAAAAGAACTTAAAGATATTCAAGACATCATTGATAATGAACAAACACAAGCTAAAACATTACGTGATGAATTAGTAAAAGCTAATGATGAAGTTGCTAAAGCAGAAGTTAAATCTGCAAAAGCTAAAGCAGAATTAGTTGAAGCTCAAAAACTTGAAGAACAAGCAAAACAAGCTATGAAATCATTAACTGATGAATTAGATAGATTAACTAATGAAATTGCTAAAGCTGAAAGTGAAAAAGCTGAACTAGTTACTCTAAAAGCTGAATATACTGAAAATATTAAATTATTAGCAAAAGCTAAAGAAGATTTAGAAGTATCACGTTCACTAGTAAGTGAAGCAATGGTTGAATTAGCAGACTTACAAAAAGATGCTACTGAAAAATTTGACGCATACCTAAAAGTTAAACGTCAATACGATATGGAAAACTTAACTTGGGCAGTAACAAAAGATACTCCAGTATTTGAGTTACCAGAATTCGATATTAAAGAATTAGACAAATTAAGTAAACCATCAACTTCAACTCAAAAACCAACAACTAAAGTACCAAGTACTAAAGTTACAACTACTAAAGCAATTGCACAAGCACCAAAATATGGTAAAGCAAGTGCACTAAAAACAACTCTAAAATCTGACGAACGTAAATTACCTAACACAGGTGATTCAAATTCAGATTTAACTGGATTTGGTATCGTAAGTATGTTAATGGCAAGCTACGCTATGACAATGCGTAGACGTGAAAACGAAAAATAATAACTCTCAAATGGGGGCAATTCTATTAATGGATTGCCCCTAAGAGTTGCATTGGAACACTAAAATGAATGTTAAAGCGAGGTTATTATGAAAGAGGAAGAAAATAAAGAATTATTACCTGAAATAAATTTTAACAATTTATCACGTGGGGATATCAATAAAATAATGCGTGAAAATTATTTAGAATACGCAAAATTTTGTGTTAAAGACCGAGCTATATCAGATATTCGTGACGGATTAAAACCTGTACATAGAAGAATATTATATAGCATGCTTGAAAATAAATTATATCATAATAAACCATTTGAAAAAGTATCTAAACGTGTTGGTTATGTAATGGGTGAATACCATCCACATGGCGATGCTTCAATAACAACAGCTCTAGTAAACTTATCTATACCATGGAAAAATAACCAACCACAAATTGAAATACTTGGTAACTATGGTTCTATTGACGGAGATTCACATGGTGCAGCAAGGTATATTGAATGTAGATTAACAAAAACAGGTGAAGAATATGGTGTTGATTTAAATCCCAATATAATACCATATGAACCAAACTATGATAATACAAAACAAATAGCAGTATTCTTACCAAATAAAGTACCACAATTATTAATTAACGGATCTGAAGGACTTGCAGTAGGTATTGCATCAAACATATTACCACACAATCCACAAGAAGTAATTGATACATATAGATATTTTTTAAAAAACCCACAAGCTTCAATCGAAGACTTAGTAAAAGTACTAAATGGACCAGACTTTCCAACAAAAGGTACGATTGTTAATAAAGATGAATTATTAGAAATTTACAAAACAGGTATTGGAACAGTATGTGTTGAAGGTAAAATAAAATACGATAAGAAAAAAAATGCACTTCATATATATGAAATACCATATACAATAAGTGGTTCAATAACTTCGTTCGTTGCTGGAGTTTCAGATATGAGTGAAGAACGAATTGTTGAAAAAGACGGAAAAAAAGAACGTATTCCAGCAAAATTACCATTTATAACAGATGTTAAAAGTCATTCGGATATAAATGGTTTAGACATATATATTCAATTAAAAAAAGGAACAAATGTAGAATACGCAACAAATGAAATTTATAAACTAACAAAATTAAGATCTAATTTAAGATTTGCGTTTATTGGTTTAAATGATAAAAAAGTAAAATTATATAATTTAAAAGACTACCTAGAAGAATTTACAGAAACTAGATTAGAAATATTACAGAATAAACATATATATAATTTTAAAGAATTACTAAAAGAAGAACATAAAATACAAGGATATGTAAAACTTCAAAAAGTAATTGATGAAGTAATAGCATGTGCTAAAGTAGTAAAAGGAAAAGATGAATTAATAACTATTTTAAAAACAGGTAAATTAGAAAAACATCACAATGTTGATAAAAAATACATTGAAACTATTTCAAAATTTGATTTTTCAGATGAGCAAGCTAATACAATTGCTAATCTACAAATTTACAGAATTAATAAATTAAATTTTGATGAATACAAAAAAAGATTAAAACAAATCACCGAAGAATTAAAAACAGAAATAAGATATATAAAAGATGAAGACCTTAGACGACAAGAACTAATTGATAATCTTCCTGAACTTAATACACCAAGACAAACAGAAATCACAAATAGAGAATTACAAGAAATTAAACTTGAAGCTCAAGAAATTTATTATAGTTTTGACGGTGAAGAATTACATATTAAACAACGTAAAACACCAGATAGTAGAGCTGTAAAAAGTGATGACCGATTATTTGCAATGGCAGATAATGGAATTGTATGGAATATTTATCTTGACAAATTAGCAAAAGGTAAACATAAAATTAATAAACTATTCCCAACAGAAAAAATCGTTGGTATAGCGGATAAATACAGTAAAATACTAACAATATATGATGACGGTCATATGAAATATAGTAACGGTGAAGATTATATGACAAAAAGTAATGCTAAAAAAGTTAATGCAAGTAATAAATTAACAGCAATTCTTTTCATAAATGTAGATACAGACATATTAATTAACGATAAACAATATGACAATATACCAACACAAGGTATTAAAGGAAAAGGTCGTAAAATATTAAAAAATACTAAAGACCTTACAATCACATTCACCGAAGATAGCAACACTCAAACGTTAGAAAATGAAGGTGATAATAATGAATAATTTTTATAACAATTTAATAAGATACGGAAATACATTTTTACGATTCATTATATTAATATCTTTAGGAACAAACATAAATGTTTATTTAGAATATTTAAATGTTTATGTTCAAACAAAAAATTTATCTAACTTCTCATATGTTGTTGACTGGTATACATTAAATAAATCTATCATATTAAATGGTACTTTATTTTTAATATTAACAGGTATGAGTTTATCGACTATATATTGTAATAAATTCATTAAATTATCAATTATAAAAGGGATATTATTTAAATATACACTAAACATAATTATTTTATGTTTTACTATGTATATCGTTACGTTTGCAGATAACAATTTTGATCTTACTATATATATTTTAACTATATTAACGATACTTTTTATTTTAAATTTATATTTCCAAGAACTTTATATAATTCTTATCAAAGAACAAAATTTAAAAAAAGCTATCAAAAAAAATATAGATTATAACAAAAAAATAAGTACGAGATATAAAACATGGATACATGGTAAAATATTAAATATTAAATGGGATATAATTACAATATTAAGTTGTTTATCTTTATACTTTATCAGTTATGTAAAAAAACATGAAAGCTTAATTCAATTCCATAAAAGAACAAATTTTTAATATAAAAAAACTTAATATAAAAGAATAAGATTGCTTGAAATCCTTTCTCTATCATGATATAATTAACGTATCTTAGAGAAAGGAATATTATTTTTAATGAAAGTATTACATGTAGGGGGGTTTAACCCACTAAATAGATTTAAAACATTAGAAGACGCTTTGAATAAAGCTAAACATGATGATCAAATCATTTTACATAAAAATATTAATGAAAGTGTCATTATTAATAAATCAATAATACTAAACGGAAATGGTTATAGTTTAAAGATTGATAGTGATACTGTTGGAATAAAAAATAGTAACAATAATCACTTAGTGATAAACAATTTAACTTTTATTGCTAATACAAGAGCAAATGCAATTATAAATGAAGGTATTTTAGAATTAACAAATGTAAAAATGAAATTAAATGGACCTGTCCGTAAATTCTTACCATTATTATATTCGGACGGTTCAAAATTAATTTTAAATAATTGCGAATTATTAAAAGTTAATACAACACAAAATACAACAACAAAAGCAACAAATTGTAAATTTTATAATTATTATGGTGATAATATCCATATAGAACCAAATGATAACTCAAATGAATTTTCTAATCTTTATGGACGTAGCAAATTCACTAATTGTACATTAACACATATGGATATAGATAATTCTCAAATAGAAAATTGTAAAATTGGACCATACACACATATTAGTAATTCAAATTTAAAAAATGTAAAAATATATCAAAAAGATGAAGCACTAAATATTAAAATAAAAAAAGAATCAAGTTATGGTTTATTAGACAAACAAAGCGATGAAAAATATTGTTTATATTTAACAGAAGATGTAACAATACAACATTATAGCATTGAAATTCAAGACCATGATTTCATTCCAATTTTTGGTAATCATGTTAATTTAGAAATTAATAAAACAAAAACCAATACAGATTATGAAAATGAATTATATAACAGTACATTAAAAGTTACAGATACTAATGACACAAACTATTGGTATTTAAGTAAATCAAAATTATCATCTGTTCGTTCAAAAATCAATTCAAATATTAAAGAAGAAACAGGGTTAGATAAGCTTAATAAATTAATAGGTTTACAATCTGTAAAAAGAAAAATCAATGAAATAATGAATAATATTCAAGTACAATCCCAAAATAAAAACGACGACTTTGAATTTTCATACCATATGATTTTCTCAGGTGAACCTGGTACAGGTAAAACAACAGTCGCAAAATACGTTACTGAAGCATTATATGAAGTTGGTGCAATACCTGAAAATAAATTTACTGTAGCAACTGTTGACTCATTGGTTGCAGGTTATGTTGGACAAACAGCACAAAAAACACGTGAAGTCTTAGAAAAAGCTGTAGGTGGTGTTCTATTTATAGACGAAGCTTATATGTTAAATGTAAAACAAGGTCAAAATACATTTAACGATGAAGCGATTGGTGTATTAATTGAATTTATGGAAAATAGACGTAAAGATTTAATTGTTATCTTAGCTGGTTACAAAAAAGAAATGACAGAATTTCTAGCAAGTAACACAGGTCTTGATAGTCGTATAGAACGAGTAGAATTCGAAGATTATACACCACAAGAAATGGTTCAAATATTTGAATTAATGCGTAAATCAAATAATATTGAATATATAAACGAAGATAAAATTAAACAAAACTTAGAAAAATATTTCACACTAGTTACACAACTAAATTTACAAATACCAGACGTTAATGGAAGAATAACTAACGGTGGTAATGGTCGTTTGGTGAGAAATATATTCCAAAAAATAATTACTGAACGTAATAGTAGAATTATTAATGAAAATATAACAGATCAAAGAGTAACTATGGTAGATGTATTAAAAGGTTTTGAAAACGAAATTAGAAAAATTCAAAATAGAAAGATATAAGATAGGTGATTATGTGTTAAATAAAATAAAAAAACGAATATTAGAATCAAATGAATTATCAGAAGAAAATTTAGATAATATAATAAACGCAGATGCAAGTATATTAATTGATCCAGAATATTTATATGATATTGAAAAATTAATAGATAAATTACACGAAATCAAAATAAAACAACAAAAAAATCCAAAACAACTTGTTATATTAGATACTGATTATGATACAGACGGAATACTAAGTGCATGTGTATTAACAGCGGCACTAGGTGTTTTTAACATAAATCATAGAATCTATGTACCAAGTATGGATAATGGTTACGGGTTAAGTAAAATAGCTGTAGATGAAATGATTGACTTATTTGAAAATGACGGATATAAAATCGATACTATTTTAACAGCAGATAACGGTACGAGTGCAATAGAAGGTGTAGAGTATGCGAAAGAAAAAGGTTTTACTGTATTAATAACCGACCACCACTTACCTAGTGTTGAAGGAGTATATCCAAATGCAGATGCTGTAGTAAATCCAAATACACCTCGTGATGAATATCCATATAAAGGAAATGCAGGTGCAACTGTAGCTTGGAAAGTAATGTTAGCATACGCACGAAAATATGCACCAAATGACGTGTATGATATATATAACTTAATTGTATTTGCAGGTATGGCTAATTTAAGTGATGTTATGCCAATGACAAATGAAAATCACTTTATGACAAAAGAAGCAACAAAAATATTAAATGAATTAAAATCACCTTATGGGAAATTTTCATATACAAGAATGGGTTGTGATAAATATAATATGGTCTTTGACGGACTGCAAGAATTCATAATCAACATCCAAAAAATACGTGATGAAGATAAAGGTAAATCGTCACCATACCCAAGTAACGAAGAATTTATAAGTTGGTACATCTCACCAATGCTAAATGCAGCACGTAGAGTAAATGGTTCACCTATTGTAGCTTTTAAAGCTTTATTACATCATGACGAACATAAAAGATATGAATACACTAAAGAATTATATGAATTAAATAAACAAAAAACAATATTACGAGATAAAGCATTAAAAGAAATTAAATATAATGAATTATTACCAAATTCAAATGTTGCTCTTGTAAATTGTAAACATGGTATCTCAGGGATTGTAGCATCTAAACTAATGGATACTAACGATAACCCAACATTCATATTTAGTAAAACAGGTGACTCATTAAGCTGTTCAGCAAGATCTAGTAATTTACCATTACCTATGATAATAGATATTGTAAAAGATTTTGATAAAGATATAATACTTGGTGGTGGTGGACATGCTAACGCAGCAGGATACTCGATACCAATTAATAAATTCAATGAATTTAAAAAGTTATGTGATGAAGCATGTATAATAATCAAACAAGAATTAATTAGACAAGAAGAAGAACTAATTAAAAGTGGTAAAAAAGTTATATTACCTCAAAATAATTGTTTATTCACAATTGGAGAATTAGAAGAAACTATCGAATATATACCAATAAATATATCAAATATATTCCCTAGCCAAATTGAACAAACAATTAATTATCTTGACACACTACGTCCATATGGTAGAGATTTTAATGTTCAACCTACATTCTTATTAAAAGTAAATGCTAAATATTTAAAAGATACCCTAGATTACAATCCTAATTTCTGGGGTGGGAAAACATTTAAAACAAAATTAAATGATATTGAAATACTTACATTTAATACTAAATTAGCAGATGATGTTAAAAATATGAATGATGATGATATTCTTGAATGTGGAGTACGATTAAGTATTAACGAATTTCGAGGTATTAAAACACCTCAATTTGTATTAGAATAGGGGTGAAAAAAATGAAAAATGCAATAAGAATTATAGTAGCAATAGCTCTAATAATCGTTGGTGTTATGATTTTTGCTAATAAACCAGTAAAAGAACATTATTTACAAGAAATAAATAACGACACAAAACAAGAATTAAAAGAATTAACACCAGAAAAAATTAAAGAAAACGAAGAAGTACCCGCAACATATAATTTTGATGATGTTAAATCGATTGATACACCAACTGTAGTAAAACAAAAAGTTGGAAATAAATCAAAACTACCATCAATAGGTGAAATTGCTATACCAGAACTAAACATGAATTTACCAATAGTAAACGGTACAAGTCACAATAGCATGTTAGTATCAGCAGGTACATTAAAACCTAATCAAATAATGGGGCAAGGTAACTATACATTAGCAAGTCATTACTCAAATGCGTATAATGAAACATTACTATTTTCACCATTAAAACATGCTAGAGCAGGTATGAAAGTTTATTTAACAAATGGATCAACAATTTATGTATATAAAATTACAGAAATTCAAACTGTTGAACCAACTGCATTAGAAGTATTAAATGAAACAGAATATCCATCTATTACACTAATCACATGTGAAACTGTTGATGCAACACATAGACGTATAGTTAAAGGTGTATTAGAGAGAGAAATTCCGTCAGATATAGCAAGTAGCGATATTAAATCAGCATTTAATATCCCATTCAAAACTTATTAGAAAGGAAACTTTGACTGATGACATTAGACAATTTTCTAACATTTGAAAACATAGTATCAATATTAATAATTACATTACTAATGGTAAATATGTGTATAAGTATTGTTATTGAAGATAAATTATATGGTACGTTATCTTTACTGTATTTATTATCAATACCATTATTACTTGCATATCCATTAACATATGCGTTAGTAATACTATTTATTCAAATGATAATTATCACACGTAAAAAATACGAAAAAAATCATAAAACTATTTATCGCAAAATAGATAAATATACAAGACTAAAAAAATATAATCAGAAGTAAGGGTATTGCTTTACAGAGATAACCCAAGAAAGCTCGGTATTTTAATGCCGAGATGAATTGGGTATAAAATATTGTTAACGCAATATACTCTAACAAAAATCATTTAAAAATACATAAAAATATGTTATAATATAATTAAATAAAATTTAAAGAAAGAAGAATTGAATATGACTAAAAGTAATGAATCAACACCAACATATGTTGTTAAATTACTACTAGATTTAAAACCGAACGATTATCGTACAGTTGAAAAAAGTATGAATGTTGCTAATTCAATCTATAACGATATGCTTTCAGAAGGTAAAAAAAGAATTAATAAACTACGTGCTGACAAAACATATTGGAAGTTAATCAAAGATTATAATGATGCAAAAGAACATAATAAAAAACGTTCTAATCAAAAAATTGATATCAATCCAATAAATAATCAACTTAAAAACATGGTTAAATCATATGGTTTATCACAAACTGATTTTGAACATTTTTTAAGAGATCGTAGACACAACTTAGATTTTTACAAAGGTCTTTCAACACCTGAAATACAAGTAATTGCTAAACAAGCATTTGATACGATTAAAAATGCAATATATTTTAAAAGTAAAATCAAAAACCTAAAATTCAAGTCAAAATACAAAAATTCTTCTTTCAAAAACAAACGAAATGATACAGGTCTAAGATTAGTTAACAATAACAATGATAAATACGCTTATAAACTAATCTTAGCTAACAAACATGAAATTAATATTAAAAGAACTGCGTTCACAACATACCAACAAAATTGTATGTTAAGAGCAGAGAAAATTAAGTATGTTCAAATTCAAAAATCTAAAATAAAAGGTAAATTCCGTTATTATCTTGTTATATATTTACAAGGAACTCCACCAACAAAGTATAAAGTGGGAACTGGTGTTGTTGGTTGTGATAACGGTGTATCAACCTTAGCATATGTAAGTGATAGTAAACTAGAATTAGTAGATTTAGTACCAGAAAAATGTCTTAGAATTGAAGAAGGAATTAAACGTCTTAATAAACAAATAAGTTATAAACTTAGATTATTAAATCCTGATTGTTTTGATGAAAATAACAAAGTTGTCAAAGGTAAAAAAATGACTAATCGTTCTAATAATCTAACAAAACTTATGATTAGAGTTCAGAAGAAACATAGAAAAATGCAAATCTATAGAAATGAACTTCAAAATAAAGTTTGTAACGAATTACTTTCACAAGGTAATGTTATACAATTAGAAAAAATGAATGTAAAAGCACTACAGAAACGTTCAAAGAATATTAGAATTAATCCTAAAACAAATAGACCATATTCTAAAAAACGTTTTGGAAAAAGCATTTTAAAAGCTTCTCCTAGTTCATTAGTTACGTTACTTAAAACAAAAGCAGCTTCAAAAGGTGCTATAGTTATTGAAATTAATACTAGAGATACAAAACCTAGTCAATTTAATCATATAATTAATAAAGATGTTAAAAAATCGTTAAATATTAGAATATACGATTTAAGTGATGAATATCCTAATATTCAAAGAGACCTTTATTCAGCAATTCTAAATAAATATACTATTCAACATACTAAAACTGATAAAACTACTTACACAATAGATAAAATAAGATTAACAAATGAATTTGAACCATATTATAAATTAATGCAAAATGAAATAACGAAAATAAGAAATGAAAATAAACGTCTTAGTTGGTACGTTTCTTAAAAACTAACTAAATAATTATAGTGGCAGATTGACAAACTCCACTTTAAAAATGCGTTTACTTATAGTTATTTGAGTCTTTTAGATTTAAAGAGCTGTAAACGAAAATCCTCAAATACTCCTAACAACGAGATCTAATTCGTAAACTATTTACAGAGAAATCTGTAAAAAGAGCTTTTTAGAAGCAGTTCTATGTGAGTAATAAGATACCTTTTAAATTAAAAGGAATCACGGTATTTCAATGCCGTGAGGATGTCAATTCTTTTACAGGAGGTAAAATTTTCATGAAAATCAAAAAATTAAGCGAAACAGCAACAATACCTGATAAAAATCATAAAGCAGCAGGTTTTGACCTATATGCATCTGAAGATGTTGTTATTGAACCAGGAAAAAAAGCTATCATTCCAACAGATATAGCAATTGAATTACCAGAAAATACATTTGCACATATCGTAGGTAGAAGTGGTATTACAGCAAAAACACATATAAATGTATTAACAGGAACAATTGACAATGATTACAGAGGACCATTAGGAATAATTGTACAAAATACATTACCAGCTATATATCATCATAATCGATTAGTATATGACTTAGAGATTAATAAATTAGATAGAACAACAGAGAAAATAGATGTTTCGCAACCAAGAAACTCATACTTAATAAAAAAAGGAGATAAAGTAGCACAACTAGTATTATATAAATCAGTTGATGTAGAAATAGAAGTAGTAAACGATTTGACATCAACATCAAGAAACGAAAAAGGATTTGGATCTAGTGGTGTTTAATTAGTAATTTATGGAATATATTTTTACCGAACAATCATTAAATGAAGATACACCAATATTTAATGAAAAAACTTATTTAAAATACAATATAAAAATAACTCCTGAAAATTTTGTAAAAATATATAACAAAAGTATCGAAATCATTGAAAAAAATGAAAATCCGATATATAATATATACAAAGGTGTTACGTATATATTAAATCCCAAATACCCATACCCTGTCGAATTACCATTAAATATTTACAATAAAACAATCCGAGAAGAAATTAATGTAATACATATGAAACAGGGTATATTCTACAAAAAACTAGCTAAAATAAATGGTTTACAAATAAACCATAAAATAGAATTAACTAGTAAAAAACGTGCGTTAGAAGAACAAGATTTAATGAATTATTTTTCTTGGAAACCTAATATAATAATAATTCCAGAATTATTTAATTGCGATTGTATTGGAATACCAGGACTTAATTTATATCAAGAAGATCACTTTTACCACATTAAAACATGTTATCAAAAAGGTATAATGATTCCTATATATAGTATTGACGGGAATATTTATAAATACCAATTAAAAAGTGAACTTATTAAAGGAAGTGTTAAATTAAAAGCACGTACAAAAGACGGATTTAGTGTAATGCATTCAGAATACTTTGATAATAATATTTATTATTTAGGTGATGAATATAAATTTATTAAATCAAATTTTACAGGTATAGAAATTGAAAATATTAACACTAATGAAATACTAAATGTAGAACTAGGTGAAGATGTAACTAACTATTTCCCAGATAGACCAAAAATAATTGATAAAATTAAAGTTGAAATGAAAGCAAAGTATAAATGGTTACCAAAAGCATCAATGATAAAAGATGATATTAATACAAAAGCAATGACACATACAGAAAACATCTTTTTACAAAATAAAAAAGGTGATAATAATATCTTAATAATAACTGAAGGTATATTAAAAGCTCATATAATTAATAAACATTTTTCTAATCATAATATAATTGTCGCAGCCACACCAGGAATTGCTAAAAGTATGTTAAATAGTCTAGTGCAAGATATATTTAAATTACCTAATATAAAAGAAGTACTTATAGCCTATGACAACGATGCGTATAAAAATAGATTAGTAAATGATGCTATATCTTATTTATTCCAAAAATTAAGAAATCATTTCAACACAAAAGTTATAACATGGGATAAAGAATATAAAGGATTAGACGATTATTTAATTAATAATAAAAATCTAAAATTCATATATGGAACACCAAATCAAATATATCCAATTCAAGAATCTGAGTATCCATATCCTTATCATATTACGGGAAAAAGAGCTAAAAATTTTGAATGGATAGAAGAACTAAAAAATCAGGAGAAAACAAAATAATGAAATTTGAAAAAGAAAAACATCAAATACTATTAGATAAAGCTATTCAATATGGATATAAAGCAATTGAACCTTATACTGTAAAAGAACATGATAATGTAATAGGTTTATTAGTTAAATATCATGACCAAAATACAGATAACGGAACATATTACCTAGAAATTCAAAAAGACAATACAGTACAACTAAGAGTTGACTCGCCTAATACAATTGCAAATTTTGAAAAAACACAAAACATTATTGATGAAATTAAATTAGCATTAGACAAAACAAATATAAAGAAATTAAATACATATGATTTTGTTACGCTGTATGCAACTTTAATTCAAGATACTGTAATTTTACCACTAGCACAGCAATTATATCCAGAAGATCTAAAAAAACAACATATTTATAAAGAACAATATATGAATGTATTTCTAAATGATGTTTTAAATTATCACTTAGCTGAAGATAGTAAACAAATAAATGAAATAACAATAAATGGTAAACCGTATTGGTTTAAACAACTAATTGAAGAACAATATTCAGATATTGTTAAAAAATTGGAGGACAATTATGAAAAACGTATTAAAAATAATAAAAAAACCTCTAATTAATGCATTAGTTGGTATGTTGCTCTTTGCAATACCATTTTTTATTCATATTAATTTTTATATTGATATGTTCTTAGTAATCATATCATATGCTGGTTTAACATATGCATGGTGTACTGCAATTTTCTATATATTAGAAGAATTTACACAATATAAAGACCATAAAAAACATTTAAAAATTTCAAATATCGCATCAGGTTGTACTGCAACGATAATGATTATTTTATTTAGTTTTCCAAATCTATTACCAAACTATACAGGTAATGAAAGTGGATATGTAAAAGAACATACTATCTATGTAACAACAAATCATGAATGTGATTACTGTGAGATTAGTAAAGAAACACGTAAAAGAGCTGTATTTTTATACAATATAACACATGATAAAAATGTTCAAGTAGTTGATGTAAGTAATGACACAAATCTAGGTAGAAGTCTAAACACTAAAGTTAAAATCTTTGGTAGTATAGTAAAAGTAAAAAACAATGAAGTTAAACAAATTCCTTATTCAAGAGGAACAAGTGACAAAAAACCATTAAAAACACCAACAAGTTATATCTATAAAAGTATCTATGATATAGAAAAATCATAATAAAAAGGAGGATATGACATGTTAGGAAAAACACATAAAGCATTTGGTGCCACAGCAGTAGCAATAACAGCTATTGGTTATTATAAAATAACAGGACACCATATAACACAAGACTTAGTATTTGAATTAAATACAACACCAACTAATGAAACACTATTACATATTAAACCAAATTCAAGTGAATATGTAAATTGGTTTCATCCATTAGTACAATACATAATATTATTATTAGCTGGAATTATCGGAGCATCTACACCAGATATAGATCAAAGCATACCAGGAATGAAACATCGGACTTGGACACATACCCTATGGGCAATTTTAATATTTAGTGGTTTAACCTATTATTTACGATATCACTATTTAACTAATGAATTATTAGTAAATATGACTTTAGTCATTGCAATGTTTGGATTTACTATAGGATATACTAGTCACTTATTAGGAGATGCATTTTCAACATCAGGTATCGACTGGTTTTATCCTTTAATAGGTTATAAAACATATGGTAGTGGTGCTAGTGTTGTCCGAGGTTTCCGTGGACCATTTATACCTATCTATAGCGTAGGTCATGGTGTTATCGGTGCTGGTTTTTGGTCAGGCGTGGCATTTATACTAAGTCTATATTATATATTATTGTTATAGAAAGGAAAAAAATTATAGTGAATAAAAAACTACACAATATGCAATTAAGTAAATCTCTATCCAAAGAAGATAACATCTTTCAAATGTCAAATATACTATCAAAAGAACCAAATGATTTACATTTAAAAGATATCTTAAAACAAATGGATAGAACACCAAATACATTATATAGTTATTTACAAGCGTTACATAAAGCAAATTCACAAAATGAAAAATATAAAACATATTTATTTAATTATAAACCACATAACGAATTACAAGAAAAAGAACTTGATAATTTATATAAATTAGTAAATAAAGATGTACCATATGAATTAGAACAATTTAGTAAAGAAAATCTAAGTGATAACTTCTTAGATAATTTATTTTACTTCACATTTGTATTTAAATATTGTAAATAATTTCCAAAAATAATTTCCGTTATAAAGGAAATAAATTAAAATATCCTTTCTAATAGAAACTTGCTAGTTTTGGCAAGTTTTTTTATATTACATTTTAAAGACATTAAACATTTAACTTCACATCATAATAAAATTGTGATATAATGTTATTATATCTTGAAAAGAAAGGATTTTAATTAATTATGAAAAAAGGATTATTAATCGGTTTAAGCACCACAATACTGGCAACAGGTGTTTATGGTGCATCTGCTTATACAGGTAATAAAACAGATTATACTTCTCCATTTACATGGAATCAAACAGATCAATACGATGTCGCTACTTTTGGACCAAACGGTTTAGATTGGCGAATGGCAAGTTGCATGATACAAACAGCAACATTTTTAAAAATTAAAACAGGTTCAGCAGATATTGGTTATGCACCAAAAGACCTTAAATTAACACTTGATAAAACTAATGGTTATGCAAGTACTGGTTATTTAAGTTATAAAAAAGTAGATTTTGGTGATGATTGGTATCTATACGGAGCACAAGAAGAACACGGTGTACGTGCAGCGACATATGATGATGTTATTCGTTACTATAAAGAAGGTTACGTAATAGGTATGCGTGTAATAAGTCCAGCAGGACCTCACTTTATCGCAGTTGACCATATTGATGAAGACGGAACAATGTATATTTTCGACTCAGGTTTCAGAGGAACTAAATTTACAGATACATATAATAAAAACTCAATTACTGATGTTGTATTATTAAAATCTAAATCTGGTAAAAAAGGTTACGATTTACCAACATTATATAACCATGTAGCTGGAACAAAACTATATGATAAAGTTGATCAAAATACAAAAGCAGAATCTGAAGAAGATAAAGCAAAAGAAGTTAAAAAACTTAAAGTAATTGCTGATGCAAGAAAAGCTGAAAAACTTAAAAAAGTAGAATATGCAGTATCAAATGCTGAAAATTCAAAAGATGAAAAACAAATTACATATGCACATACATTAGTAAGTTCATTAGAAAAATCAGAACGTACTGATTTCATAAAACGTTTAAATAACATCAAAAAAGGTTAGTATTGTACTAATCTTTTTTTTATTTTAGACTTTACAAAAACCCATTTCTATGTTATTATAATATTAGGTAGGTGAAAATTTTGAAAAAACATATACAAAGAAATGTTAGTTATATCATCTTAGGTTTAATCACCTTAATAATAATAGGACTTGCTTTTTGGTATAATAAATCAAGTAAATGGTTAAACGTAGGTTTTGATACAAAACTAGCTGAAATATCACCTGAATTTGTCTCTGATAATAGATCATTAGAACTTGAAGATGATTTAAAAGAATTTCAAAAACTAAATGATGAACTTGTAAAAATTCAAAAAAGTAATCGTTTAACGAGTAATAGTAAAGATATTCATAATAAAACTAATGAGTTAATTACTAAATATAAACTTAAAACTGGTAGTGTTGTTGATAAGAATAATAAATTAAAACTATATATAGATATATTTGACTTTCAACAAACAGCATACAATAATATAGATTATAAAACGTTAAACGAATTACATAGTAAAATCAATACAGAAGTAATTGAGCATAATAACGATTTTGATAAAACATTATTAAATAATCTATCAAATATAATTGATGATTACAACAATTTAAATAATTTCATTAATCAAATAACAAATTATGGACAAATCAAAAACAAAACAATCATGATAAAAACAGATGTTCATGATTTTTCAAATTTAGATTTTACAAAAGTAGGTAAATTCCAATATATTCAAAACTTGAAAAGATTATTTGATACAAGTGATATTCTTGAAAATAATAAATTATTAGAAGAAGAAGCTAATTGGAAATCTATTAAAAAGAATTTAGAATTATTTAATAAAAAATCATATACACAAGTTCGTGATATAAAAACAGCAAAAGATGCACAAGGTTTTACTTTAGTATACGACCATAGAGAAGGTTACGAATTAGATATGGACTCTGAAGTTATTAAAGTAGAATATAATGGTGATACATTATCAAGTTCAACATACATAAAAACATCTAAAAATATCAAGGTTTATTTAAGTGCTAAATACAAAAAAATAGAGCGAGAAGAACCTAAAAAAAATGATGAAGATAATAAAGATGAAAGACGTACAAGAACAGATGAAAACAGACGACAAACAAGGGAAAATAACACAAACAATGTTGATCAAAGTTCAAGCACCCAAAACTCTAATACAACAGTAGAAAGGCGGGAGTCGGACGATGACGAAGTATAGATATAGTCAGTACTTAAATGAAGATAGTGTTAAAAAAATATTCAGAGACTATAAAATAGCATCTATCTCTAAACAAACAGGTATTAATAAATCAACTTTAAAAAATTATAAATATGAAAGAATACCATATAAATTAATGCCTGTTGGTATTTTAAAAGAACTAACTAAAGTCTCACGTGCAAGAAAAAAGGATAAAAAAAATGAAAATTAAAAACATATTTAAATGGGTAATAGTTGGAATATCAGCTGTATTCCTATTAGCTATTGGTTATATATTTTATCAAGTACAAAGTACACCTAAAATTGATGCTAATTTATTAACAACTCATGCAGGTACAAAAATAACCGATAACAATGGTGAAATAATTTGGCAAAATGTAAATACTATAATTTATCCAATAAATAATGATGAAGTACCTGAATTATATAAAAAAACTATAATCGCAACCGAAGATAAAAACTTCGAACATAGTTCAGGTGTTAATTTTAAATCAATTCTAAACGCTGGATATGGTAAACTAAGAAGTATAGTTCAACCAAGTTATAAAGCACGTGGAGGATCAACAATAGAACAACAGTTGATTAAAAATACATATTATAACGGTGGACGAGGTGTTGATGTTAACCAGCGAAAAATCCAAGAATGGTTTTTAGCAAGACAATTAAATAGTCATTTCAATAAAAACGAAATATTTAATTTCTATATAAATAAACTTGAGTATTCAGAAAATGCTATAGGAATTAAATCAGCAATGAAAGTTTATTTCAATAAAAACCCAGAAGATTTCAAAGATACACCAACTGATATAGCACAAATAGCGTATCTAAGTGGTTTATCACAAGCACCAAGTTTATATAACTTATATACAAATCCAGAAAAAGCAAATGAAAGAACACAAACAATATTAAAAATCATGTTAGATGAAAATATTATTAATGATGATCAATATAACAAAACAAAAGAAATTGATTTAACAAAAACTTTACGTCCACGTTACGAAGAAGCTAATAATATTAATAAAAATAACATTAAATACAAAGCTTATGCTGAAGGCGTGTTAAATGAGTTACGAGAACTTGATTATAATATTAATAATACATCACTAACAATCAAAACTTATTTAGATAAAAAATTATTTAATGAAATTGATGCAGAAGTTAAAAAATCAAAATATTACCAAGATAATAAAATACAAATCGGTATGACAATAATGAAATCAGACGGTATAGTAACATATATGCTAGGTAGCAGATTTGATGATGAAAACAACCGTGCTATGAGTAGAGTTCGCTCAAGTGGTTCTTCATTAAAACCATTCACAGCTTATGGACCATTATTTGAATATTTTGGTAATAAATATAGTGCAGCAACAGTAATGTCAACTGCTAATTACCAATATCCTGGAAGTAACGCTATAATGTATAACTACGATAAAGCAACTTATGGTAATAGAACTTTAACAGATGCATTAAGGTTATCATTAAATACACCTGTAGGTAGAATAGATGACCAGATATTAGGAAGTAATAGAATGAAAGCATTCTTACACGCAAATGGTTTAGATGTTAAAGAAATATATTCATCAGTTGACGGTATAGGTTTAAATGTAAGCACATTAGATAGTGCAGCAGCATACAATGCACTAAACAATTTAGGTGAATATACATATCCAAGATTTATTGATACGATTACATTCATTGACGGAAGTCAAAAGAAAATCGAAAAACGAAGTAAAATTTCAATGCGACAGTCAACTGCATTTGTTTTACTACAAATGTTAAGAGGTGTTACACTCCCGAATATGACAGCAAAAGATGCTTATTTAAATAAAGCAGGATATGCGGTTAAAACAGGTTCTGTAGCATTCGATAGTGGTATAAATCCACCAGCACCTTACGGACTAGGTGGTAGTGATGTATGGATTAACTCAGTAACAAATGGTGGAATAAGTATTTCAATGTGGTTAGGTTATGACACACCAAACACTTCACCACAAGTATCTGATAAATTTAAAGGACACCATGAACTAACTAAAAAACTTCAAGAAATTTACGGTGGTAATGCACCAATGTGGAATAGACCAAATACAGTAGTTAGTATGGGTGGTAGTGGTATAAATGAAATGTTCGCTGTAACAGATGCAAAAGATACTGTTACACAAACAAATATATTAAATGAAATTACATTACCAGAAATCAATGAAATTGAACCTGAAGTAAAAGCTAATAAAGATTGGAAAAAAGAAGCAGAAAAAACTGATTTATATAAATTATGGAAAAAAAATCATAACATACTTGATGAATTAACTTTAAGTGAAGAAGATTATGATACATTAAGACGATAGAGTTAATTCTATCGTCTTTTTTAAATATAAAAAAATAAGCCCTTAACGGACTTATTTCTAATATTACATCGACATACCCATATCACTATTAGATGTTGGAACTTTAGATGATTTGATATCATTTTCAATATCAGCTAATATATCTTCAAAGTTTAAACTATTATTTAAATCATTTAAACTATTTAAATTAGCTTGCATTTCCTCATAAGACTCTCTTGCTTGAGATTTATCTTGAGCTAAAATACTGTCAATATCAATGTTATCTATTAAGTTCTTATCAACTGACATTTCTTCAAATGATAATGGTTTATTATCAAGTGTTTCATCAGCTTTACGAACATTATCAAATTCAGTTCTAACAGCTTCAGTTGATTCATTAACATCAACTTGTTCTGCATCTAATGTTTCAGGGCGTAGATTTTCTTCAGTATCTATATTACGTTTAGCATAGATATCTAAAATTTTCATAGCTGAAGCTTCAAATTCTTTAACAGTTTTAACAATTTCTTGAATTTTTTCTTCTTGTTCTGAAATTCTAGGGTTTAACTCTTTCTTATATCCTTCATTAATTTCTAACGCCATTTTTTTTATTCTCCTTCAATATAATAGTTGATTAATATCATGGTCACATGATATAATTATTATAACATAAACTCATAAAAAAAACAAACTAAAAAACATCAAAAGGCGGTGATATTATTGTTTAATGTTAAAATTCATGCAACAGGTTCAAGTGGTAATATGGTACAAATTGATAATACAATAATAGATTTAGGAGTCACAAAAAGTAAAGCAATGCAATTAGTTAATTTTGATGAAATTGATGAAGTATTTATTTCACATAAACACTCAGACCATTGCACACCCGCATTAATAAAAGAAGTTGTTAATAGACATATACCATTATATATATCAGAAGATACAAATAACAAATTTAATTTAATTAATGAAGATTCAGTAAATATATATCTAATTGAAGAATTAAATAGTAAACCAAATCATACCATTGATAATTGTCATTATAATAGATTTCAATTAAAAAATGGTACTTATATTTATTGCATTCCACAGAAACATGATGATATAATAAATTATGCATTTGTCTTTGAAAAAGGTAATGAACGTTTATTATATTCAACAGACCTTGACACATTAGAAAAAAGTGATGTGGGTGACGGAATACTACATTTAGGTATGTTTGATGTAATTCTTTTAGAAGGTAACTATGATGAAATTTATCTAAGAGAATATATTGGTAAAAAATTAAAAGAAATAAATGCAGATATTGATATAGAACATTTTACTGATCAAGAACTAGAACGATTTGTAAAACGAAATTACCAAATGTTAGAAAAAGAAACACGACAAATACTATTTAGAGCAGTACAAAACTTACGACACTTATCAAAATTACAAGCACGAGCTTATGCGAGAAACCACTTAAAAGAAAATGGTAGATATTACGAAATCCATAGGAGTAGCAAATTTTATGAAAAAGACACTATCGAATAATACAAGATATAGATTTAAAGGAACAATTGTTGATAAATCCATTAGAGTAACACACGGTAGATATGAAGAAATATTCATATTAGATGATGTTGTTATATTAGATACTAATACAAAATTAAAACAACAATTACAATTAATTGAATCCCAAGCAACAAGAAAACTTGAACCAAATATTAATGATATTGTTGAGTTCAATGCTAAATTAATTAAATTGGATAATAAATATAAAGTAACATATTTAACAAACGTACTAAATCATTCACGACCGTGTAATGACAAAGTAGAAATGCGTTATCAAGTTAACAAAGAAAAAAAAGTAAAAGATACAACAGCTACACAAAAACAAATTGAATTAATGGAAGAAATGTGTGAATATCTAGGATTAGAAAATCCTAATATAACTGATAGCACATTAATAACAAAATGGTTTAAAACAATACGAAATAAACATCCGAAAATATCATATGAATTAAAAAAATATAGAAATGAAAGGAACAAACAACTATGTCAACAAAATCTTACGATTTAGAAATTCAAGAAGCAAAATTATTTTTAAAAGACAATACATTTGTTGAACAATTTCAAACAGAAGTAAATGAAGCTTTAGAATTAATCAAATCAGGTAAAACACTTACTGATGATGATTTGAAAAAAGTTAAAAATGCTGAAAAAAACGTTAGACAACATGTTGCTAAATTTAAAAAAGCAATCAATTCAAAAGCTAAAGAACAAATCAATATATATACTCAATTAGCAAACCAAATTGTCGAAGATGTTGGTTATAATAAATTATTTGACTTCGTACAAGAATTAAAACTTATTGCAGAAAAAGAACGTGTTCAACGTATTAACAATAAACAAACAAAAACTAAAGAAATTATTGAAAAAGTTAAACAAAACTATCCTGATATTGTAAATTTAAAAACAAATACAGATTGTTTAGCATATATTATTAAACTATTCCCTAATTTAAATAGTGCTGATAAGAAAAAAGATATTAAAAACTGGGAAGTTATTGAAGATGTAATTAATAATTTATATAGAAATCTTGATGATAAATTACAAACATTTGATTTGTCAATTTTAAAAGATTTACCATTATCAAGTGAATTTTATACAAATATCGCAGTATATTTCAAAAATGGAGATAAAGAATTAATCAAAAATCTAACACTAACTAAACAAGATCAAAAACTAATTAAAAATAAAAAAATACAAAAACAATTACAAACACCAAAAGTAGTAATTGATCACATAGAAAAAATTCTAAATACTGATTTATCAGATGAAGAAAAATTAAGTAAAATTACAAAATTAATTCAATACCGAAACGGACAATTTTAGGAGGAAAATTAAATGACAAATATCGATAATTTAACAAATAATGAAATTACAAAATTCCTAGTTTCAAAAACTGAAGATCAAATTCTTCAAGAATTATCAGCAGGTAGTGGATTCGATATGGAAAATCCATTTACCCAAGATATGTTTGCCGATAACTTAAATGACGAACTAACAACTGAAGAAGTTGTTGAAGAAGTCGTTGAAGAAAAACCAAAAAAACGTAAACGTAGAACAAAAGCACAAATTGAAGCAGATAAATTAAAAGAAGAACAAGCTAAACAAGAAGAAAATAATGAGTTAGAAGACTTAGATGACGATATTCTTGACCAAACTGAAGATTATATTGTTGATTTAAATGTACTAGAACCTACTAAAAAAGAAAAAGTTGAAAAAACAAAAGTAGTAGATAATTTCTTTGACGATGATTTTGACTTCACAACTACAAAAGAAAAAGAAACAAAAGAACCAACAGTTAGCGTTGATGATTTAGATGATGATTTCGATTTCTTAGGTAATGACACACCTAAAACTACTGAAGTAACAAAACCTAAAAAAACTGTACAAGATTTAGTTGATAATGAACTAAGTGATATTGTTATTGATGTAACAGCTAAAGAAGTTACAAAACCAAAAGCTGATAAATTTGAACGACTTCGTGAAGAAGAACAAAAATTTAAAGATGCAAAACTTCAAAATGCTATCAAACAACAAAATATCATTAAAGAAGAAACAAAAGTAGGGCAACCTAAAAAAGCTGGTGTGTTTGGTGAAAGCATGTCAGAAGCAGAAATTGAAGCAATGTTAAATGAACAAAACAAAAAAGCAACAACACCAACACAACAAACACCAAAAGTTTCAAACAGAACAGGTAAAATTCCACCTAAACCAACACAACCAACTAAAACAGTAACAAAAGAAACTAAATCAGATGAAATTATAACAACTGATGAACGTTTAGAAATTAAAAACAAAATTAAACAAATTGTTAAAGAAGAATTAAGAGAACAATTACTAAGAAAAATTGTACAAGAAGAACTTCAAAAAATGGATCTTCAAGATTTAATTAAAGAAGAATTTAACAATATATACAATAACTAAGGAATGGTGAACATTGAGCACAATAAAATTTAACGAAGAACAACAACAAGTTATTAATGCACCTATTGATGAAATAGCAGTTGTAGCAGCATCAGCAGGTTCGGGAAAAACTACAACACTTGTAAAGCGTATAGAAACGCTAATTCATAATCCTGCATTAGACGGAAAAATATTAGCTATCTCATTTACAAGGGAATCAGCAAAAGCACTAAGAGAAAAACTAAGTAATTTACTTGATGAAGATAGTATGAAACGTATCGTAACTGGTACGTTTCACGCTGTTTTTGGAAATATGATAAGACGACATGCAGATGCATTAGGAATTGAAAAAACATTTACAATTATTGATGAAACAGCAACACACAAATTAATAGAGCAAACTATTGGTGTTAGAGATGAATTAGAAAAAGAATTTGAAATGTTTCAAGAATTAATTTTAGAAAAAATTGGCAAAAAATATACATATAAAGATGTAAGTAATTCGGTAAGTTTATTAGTAAATAATATCCATCCAAAATATTTAATTAATAAATCTATACCGAAAGATATTGCGTTAAAACACATACATATGGATAGTAAATTATATTTTGAGGATCAATTAGATTTTATTGTTAAAGTATTCCTAGAAAGCTTTAAGGAAGCATGTTTAACTAATACATTAACTTATGACCAAATTCTTTTATCCACTTACCTTTTAGCTATTAACGGTGAGTTAGTAAAAGAACGTGATAATTTAGGTTATATACTTATTGATGAGTTCCAAGATACGAATTACTTACAATATGAAATTATTAAATACTTACAAAGAGATAATATTATGTTTATAGGTGATGTTAATCAAAGTATCTATGAATTTCGTGGAGCAAAACCTGAACTTATGTCAAATTTAGCAAAAGAGCATAAAGTATATAATATGAGTCACAATTATAGATCATATCAAGATATACTAGACCACGCTAACAATGTAATTCAAAACAATACTGAAGGTATTGAAATGTTTAAACCAATGGTTCAAGGTGCACCTATTAACGATACTTATTACGGTACACAAACATATCATTTTGATAGTTATGAAGATGAAGCAGAAAAAGTAACAGCTATGATTAACAAATTAATTAATGTTGCTAAATTTGAGCCATCGGATATTGCTGTACTTGTAAGAAATAGACTAATACCACCAACGTTTAAAACTAAATTATTAAATAGTAATATACCATTAAACGATACAACAAAATCAGCAGATTTTATTAAATCAGATACGGTAAAAGATATTTTTAGTTTCTTAAAAATATTAGTCAATCCAAAAGATATTTATTCATTTATGCATACAATCGATAGACCTAAAAAAGGAATCGGACCAAAAACATTAGAAAAGATTAAAGAAACTGCTAGTGAATATAATATGAATCTAGTAGAATTTGTATTATCTGAACAAGTAGAAGTTCTAACACCAAAATTACGAGAAAAAGTTATTGGTTATAGATTAATATATAATGATTTATTAACTAATACAACTGAACACAGAGGTATTGTTGAAATTATTAAATATATTATTGACAAAACAGGGTATGACGTATGGTATAAAAATTTAAAAACAGCTAAAGACTATGATTCAAACTTAGAAAAATTATATGATTTAGCTGAAGATTTCACACAAGAATACTTAATTACTCACCAAGACTTTACAATATTCGATTTAGTAAATGATTTCCTATTAGAATTTTCATTAGCAAATAGAGTAGAAAATACCAATGGTGTAGTATTATCAACAATCCATAACGCTAAGGGATTAGAATGGAAATTTGTATTCTTATTAGGTTGTGAAAATGGTGTATTACCTGCATCAAATCAAGAAATTGAAAGTGATAGACGTTTAATGTATGTTGGTATGACAAGAGCACAACATGGTTTAATTATGACTTGTTGTGATTTTAGACCAGGATTTGATGATGATCTAAAACCATCAATATTTATAGAAGAAAGTAAATCAAAAGTAAAAAAAGTCTATTAAAGCACATAATTTTTTGCAAAAATCAATAAAAAATACTATAATTTAATTATATATTTTGACCTGAGCAAGTCACTAAAATGCTCAAATATAATATTTAAGAAAGTAGGTATGTAAATGGATAATTTTATCAAAGCAGTAACAGAAGATACAACAAATATCTTAGCACCTGTTTACAAAGAAGTATTTACATTAAGACCAATAGGAGAAGAAGTTAAAGAAGAAACGCTTCAAAAAATTGCAATTAATGTCAATAAAAAATTAGGTTACGAATTATTTGAAGAATTAAATCGTGATCGCTTAATTCTTGATTTTGCAGCAATCACAAGAATGTCAATGCAGAATATGTTAACAACGGGGTAAAAATATGAGTGATATACTAGGTGTAATTAATAACTTCAAAGAATTCGATTATAGTTATGTGAATTATGAAGCAGAACTTAAAATTGATAACCAATGTTCATATATGATATTTGATGCTATCATTAGAAAAAACCCAACTGAAAACGGGGTTAGTAATAATGTTATTGATGTATTAGTATTAAAAGATAAATATGAACCAAATAAACGAATTGATTGTATGCGTGTAGCACAAATGAAAAATCACAAAACAATTAATGAACACGTACAAGGTAACGAAGTACATTATTGTAAATTAATTATTGTTAAAGATACAAAAACAAACGAAGTTGGAGCTTATATACAAGCAAATTTCCAAAATAATAAAAAGCAATAGGGGTGACAAAATGGATTTAAAAGAAAAAGCAATGGCACTTATAACAGAAAGTGTTAATGCACAAAATCAATTATATGATGAAATTGTCTTACCAACACTTGGTGAAGATGATGAAATTATGACAAGAGCATATAAAGAATATACTAAAAAATTAGGTGGTTTTGACGCTAATGCATTTAAAAAATGTATGCATAAGATTAGAACAGATGTATATGAAGAAAACCCAGAATTATTTAGTTTATACGCTGATAGATTTTCGCATGTATCAGATTATATAACACACAGAAATAATTATAATAAAAAAGTTAAAGAAATGTCTCAAGAAGAAGAGTCAAATGAAATTCGTGAAGTAAATATCAAAACATTAGATATGAATAGAACTAAAGCACATAATGGTGTTATTGATTTATTTAATTCGTTAAACGAATTTGCAGATCAAAATAACATCGCTAAACCATACCCAAATAACGGAAAACCGTTCCAAAAAGGTAGTATCATAGATAGAGCACATGTTGCTGATGTATTCAAAAGACAAGAAACATTATTTGAAACATTTGAACTAAATCTTGATAAAGAAAGAACGACAGAGAGTCATTACGATAAAATGAGACATATGAATTTAACTGAATTACAAGAATACTATAAAACTTGTTTAGAACCAATCACAAAAGGTCAAAAAACAAATAGTAATGAAAATATACTTTAAATAAATATGATTAAATAAGGAATAGATAAACATGATAGATACATTAATTAAAGAAAATAAAACATATAATAGATTAACAAGAATGTTTGGAAATAAACCGAGTGAAATTTTTTATGATATTGAGGTTTATAGAAATTTCTTTTGTTGCGGGTTTTTGGTAGATGATTTCTTCGAGTTCCATTATTTGTTGGAAAATGATGATGATTTTATTTTGGTGGATAAGGCTTTGAAAAGTCTTGGTATACCTTATAAAGCTTATAACCTAAAAACTGATGCAAACCGATTTAAAATGCATTTTAATATTCAAAAACCAAAGAAAAAATCTGATAAAAACATTTTAAATTCATATTTAGACATTGAAGTTGAAGAAATTAAACCTCGTGAAGATTGGTATTTTGGATATAATATATTAGCTTATGATATTCCAATGATTGATTTTGTATTAAAATCTATCGTTGACGGGAAATGTCAAACAACACCTGAAAGTATTAGATTTAAATCCGATTCGATTATTAAAGGTAGAAGTTATTTTGATACTTTACAATACGAAAAATACGGAAATCATGTTGATATAGCTAAATTAAATGATAAATTATTCCAAAAAGGTAAACTTGTTACTGGTTTAAAAACTGGTGTAGGTTTATCAGGTGGTACAATTAAAGAATCACGTTCAAACAAAACTGGTTTCTCAGAAGATATCTATGATGATACACTATATAACTTTAATGATATTAAAGAGATGCGTGATGTTGTATATAGAAAATCAACACTTGAATCAATGTTTCAAAATAGACGAGAATTACTAAACCAATTCCCTGAACTTGGAGAAAATAATATTACAGTTAATAGTACAACTAAAAACTTCGTTGTAAATATTATTGCACCTCATAAACCAATTACTGATGATCCTGTTGTTTCAATGATGTTTCCAGCAAGTCACGTAGCAAAAGAACGTGGTGTTGAGCAATTTGACGTATTAGAATACTTTAAAGAATGGTATATAAAAAATGTATATTTACCTGTTAAAGAACATAATCCAAAAGTAGCACATGAGCAATTCTGTAAATTCTTATCAATTTATGGTATGTATGATGAAATTCGTGGAAAAAACTGGAATACAAGTAAAAGACATTTTAATAAATATCATATAGAAAGTTACGACAGAGGTGATAGAAGTAAATTATTTAAAACTTATGGTACATATATACAATTTGTCGATAAGTATGGTAATTTATCATCAACTTACGTTAACTTTTCTATTGGTGGTATTCACGGTGCTGAATTAAATCTCGAATTACTAAATAGAGATAAAGAAGTAATACGTGGGCTTAAAGAAAAATATAAATACATTAGTAAAATTCCTAGTGGTGTAGTTCCACAAGGTTTCTTAAATATTATCAAAAAACAAAGTAGAAGTAAAATTAAAAGTGGTAATGGATATATTCCACAAAAATTAGTACATGAAATTCCTGAATTTTATTATAAAACACAAATGGTTGATGAAATTTTAGATCCAGAAGATTACAGTCCATTCTGTGTTGATGAAAAAACTAAATCAGAAAAATTACTAGAACGCTATAAATACACATCTGTTGGAGAAACAATACACCAAGATTTCGACGGATATTATCCCATGCGTGCGACACGTTTGTTATTGAAAAGATAGCACATTTACATAAGTAAATAGAACTGATTATTTGAAGAGTAGAATGAAGGCGTAACGTCCTGAAATGCTCTGTTTGATACTCCGAATAGCGTTGAGTTAGTGTAAAACTCAATGTTATAAGCTCGGTAAAGACGGGTGAGAGTCACCGTAATTCATAATTGAAACGAAAACAAGATAGCGGTATATTGCGTGACCTATAGCTCGGAACTCTACAAAATATCTATGGTTAGAATGAACAATAGTTCTGACGAATTCCCGAATGTACGGATCTACAGGTAGACTTGTTCGAAAGGACATGGCAACATATGTTGCGTTTGTGCGGTAAAGTAAAATTGCATTGTATGAAATACCGTATGACATTATAGGTGTCATCAAGCAAACAGGTTCAAAGGGAAAACCTAAGGATATATGAATAGATAGAATAATCGGAACGTGGAAAACTGATAATGTGGAGCTATACACAAGCTATGAAACATTCTGTTGGAATACATAACAATAGTTAATATCAGTAAGAGTGCTGGCACAGTACCAATGATGCTAATGAAAATTAGTTGAGGGATAGCCAGTAGTCAATACAAAATAGTATTGATAGAACGCCGTGTGAGGTGAAAGTCTCACGCACGGTGTGGAGCGGGGGAAAATCTGGAGATAAGATCAAAGGATTACCTATCGCTATTGCTTTGTTTATTAGGTGTATTCTATGACGGTAACGGACGTGATAGATATAAAGAAGTTTATGATAATCGTATTAAGTTTAAAAAGATGTTAAATGATTTAATCGGTGAAGAATATGATAAGATTAACAAAAAACAAGACGGATTAAAATTAGTATGTAATTCAGCTTCAGGTGCGTTAGATGAACAAGATTATGATACTAATATTAGAGCAAATAATAAATGTATTCAAATGCGAATTACTGGACAAATTTGTACGTATATTATTGCACAAGCTCTTGCATTTGAAGGTGCACATATTCCTTCATCAAATACTGACGGTATATATGTTTCAAATATAGATTTCGAACTAAATAAAAAAATCATTAAACGTGAATTAGAGAAAATGTTAGTTACAATCACACCTGAAAAACTATTCTTAATTTCAAAAGATACAAATAACCGAGTAGAAATTAACGTAGAAAAAAATAAAGTTAAACCAAAAGGTGACTCTGTTACATGTTATAACGGGGCAAGTATTGTAAATAAACCAAGTAAACCCACACTTGTTGATAGAATCTTAACACATTATCTAAAAGTAGATAATTCTGTAAATAAAGAATTTGATAGAAACTTAGCAAAAGAGTTACTTATTGATTATAAAAATACAGAAAATCCAACAACATTCCTACGAATGGCAAGCTGGATTATCCGCTCAACAGGTGGTAGTGTCATTGTAGATGACCAAAACGAAATACATGAAGGTACTTTACGTACATTCTTAGTAAATGAAGGTCGTACACTTAAACAATTTAAAGTAACAAATCAAAATGTATCAGCAAATATTGATGAATATTTAAATGGTTTAGCAGATAATGAGATGTTTGGTAAACCAGAAGATGTTGCAGAAGTGTATCGTTTAAATATACAAGATAGATTTGCTGAAAAAACTTTAACAGCTTTAGATTATAAAGAAATGTATAAAGGTAAATACGTTGATGAAAAAGGCTCTAAAATTAGTATACCGATACTAAAATCAATGAAAATTTCAAAAATGAAAGATGATATGCAATTAGTATATTATAATGAATCATTACTAAAAATGGATAGTGAAAAACAACAAGAAATTATTAATAACTTAAATTACGATGCTTATATTGATATGATAGAAAAAGAATTTAAAAACTGGAAAAATCCAGAAATTCCACCAATTAAAGTAGCATAATATATGTTTGATTTTTCACCTCTTATAAAATATTATAAATATTACCTATACTTAGTGTTAATACTAACGCTAAGTGTAGTTAATTTAAGTTTAAAATCTGATATCTATTCATTAAACAATGAGCATCATCGAAATAATATAACTATTAATAATACAACACATAAAATAGAAGAACAAAAAGAAGAAATTTTAAAATTAAGTGATGAAAAACGCATTAAATCAATCGCAAAAGAACTTAATTTACAAAAGCAAAAAATAATTAAAATTTCTTAAAAAGATTTCAAAAAAACTCTTGACTTGTTAAAAATACTATGATATAATTAATTTATAAGTCAAAAGATTAAAACAATTTTTTTAAATACAAAGGAGATTAAAACAAATGGCTAAACCAAATACAACAATTAAAGTTAACGATGTACCTGTAGGAATTACATTACAATGGAATGATATTAAAAAACGTTACGTAAGACGTTTAACAATGTGGTTCGATGATGTGGAAGATATTCCAGCAGAATTATTTGAATTTAAACGTTCTCAATCAAAAGATCCTGAGAAAAGAAATAAATTCGTATTTAGTAACTTAAACTATTATACTGAAGATGAACCAAAAGGTGATAGTTTAGTACCAATTAATAATGATAAAATTAATGAAGATACTGATTTAAAAGTTATCAAAGATTTCATGGTTAAAAAATATCAAACAGCAAAACCAGATACTAAATATCGTGTATTCGTTAACGTAAATGGACAATACTTAAATGTTGATTCTAAAATTGATAATCAACCATGGATTATCTTCAACAACCAAGATTATCCTGGAGATGTAGAATTACAAAAAACAAATCCTAGAGAAAATAAAAAAATCGGAATTCCTTTAGCTCATGGAAAATACCCAGCGTATTTCATTAGTGGAACAAGATTAGATGTAACACTACGTTCAATGAGTACAAGTGACCACCCAGATAACTATTTCTATAACGTATCATTATCAACAGATACATTATCTCAAAAAGATTTATTTAGATTTAGTAGACCAGGTGTAGCACCAGGAGAAGATTTTAGTGTAGCACACATTGAAAGATCAATTGAAAAAGACGAGGTTGAAGCTCAAACTGAATCGACAGAAGATTTCGATTTCGACTTAGATGAACTATAAAATTTAATTTAGTACGGTGGAACGTTTCTGCCGTACTATTTTTTAATGGTGAACATATGAGAGTGATTATACAAGCAAAAAATTGGCAATTAAAAGATATAAAAATAGCAAAATTAATTAAATGGTATCAAGATAATAATAGAGTACATGTACTTAATTCACCTAAAAAAATCTATGAATTTTTATATGATATTGCATTAGATGATTCACATCTATATAGTAATTACGAAAATATTATAAAAAATCCATATAAAAATATAAGTTTAAACGATATTTATTACCAATTCTTAAAACAAAGTGATAATATTCCATTACTTTATATAGCAACTTATAAAAATGGACATTATAAACATATAGAAAAATTAAATGTTGTAACACTTAGTGAAATGGTAAAAGAGGTTACAGGTGATAAAAATGAATAGACGTGATTTAAAAAAACTAATAAAAACACAAGACCCTGAAAAATTCAAAAGTATACTCTTAAAACACAATCTTGATATACTATATTACAGTGATAGTTTAATTGATTATCTAAAAGAATATTTAGAAATAATCGAAGAAGATTATAAAGATATAGATTTCGTTCGAAGTATTTTAGAACCTAAATTAAACTACGATATTAAAAAATATAAAGAAAAATACAAAGAATATAAAGATACGATAACCAAAAAAGATTTAAATTATAATTATAATATAAACACAGTTGAACAAGATTTAAACAAACTTGATCAGTATAATAAAATATTAAGTTATAAATCAGGTTACGAATATGGTAAATATTTATGCCATGAATGGTTATTACAAATATTGAAACGAGGTAAGAAAAATGGAAGAATTTAAAAAAGAAATGCATGAAGCGATTGATAGTTTAACAGAAGAAGATAACTACTTTTGCGTACTTAATAAAAATGATGAATTAACATATGCAGGATTTGGTCAAGATAGGGATACTATCTTAAATTTAGCAGTTGCAATTAATGATTTTTCAGCAGATCAAATTGGCGTACTACTTTATTTAATCGGTGCTGAACATCCACTTATTTTAAATGCAGTAATTGAAACTTTAAACAAAGATATCGAAGATTAACCTTAATCCATTGACTTTAAAAATCATACGTGATACAATAAAACTATATGATTTTTATGAAAGGATAATTGTAAATGAAATATAATATTACAAAACATAAGCTAACACCTGTATTCACGTTTCCGATGTTATTAGTAGGTGGAGCAGTAACAACAGCTCATGCTGAAACTGAAAACGAAACTAAAACTGAAACAAACGCATCAGTAAAACCCTTATCAACAGAATACAGACAACGCTTAGAAAATATTCGTATAATTGAACGTATTAAAAAAGCAGAATCACAAGAAGAAAAAACTGCTTTAAAAACACAAAAACTCAACTTAATTTTAGAACAAAAAAAACGTAAACTAAAATTTGTTGAAGAAAAACCAAAAGAAGAAGTTACACCAAAAGTTAACAATAAAGAAGTCAGTGTAAAAACTACACGTTCTGAAACTACAACACCAGTACGTAGGACACAAACTGCTTCTCAATCAAGATCATATAGTACACCACAAAGTATTACAAGTGGTACTCTTGGTAAAATAGCTTTACCACAATCAACTGTAGCAGGAAATGCTTATGGTCATGGTTGGTGTACTTGGGGTGTTAAACAAGTTGCACCTTGGGTAGGAAATAACTGGGGTAATGCTTATCAATGGGCAGCAAGTGCATCAGCACAAGGATTCCAAACAGGTTCAACACCTAAACCAGGTTCTGTAATTGTATGGAGTGGAAACCACGTTGCTTACGTAACTGACGTACGTGAAGACGGAATGATTCAAGTTGTAGAAGCAAACTACGCTGGTAATCGTTATTTAGCAAACTTCCGTGGTTGGTTTAATCCAAACGGAATTCAAGGTAGTGTAACATATATTTATCCTAAGGCTTAGTCTAACTAAGTCTTTTTTAATTTTTAGAAAGGACGTAACAATGGCAAATAAAGTACAAGACCATTTAGGTAATAGATTTAAAAGTATACGTGAAATGGCACTTTTTCATGGAAAAGACCCAACAAAAGTTGCAAATAATTTAAGAAAAGGTATGACTCCAGAAGAAGCTCTATTTCATAAAAATAATCAACATTATAAACCAGTAAAAGATCATTTAGGTAATTATTATATAAATTTATCAGAAATGTGTAAAGCATATAATATACTACCTGCAACATTTAGATACAGAACTAAAATTAAAGGTTTCACACTAAAAGAAGCACTAGATGATTGTGTATTTGAAGATAGTAAAGGTAAACGATTTAAAACATATAAAGCTTTAGCTGAATATTATGATATCCCGTACCAAAAAGTAATAGATAATAACTCTAAAAATAGAAATTTATTAGAAAAAAGTAAAACAAACCAATATAAAACTAACATCGACCATCTTGGAAATAAATATAATTCATTTGAAGATATGTGTAAACATTATAATCAAAATCCAAGCACAGTAATAAAAAGACTATATAGAAAAATACCATTAAAAAACGCTCTATTAGGAACTGTTGTTGATCACAAAGGTAATCATTATCACAATTTAAAATCAATGCTAAAAGAATATAACATTCCATATATTACTTATAAAACACAGATTAATAAAGGTTACAGCTTAGAAGAAATAATTGAAGGTAAGGAAATAGATATTTATGGTAAACGTTTCAAGACACTTAAAGACTTATGCAAATTTCACAATATAGATTACCAAAAATATAGATACTATAAATCTATGAACAACACAAAAAAAATTAAAGAATTATATGATAAAAATCAATAAAACATTTGCAAAAAAGCTAATATCATGGTAAAATAGACATATCTAAATGAAAGGAAAAGTTTTAGAATATGGAATTTAACGATTACAATGATATAAATACAGAACTTGACTTAAAAACCTTACTTGAAGGTACAACAGCAAGTATATTAACACCTCAATTAGCAAAAATAACAGAAGTAAGTAATACAAAAAAACCAAAAGTCATCGCTGATATATTAATTAGAGAGATGCATAAACAGTTAAATAAAAATGTAACAAAAAATATATTACATAACGGAGCTATTCACAAAATAAGTTATTTTGATGTAGAACCACTAACAAGAGGTAATTGGTCAATTATAAGTTTAATGCTACTTAACGTATCGTATAACGAACAATGTATAATAATTGAAAGTATATACCCAGTAGACCTTCAATTACCAGCAAAAGCATTTGCTCTAAACTTTACAAACAATACAGAACAAACTGTTTATATTGAAAATGATAAAGAAGTAGTAGATAAACTAGATTCAGCAAATGTAGGTATTGCGTTATTACTAGCAATGATTAATTCACTTGGTGGTAGTGTTAACCACATTGATAGTGTTAAAAATCAAATGAAAAACTTAGAAAAAATACAAAAAGATATGAAAGAAGTAAAAAGTTTTAAACTAGGACATGAAAGTTCACAACAAGCTTCTAAATTCAGAGATAGGTTAGGTAGATAATATGGAAAAATTAAAGAAAATTACAAAATTTATTTACAATAGCCTAAAAGATTATTTAAATAGCATTATAACAATCGCTACTATATTTATTACATTATACGGTTTGCATTCAATTCAAATAATAGATAATTCGACACATGATGCATTTCAAAATATTTATAGTTACTTAATCATGATTTACTTTATTCTTATAGCTATATTAGGTATATTTATCTTCAAAAGAGCTTTAAAGAAAATAACAAAAGAAAAAACTATAGATATGGATATTAAAATATCTAAAAACTTTGAATTATTAACAGGTATACTATTTATTATAATATTAATAGCATCGTTAATCAGTACTAATCTACAAGTAACAACAAATACGGTAATGTGTTTATTTTATGTTGTTTGTAGATTAAGTATAATAATATTGGATAAGGTTGGTAAGAAAAATGGAAAAAACATTAAAACAATTAACAAATAAAGACGTTATACAATATTATCTAACAAATACAATTATAGTATTAG
>ERZ773272.17-NODE-17-length-74815-cov-17.659149_pt1 | contig 74815 bp, 86 predicted proteins | sample MGYA00511891_ERZ773272 | MGnify/ENA primary metagenome ERZ773272 (study PRJEB29015, sample SAMEA2738150) | human oral metagenome | biome: human oral; feature: human-associated habitat; material: saliva | place: China | collected 2198 ...
TTCCAGTTAACTACTGCATTTTGAAGAGTCTTTGTTTTCAGTTCCTCGAACAAATTAATCTCTGTTGCAATCATAATTTTCCTCCTTTATTAAGCTGTACTTTACGTCCGTTACCAGGTGTTCTTTCCAACAAAAGACCTGTGTGTGGAACACCTTCAAATAGCCGAGAATCGTTTGTTGTTGTCACTACCGTCAATCCAGCGTAAAAAGCTTTCTTTACGGCTTCTAGTTGTTCCTTGGTGTTAGTCGCGCCAATAAAAACATATCCTGAATTATAGCGACAGCATAGGTTAACAAGACTATCGTAAGTCATACCAATTGCCGGATTAACAACCAACTGTATAAAATCATCATTCCTGATTTCTACAGAATCCTCAATAGTCATTACCATGTGTTCCTTAACCTCAGTAAGAAGTAGGTTAGCTAGAGTTGTTTTACCAATACCGGCTTCTCCCATGATCACATAGATTCCATTATGCTTAATAACGTCTTTTAATTCAGAAAGATGTTTATCTCCTGAAAAAATATAGTCATTTAAGCAATAGTGGTTGTAGACTCCGCTACTATCTTTTGACATCAACTCTTTAGTAAGAGACATAATGCGTAAGACCATTGACTCTTTGTGGTTGCAATCACAAAGAGTAGATAATCTTAGTCCCACTACTCCAGTGTCTAATTGGTAGTCGCAAGTAGCCAATTGACTTCTTCGCTTCTCACCGACCATCATTCCTGCGACAAATTTAAGGTGGCTAATCACTTGAGCCCCGGAATCAAGAGGAATTTGGTCAATCATTGACCGTTCCTCCTCAATACGATAGTAGATGTCGTATTTTTCTTGTCTTGGAATAATATAGATGTCTTGAACACCCTTCTCTACAGCACTTTGTAATAGTGACTTTACATCGTAATTCATTTATTCTTCCTCCGTTTTGCTTAATCTAACCCCATCTCCTCAAGTAAGGCGATGCCATTGTCTCCGATGTTATACAGGCAGTCTTCAAAGGAATCGTATATATCCTCTGAACCATCAAATGCCTCTTCTGAAGTCTCATGTTCTTTAAGGAGCGCTAAGATACGGTCCTTAAATGTCTTGAACACCTCTTTTTCATCATCATCGCACTTCCTATCGACATATTCATCAAAATGAGTCAGCAACCATTTAGAAGATACAACCTCTCCAAAATCATAGAAGTTATAATCCAACAGATTTTGAACTGTATAAGATACTGTTTCAGTTGTGTCGGAATTTTCTACCTGTTTTTGGTTTTTTGCATCCCAATTGATAGATGTTTCCCCATCTTGAATGAAATCACAGCCAGACTCGCCGTCTGTAAAATCAAATTCAACCGTAATATCAGTTGCTTTTGCGCGTGATTGGGCTTCATCGATATTCGGATATTTTGAGTAATCCTCAGTTAGACAACCAAAAAACCATCCGATATTTGATTTAAAATTCCATCGGCCAGTGGCCGTAAAATCAGAAACCAACACAGCATCATGAGTGGTTGAATCAAGCTCGTAGTTTTTTTCTACGATTTTAATTATTTCATCTCTATTTTCTGGAGATACATTTTCAAATAAGTCCAGTGAAGTGGAATAAAACGCACCTTCCTCGTACTTTAAATGACACTGAATAAGGTCAACAAGCGCATCAAAAGATGCACAGAAAATAGTGATATCGCCAAATGCTTCTGACATATTTGCCATAACTTCCTCCTATAATATAAAAAAAGCACGCGCCTACTATAGACGTGTGCCTCCTATTATCGTTTTGATTCAACAGCAACCAATTTGAGTGCTTCTGAATTGTCATAAATATAGACAGTGTCGATTAGGCCACTGTCTTTTATTGTTTTGAAATTATTAAGAGAACGTTTAAAACGCTTCTCTACTACATCTTTTGGAACGCCATGCCCCCCTTTTTGAACACGTCTTAAAACACGCTCATAAGCAAGCTCGGCACTTTCCAAGCAAACGTATAATAAAATTATCACAAACCCTTTTTGTGCAGCTTCTTTCAACAGTTTCTCCAGGGAATGATAATTTCCGGATAGTGTCGTTTCCCAATGAAAAGACGTTTTAGTAGCAATCAAAGTGTTGATTGCACTAACTACTTCTTTCATAGCTTTGAAATTATCATTGGGATTTTTCCAATCGCCACCAGATTGCCTCAACACTTCATCAGCGTTGATACGTTCAGTGTTTGAAAACAGTTCCGGATGCACTTCGTAAAGTGTACTCTTACCTGCTCCGTTAACACCCGCGACGATTAACATTAAAGGTGATTGTTTATCTGACAAAGTCGCCACGGCTAATCACCTCTTTTTGTTTATTCTGCAAGGCATTGTTGTACATATTTAGCAAAAGTCCCTTTTTAATGGGGTCTTCCTCTGCCTCATACTTGACAAAAAGCTCATTAAGGTCATTGTTTTCTTTAACCATTATTCCTACCGCCGTTATCATATAATATTGCATAATTCTCCTCCTATTATATCATACTATGTCTCACCCAGGGATAGTTCTACCCTCTGGATAAAATACTTAATTAACATTTTTTGTTGCCGTAATAAAGTCTGACAATTCTTTTAAGACAGACTTAGATGGTTGGGATTCTGACCAATGTTTTAATTGTTCAGGGGTCGCACCCAATTCCAAGGCAACTTCGATACCATCACGAATTCGTTTTACCAGGTAATCCCCTTGTAAAACATCGTTCATCTGGCTAACGTATTCCAAATGCTCATCATCACATTCTTCTATACCACATGCATTTAAAGTCCCGTAACGTCTTAAACTAGATACGACACGACGCATACTTCTTGCATCATTTGCGTCGTAAAACATAGCAGGACTACATACTTCTCGGCTATATCCTCCTTCATGACTGATTACCGTGACAACGGTAACAAGGCCATTTCCTGATTTTTCGTAATGACTAATGGATAGACCATTACGATTTAAAGCAGGTACGACAGCATCTTTAATAGCTGCCATAGGTGCATACGAATATGCAATCAAATGACCTGCCTTTGTTGTAAACTCGGCAGACATCGATTTAGATAAAGCTTTAAACTCTGCTTGTGCTTTTGCAAAAGCTTTATTGAAGGCTTTTTCCTGCTCCAAACGCTCTTGACAAACGCTTGAATTTATTTCAGCTTTCAATCGTTCTACCTCTGCCTTAGCAGAGATCAATTCATTTATTAGTGACATATTTTCGTTTTCCATAGTTTTCCTCCTTCAAAAATAAAAAGAGGAGGAACCCTGTCTTGTTCCTCCTCATAGCGATTAGAATGGCATACCGTCATCAGGGATATCTACTGGAGCACCAGTCAGATAGTTTGGCCCATCAGATGGAGCTGGTTTAGATGTATCAGCTTTATTCTCTTTGTAATCAATGATTTCAAGAGAACCAACCTCAACATAAACCGAATAGACGGTCTTTCCATCCCCATTCGTGTATTTCTGTTGGCGTAATGCCCCAGAAATCTCAATTCTAGCTCCTTTATCAGCAAATTTCGCTAGGTACTCGGCAGTCTGACCCCACACTGTGAAGTCAAAGAAATCTGCGGTACGCGCACCGTTCGCATCCTTTCGGTTACGATTTACGGCGATTGTAGCATTGACTACTTCTTTTCCGCTTTTTGTGATTTTAATTTCTGGTACAACTGCCAAACGGCCACTCATACACACATTATTCATTAGATTTTCCTCCTTTATTCCATGGTAGCCATCTCAGGCCACAAGTTTAACACCAAGGGTATAACCCTCTTTTACCAATAAGAAAAGACCTAAAGCAGCACAACGCCCCTATAAGTCTTCTCTGTCATTTAGATACCACATCAATCAAAACAACTTCAATTTCAATGGCTCGTTAGACACATTAAACACAAAAAAGGCACAAGAAAAAGACCTGGTAATTTTCAACTAACTTAGTTAGTTGATCCTTTCCTTACAGCTTCATATCTTGCTGCATCTTCTTCTTGCACCTTACTGTGCGATTTAACTAGCACCTTAGAATAAACCATTCTAAAGTTTTTTGTCTAACTCAATTATATACTATCAATCTTGACAAAAACTGATAATACTCAATGGCGTACAAAAATATTTTAAAATTCCTGTCAGTATAAACGACTTCTCTGTAATAACACTATCACAACCTAATATACTGTTTAGGTAATAACTACCTCTCTAATGTGAAACGCTTATGCGCTTTAGTTAGAGGATGTTTTATGTATTATATTATATCATATTATTTTAAATTGTAATACATTATCTCACTTTTTCTGTTATAATAGATTGTGTGGATATTTAATCTACATCTTAATTTACTTATCGTTTACAATGTTAGCTCCTAAAGACATTGCAAACAACCATACTCATTATCCCTTAAAATACACTTTCTCTAATTGTGAGAAAAGTATTCTTAATGAGTATTACCTTCCTTCCAGTCGGATGCGACATCGATGTCACATCCGACATTTTTTTATATTTCTTACTGTGTTAAAAGAGTGTCTTCTTTATACTTCATACTTCTTTATATAAGAGCTATGGAAAAGTTGGTGAGCCTCAAACAATTGTTTATCATAATCCAAATGGAAACAATCATTTTCCAATAAAAAATCATCTGAAATGATATAAGCACTTATAGACTCTTTTGAATTTAAAATCGCATCACTTACTCTATGATTACCATCTATTACCCTATTATATCTATTGAATTCTTGTAAGATTATAATTGGTCCAACTGTTACACCTTTATCATATTCTTTTTTATAAAAAAATTTATTCGGAGTAGCATCATCAGGACTTGTACTATTGGGATCTGCTTGAAAAAAGTTTTTTATAGCAATTTCTGTTACAGGAACATTGTGTCTACGAATAGCATCCATAACCTTCAGATTCGATATCCCTATACGAACATCTTTTATAAAGTTAAAATGTTCATCCATTTGATAATAATTCCACCAATCTTTTGGAGACTCAGCCTTCGTTAAATAATCGTCTGGCTGTGAAGATAAAATTCCAACAATTTTTCTCACTTGTTCGCCATTCAGAAAATGATATTTCTGAAATTGTTTTCTCAATTCTCTTTTTTCTTCGGCACGCGCACGGGCACGCTCACGAGCTCTTTTCAATTCTTCCTTCTTTTTTTGTTTTGCTTTTTTACTCATTGTTTCCTCCTTATCTGTCGATATTATACTATGATAGGTAGCCGTTTTATGTTACGCCAATAATACATTTTCGTCAAAACCCATAGTTGTTTTATTGTTTCCTATTCTACCAGGACACATATATCTATGAATCATAGAGTATTTTTGTTTTTCAGCTCTACCTAGCTAAAGCCATGCTATAATAACTATAGCGAATTTGATATTTGCGCGTGAACCAGACAGGTGATACTACTTATAGTATCGCCTTTTTGATATTACTAAAAGTGCCTCTCGTTCGAGAAGCACTTTTTTACTTAGCTATATTTAAACTACCCTGCATTGTGGCCAATTGGATTTGCCCCGTACCTGTAACATAGTTACCGGTAAAAGAGACATAAGTCCCTTCAGACACCATATTAAAGGTGAATTGTTTAACATTCTTACTGTCACTATTATAAACACTTAATGAATTCTCATCAAAAGTATATCCACCTACCAAAGCATTTGAAAGGCTCGTTAAAATCCCCCTCTCTGTAATCTGATAAGGCGATTGAGCTTTTAAATCACCTGAACCAACATTAGACATCATGACTTTAAGCTTTTCCTTAATCTCGTCTTTATATGACGTGATTTCTTTGTCAGATTGTTCAAGTGTCGCCTTTGCTGCTTCTACTGGGTCTGATGGTAATTTTTTCTCACTAGATGCTTTTGCTTCGCTCTTAAGTGTTCCTGTCTTTCCATCTTCTAGTTGAAACTGTGGATGGTTACTGCCTTTGTTCATTGTATAAAACATAAAACCAATCAAAAACACTCCTAAGACAGCTCCAACAACAATTAGTAATTTCTTTTTAGTCATGTACACCCTCCTTATAGGTGGCCAACTGAATATTTTCTGTCGAAACTAAATAATTTGCGGAATAGGCAACCTTTTGCTCACCTTTGGATAAGATAAACACAATTTGATAAACATCTCCACTATTCGAATAGTAAACGGACGTTTCATTTTCCTGGTACTGATACCCATCGTGTAGCCATTGCCATAGTTCTCTCAAACTATCCTTGCTTGACATCAAGCTATTACTCTGAGCAGAAGGGTAAACATCAGACTTACTGTTAACCTGTCCTACTCCCTGAATTAGCTGTACAAGAATCTGTTTCACCTTATCTTTTTGGCTATCTTCAACAGGATTTTTATCCTTCTCTAGCGTTTCAGTTGCCGCCTTACCTGGATCTTTATATTGCTTTCTTGTAGATGATGAAGATTCCTTAGCTTTTGACGAAGCAATAGAAGTACTTGTTTCAAGAGTTAACGTCTTCTTAGGTTTTTCACGATTTACAAGTAAAACTACACCTAGTGCTACAACAGTAATTAAAGTAAGAAGTGATGCAACGATAATAAGTTGTTTCTTCTTCATATTGTTCTCCTTTGTATCATGCAAGTGCTTTTGCAGACGGGTTGACATTATAGCCTACAGAAGATGGATTTGTGAAGGTCCAACTACGAGCAGTTTGAGTCCCCTTAGTAATATATGAATATGACCAAGTAAAACTTTCACCTATACCACCACCTGAGTACCCTATTACATTCTGTTCTACCACTAAAATGTCTCCATTGTCAAATACGTGAGATACAATTCCGGTATGGTTATTCGGATAAGAGAAGACATCACCGCTTGTAGGAGTTGTGCTAACTTTTGTTCCTAAAGTAGCAGATGTCTGACCTACAAGATCTTCTCCGTTACCAGACATACCGTGTGCACCTCCCATTTGTTTATTATCTTTTACCCAAAGAGCTCCAAAACAAGCTGCAGAGAATGTAGTACACTGATCAAAGATACCTGAACTTAAATATGCTGATGCGCCATCCCAACCTGTTCTGGAACCAAATGCCATTCCAATACTTTCAGGATTCAATGCATAGGGTTTTAAGTCATCTGGCAGGTCTCCACGTTTCCAGAACATGTCAGAATGATAATTAACCGTTCCGCCTGTCTTCTGCCATCCGTCTCCACCTATAACTGCACCTGGTTCCTCACAGCTTACAGCTTTTGTTTCCGAAGCTTTGGCTACATTGTCAGTACTGTTGGATGCTTCGTAAGGCTTCTCACCGTACTTAGATATCGCCTCTTCATCTAGCCATTTATAGCGCGTGCCATATGTATCATACATCTCATTGAGCTTTGTCTTATAGCTTGGGTCTGTCGCCCATCCGCCATCAGCGATTGCATCAAGAGTAGCTTTACCATCTGTATTGTTGATTGCCTTAGTATATAGGTTTTGATGAGCCATAAACTCCGATTTACCTACAATACCGGCATCATATGATTTGAAATAAGCATATGATCCCCCGGTACCGTCACCTACATTCGTACCAGGTCCAGAATCACTTACCGCATCGTCACCATAAAGTTTTGTGGTATATGGATAGTCAGCTTTGGTTGCAAACTTAACACCACCCATATTGTGAGCTTGACCAAAACTTGGAACATCTTCGTTGAAACCAATCTCAATGATTGATTGCACGATTGATGCACTCGGAAGGAAGCCACCTGCCTTCCAACTTTGCAAATAAGCATCCTTATGTTCTTTAACAAAAGCATCAATCTTGTCCGCTAGGCTACTAGCTCCTGCCGAACTAGTACTACTATCTGTGTTTGTATTGGTTTTGACATCTTTTGAAGATTTTGAATCAATATCACACTTGGGTTTACAATCATTACTTGTTGTATAACCACCAGAATTATCTTTAGAACCACTTTTAGTTTTAGAGCCCTCTTTGTTTGAGGAATCGCCTTTGACATCTCCGCCGGCCCAGGATGCTATTTTGGAGTTATCCTGTTTAATTTTGCCACCGTCAAACATGTCATAGATTTTCTTAGCAGCATCCTGACGAGATTTTAAACTAGCAGCAAGCGCCCAAGCTGCAGGGCGTTCATACATGTTGGCCCAATTTTCAGCTGCCTTTGCTGTATCTTCCCCTTGAGTTGCTTCAATATACCGTTTTACGGTATCCCCTTCGGATGCAATAACAAATTGCCCCTGGTTGGTTGCTGAGTTAGATTTATCGTAACCTTCCCAAGATGAATATTTCGTATGAGGTGTAAATTGGTAAAGATATCCACCACCACCGCCACCATATTCCATCAAATCAAGGGTGAAACTAGTATTCTCGGCACCACCAATATTTCCGGCCACACCAGCCGCCTGCGCTCCACTCATACCTTTACCGACCCAAAAATCCCAAGTCTCCTTGAGGTTTTTGTATGCGGTCGTCCCAGGTTGCGTCCAGTCTGTATCTGCCGCACCTTTCGAGCTCGTATCAGTTGCAGTGTTAGTATCTGTCTTAGGGGTGGTCTGTGCACTCCCTCCACTAGCTACTCGGCAATCCTCTTCTGGAGCATACCCATAATAAGTCTCAGCCTCAGCCTTTATAGAGGTTATAACTTCCGAGGACAAGTGGCTGACATTGACAATAGGATTCACTAAAAGAATAGATAAGGCACTACCTTGTAAAAAGATGCGTCCTAATTTTTTCTTTGAAATCACTGTCCATCCTCACTCGATTCCGTTTCTGGTAAAGGTTCATATTTATATGTTTTAGTATATTTGCCATCCTTATCAAGCTCTACGTTATTCTTTAGCACCTGTTGCAACTTGTCGTAGTACGCATTGATATTTGAGTAACCGGTAATATTTCCTGTATAAGAAACCGAAATAATTTTTCCTTTGCTATCTGTTTTGACAATGTAATTTAATAAAGCAAATTGACGCTTTTGATTAGTTGCCGGAACAATACATTGATAGACTCTTGCATCATCCAGAGAACCAGTCAAAAGACTTGTAGAAACACTTCCTGCCAAAGCTGTTTGGGAACCGGTTGATTTCTGCCAAGAATTTGATCCAAGAAAACTATAGATGTTCTGTTGAACCATATAGCCTGATGATGTTTGGCTTTTTTCACTGTCATCTGCCTGAGCGCCATCTGATAAAAATGCGGAAATGGCTTTAAACTGACTGTCAATAGATGACTTAGGGTCTAGTGCCAGGTAAGTTGTAAAGAAACTATCCAAGCTACTACTATCATTGACACTGGCCAAAAACTTACCAATCGAATCTGTTGTGTCTGTCGTATCTGATTTAGCGACAGGGGCCTGTAAATTAGCTAGTTGCTGCTTAAAAACGGCCAATTCACTATTTTGAAGATGACTAATTTGGGTTGGTAAGTCTACCACACTATAAATAGTATTATCTACCGATTTATTCGGTGTACCGTTGCTAGCTCCTCGCCCTCCAAATATCATAGCTCCCAAAACAAGTGAACAAGCTGAGGGAATCAGTGTCCGATAGCCAAACTGTTTCCAGTCCACATCTTTCAAATATTCTACTACATCGTTAATACGTCCGAACATAGTACCTCCTTAATCTATCGCAAAATCTGTTTTTCTGGGAATGGAAAACAGAAGATTATTAAACTCCTGGCTAAACAGTTCCCCTCCACTTAGTTCTAAAACAGGAGGACTATCGCCAGACATAGAAACTAGATCCACAGTCAAACCTTTATACCGTTTGGCGTTTTTGAGAAGTTTTTTTTCACATAAAAACCATTGTTTAGTCGTTAAATAAATAGATTTATCACGATGGCGATACCCTTTAGGTAAGAGTTCATCTAATCTCCTTAATTGCCTATCAGTTAACGACTTGGCATCTAAAACAAAAAAGAATTGTTTTTTCATTGATTCACAGCCTCCATTCGAGAAAGAAAAGCCTTTACCTTTGCAAAACTTGCTTTAGATTTTACATAGACTGTACTTCCTTTTTTCTCTTGTTTAACCAGTGATAAACTTCCATCCTTATTCAAATCGATGACTCTTGCAAAAGTGCCATCACTCAAGGTTAATTCACCACTTAGTTGGCCATCACTATTTTTATATAAACCTAGAGATAACAATTTTTTCTCCAAGCGTTTATATTGAGAAGGAGACAAATTTGTATTTGTAGGCTTTGAACTTGATTGGATAAAAAATACGCCTCCTACAATTATAGTTATCAAAATAACAAAGAAAACAATTGTAATAATGAGATTCTTTTTAGCCATTATCTACTACTCCGTTATTAGAAGAGGGGGTATTCAAGGCCTCTGTTTTTGATTTTTTAGCCCCTGATTTTTTAGCCCCCTTTGATTGGCCGGTCGTTGAACTATCGTTAGAAGCTTCCTGAGCCTTTAATTTTTTTAGTAGAGTTTCAACCTCATCTTTAGAATATGTCTTAACAGCTCCATCTTTGTCTTTGTAATAGATGGCACCTGTTCTTTGAGAGTACTCCTGAACTTCGACTACAGTTTTGCTTTCCCCTTCTACAAAAGTAAGAGTACCTACTAAATTGTTATCTTGATTCAAATAAAGGCCAATATTTGCCGCTGCAAGTGTCTCCTTATTAGCTTTATACTCCTTGTCTGTCAATACATCCTGAGAATTATCTTTATCTTTTGCTTTTGTTTTATGTGTCTGCTCTGTCTTTACGGTCTTTTTTGTTTCCTTATGTGTTCCGCTTGGACCACCAATAACAAATGCTGATACACCAATAAATACCAGAACTCCGACCCCTGTATAAATTGGCCAACGTTTTTTCTTCATTGTCTTACTAAGTTTAGTTTTAGACTTAGGTTTCGAATTAGATTTAGGGTTATCCATCACCTCAACTTCCTGTGAGCCTTCTTCAGGATTCTGTTCGACCTCTAATCCCAAATCAGTATCACTTGTCACATCTTCTTCCTCGGAAGCGACCTGACTATCCGTAACCTGCATTACTTTATTTTTATCAGAAGTTCTGGAAGATTTTTTCTTCTTATCTTCAACAAGGTCCTCTGTATCAAAAAAATTTTCATCGAAAAGTTTAGACATTACATTCACCGTCACTTTCTAAATACACAATTTGTGTTTTTATTGTACTATATTTGCACACCTACCATTTAAAACAAAAAAAGCCCTCGAAGGGCTTGCATTTAATTTAACTTTCAAATTTTAAGATGGCTCCTCCATCAAGTGCTGATACAAAGCCAGAAATTTCCCAATTGGTTTTCAATTGACACCGCTCAATCATTTCAGCAGCATCGTAATAGCCCATCAAGTCCTTGCGAGATATACCAAACGTTTCAATATATTCGCTCAAAGGACTATTTTGATGAGTTCTTACCCAGTTGCTTAATTCCCAACAACTATCCAACATAAATTCTCTCAGAACAATTTCTCGAGAAAATTTTGGCAGCATTCCGTAGTAAGTATGTACAGACTGTTTTTCAAGCCAAACTCTAAAATTACTGTAGATATCAGCCATAGCCGTTGAATCATTTGACATTTCCAAAACGTCAAACCAAACCACTCTACAGTAAAGAGCTGTGATTGCTTCCGCAATATTCTTAGCTTGCCCCTCTGTGATCCCTGCTGCATCTAAGGCTTCCTCTTTACTGAGAAGTCTTGCTACGTAATTAGCAATTCCTCGATAATACGAGCGCCCATCTTTGATAGAAAGTTCATCACAAACTTCCCACTCGGCCATCCCAGAAGTCAACAGGTCTTCACAAGTATCCCTGTCTTCATCTGGAAAACCCGAAAATTCACCGAACAGATCCCTCATCTGTTCTTGTAACGAGTCTTTTGAGACTACTACAACAGACATTGCAATATTTTCCATAAAGTATTAGCTCCTTTTTTAATTTAATTACCTTCCATCTAATATTATAACTAAATTACGGAAAAAAACAACGTTTTGTACATTATTTTTGCTTAAAAAGCAAATGCGACTCCAAACGACCTTTGCTATTTCGGAAAACGCTATATAATACTACTTATAAATAGAGCGTTGATTATAAACTAAAGGGAGCAGTGTATGGCAACGGAAATCAATTCCCGAATCAGACAACGATTCGCAATCTCAATTGCTAAATTAGCTCTTGAACGAGGAGTAACATTAAAAGAATTAGCCGAGATTCTTAATTTGTCTTATTCTGGAGTTTCAAGGTGGACTAGGGGAGAAACATTCCCAACTCCAGAAGTTATTGACAAGCTACAAGACTATTTTAAAGTTCCAATAGCGCAATTACTTGGAGAGATAACAAGCTTAGAATCGGGCCTTCTAAAAGTCGTTTCACAGCTAGATCATGATGACAAAGTAAAAGTCCTGGATTTTGCACTGCAACACGTCCCGTTAACTACACCTAATCAAAATAAAGATAGTGGCAAAAGCAACATGTAACTTATAAAAACCTTACACATGACGTGTTACTAACTCTTCCTGTTCTATCAAAAATTATAAAAATCATCTTGTACAGGGTTGAAAATGGTGTTTAATCGTGTCCGAATACTATAACGTTTCCTAACAGGGTCATACTCAGGCTTATCAATAATACGAACAGAAATCAACTGTTTATCTTCCATCATATCCTTTGTTAAGGATGGGTCTACTTGCAATAAAAGCGTGTAACCAGGTGCATCCTCGGGTTCAAATAAATGGCCACGTACTGGTTGGTATTTAACAATATAACCTGTCAAAATGCGTCCAATACTTGCTTCACCTGCATCGTAAATACTTTTCATAATATCTGACGGATGCACCTCTAAACGACGACGACTGCCGACCAAGCGAACCTTTTGCCCCGAGATTCCATTCTTAATCTCTTCATCAGTAGGGGAATCAATAGCTACGTTTGTCACTTGAAAATCTACAATATCCCCCACAGAAATATAATCCTTAGGTTTTAAAATTTCTGACCTACTCTTATAAGAATAGTAATTATGAGGGATATAGACACGCTCCATATTTGGTGTCTGAACAACTACTCCATTATTTGTTACAAAAAGAACTACACCTTTCATAACGTCATGTGCTGCATTTTTATCGCTAGCCTCAAACTCTTCTTTGAACTTTTCATTGATCAAATACTCAGCCCTAGAAATACTGCCTACAGCTACATATTGGTCCTCTAAAACTTGTTCACTGATTGGGCGGTCACTGTCATAACGTTCAGCAGCCTGGACCAACTTTAAATCTACAATAGATACTGGAACATTTGAACCGACCATAAGTCCAAGTCGGGACGGTTGATAACTTCCAGCCTCTTCTTGTTTAACGTAGACATACACATCCCTTAATTTGGGGTCGTTTAGCTGTAACACTAGCACGTCTTGCAAAATTACGTTTGAACCTTCTGCTTCATTGGTTCGAATGGATGTAAGAGCGGTATCAATCAAACCTACTACAGTTGCTGATTTGACATGCTGTAATGCCTCATCACGAGTATTTCCACGACGTGATAAACGAACAAGTTCTTCTACAGATGACTGTGGCACGCGCCTAGAAATAGTTTCATCAAAATAGTACGGTTGCATCCCGTCTTGGTATGGTGCGGTGTAACGATTACGTAGACGAACCCCTGTACGAGTTTTTACGTATTCCAATTGTCCATAAATGGCCTTTAAATTTTTGTCATTGATTTTTTTCATTGATTTTTCCTTTCCTCTTGGAATATAACTCCAGTTCTGCTATACATGTTACCATACAAAAAATGACACGATTTAAAACATAAAAAACCTCCTATTGCAATAGGAGGTTAAAGGGAAAATTATCGGAGAGATACGATAGTTTTTTTTATGTTTTGAGGAAAAACACAATGAAAAAGGTAAATAAGGGCGTCATTAAAAATATTCTGGCTTATACTTTCATCTCTCTCCCCTTTATTAAGGGTATAACTAGTATACCAAATCAAAAAACTACTTGTTTAAAACTAAAATTCATCTTTATCGAGGATACCTTAAACTGACAACACCGTCAACTTCCCCATAATGCGTAGTACCATTTGTCCGAACTGTTTGCTTCTTTTTATTTACCAACTTCCACAATCCTGAAAAAATAACATTTATTACTTGAAATAGGAAGGCTAGGATTAAAAAGAATATTCTAATAATGACCATAAAAAATAATTGCATCATAATCTCCTAACTACCTTTTTGATTACTATTACTTGATAATATTATAGCATACAACAACCCCTAAAGGTCCTTTCAGTTGGAAATATCATATGGAAAAACTTGATGTCACTAAGATACCAGATGTTTTTTAGTTTTCATCAAGAGAAAATAATGCAGCAATGGCTAAAAGATAAACAACAATTAAGAACCCTACAATCGCTAAGCCTAAATTGCCTTCAAAAACGATACAAATTAAAAGTAGATATGCAGCTGCTTTCAATAATCGTACTGACCATTTTGAGTCATTCATTGAACTTCCTCCTTTCTTAAGTCTTATTTTTATTATGTCCGAAAAAATAAAAAAAGCTCTGATTTTTTCAGAGCAAAAAAATATAGCTATAAGGAATCGTTTATTTCTTAGCATTTTTCATGGGTCCATGTTAAAAAGGGCTTGACAAGAACCCCCCTTTGGGTGGGGGCTAGTTCTCTTCATATTTAAGACCTCAGACAAAATCACACGCTTAGAATGGCTTATAAGAGTCATCACGCGCGTGATCTCCCTAACAATGCCCCACCCCACCAAGAAAAAACAAATAAAAAGTTTCACTCCTTGACATACGAAACCAATTTATCGGTTAAATAGATTCGATTTGGTTGGTTTCTGCCTACTTTCACTTCTTCAATCAAACCATATTGAGCTAACTGTTTCTTCAGAGAAATAACAGTTTTCTTACTCTGGTTAAGCAATTCGCATAATTCCGCAATCTTAAATTGAACATAAGTGGCTCCATTGTCATCATAGCCCTTATGGATAAAATCAAGTGGCTCTCTCAATCTATTTAATAATAATGAGTAGAGCAATTTTGCTTTAAACTTGAGTCCCTTAAAGTCATTATGCTCTAATAGAGCTTTAGGAATATAAATCTGTTCAGGATCTTCATTCATCAATGACGGTTCTAAATCAGATATTTTTGTTAAATAAGCCATTGTAACACTCCTTACCCCATAGATGCTTTAATCAATCAATAAAGATAAACCACGTTGTTTTAACAACGACTCTACTTCAATTATAGAGCTTTCATTTATTCCCTTTATGTTTTTTAGTTCATCAATAGTCATAGAAGATATATCTCCTAAAGTATTCTGGCCTGCTCTCTTCAAACAATTATACGTTCTAACAGATAGCTCTATATCTTCAATCGGTGTTTCTAGGTATGTTTCTGATAAAGCACCACATTCTATATCAATTTCAGGGTTACTGTCCAAAACTTTCTTCAAGTATAAGTTCTCAGCTCTGACCTTTTCGAGTTCAATTCGTGTTTCAGCTAACTTATTATTAAATGTCACAACATCTTCTACTTCCCCAACGTCTCCTATAACTACTGCTTCCAAATAATGGCTATTGTTAGGGTGCCTTAACTTTCTCAGTGCCTTTGCTTCAATTTGTCGCACCCTCTCAGGTATTGTACCAATAGTTTTTCCAATTTCAGATAACGTCTTAGGTTCTTTACCATCTAAACCAAAGCGACTTTTTATAACATCAAACTCCTCTTTGGTTAGTTTGGTTTCTAACATCAACAAAATAGAATCTTCTGCTTCAACAGTATCAATCAATACTCCTTTTCCTTTAACCACTGGAAAAACACGACTCAATAATTTTTCCAGTGGAGACATACTCTCCTCAACTAAACTTTCAATATCATCTTGGGTGTAGCCTAAAGCTTTATAAATATCTTTTATACTCACATTCCCTAGAGATAGTGTCTGATACCCTACGCCTAAAATTTCAGCTACTTCTTTAACAGTGCTTTTTCCGTCAATAATATCTTTAAGGTTTTCCTTCACCAACAACGTATCACGATACATTTTCTCATACTTACTTTTGTTCATTGTAGCTCCTATTCTTCTATCTTATACGCTATCTATTATATCAAGTATACCTAAAAAGACCACGTTTAACACCTGGTCTTTTTACCTTCTTCTAAATTTATCTTCATTAACCAAAGACAAGACGTAAAACATACTCAGTTAATTCGTCATAACGCCCTTTAATAATATCCATAGCTTCCTTGTCCGTCAGTTTTTGTTCAGTTTGGATCAACTGGTGCAATTTGAAAAATCGGTCCTTGTACTGCAAGTAAACGCTGCACCAAACCTCCGGACCATAGGTGCTACGACTATAGCTTCTAACTTTAACCTTTTTAATTGTAATCATATAAAATTCCTCCTACTAATATATTCGAAAAAAATTTCAAAAAGTGATGATTTTTTAGGAAAAAATAAAAAAAGCTCTTTGGACTGTTTCAAATCCAAAGAACTTCTCGTTATTCCTCCTTAATACGACTAGAATAGGCACAGCTGTTCACCGCTTGTAGCGATGTTCTCAATCATCGGATTGTAACTGTGTGTATTCTTTTGAGCTTCTAACTCAGATAGGCTTGCTGCGAGATGGGTTGTAATTTTACCAAACAAATTATTGTAGTAATTAATCAACTCCTTCTTGCAGTTTTTAAATGCCAGATATTGAGGGTATTCATAGTAAACCTTCTTATCATGAAGTAATGGACTATCAGAGATAATAGTCTCAAACACCCAGAGTTCAAAACCACGCGCAAACACTTCCGTTGGAATTGTAAAATAGGCGTACTTTATATTCTCTTTGGGCAAAGTATCTTGATATGAAGTCAAAATATCCGCAAAATCTTCTTGTAAGCTACACTCTTCCTCACCACCCTGGTACTTAAAATCAAGGTAATGACCGAACTCATGGATGAAAGAAGTTGTGTCTCTTACATCCACGGCAATGATATTAAATTTTGGGTAGTAAAGCCCTGTAGCTTTATGCTTACCGAGTTTTCGGAATTTCAACTCAGGGCTTACCAAACCTTGCGGAAGACTGTCAACAATCTTTTCCCAGGCCTTTTCAACATTTCTAAACTCATTGTAATCAAAATCAAAAGTCTTGTATTGAGGTATCTGGCCATCATTTGATACGTCAACCCGATAAGGGGCTGTATCAACCTCAACCTTACGGAAACCAAGACTGTTAAATCGTGTAGAACGATTCAATGCACTGTCCTGGTACTTCTTATCATCCGCTGCAGTAGCGATTGCCTTACGATTTTGTTTCTCAAAGCGTTTGTTAGCTTGAATATTAGCCTCCTGACGTAGGAAACTCATACATTTGTTTTCAAGCTTTTGCAGTGGGAGTACATTTAGTATGGCACTATTTTTTTTATAACAACCACCATAAAGAAGTGCCTCAACTATAATATCGGATCCATTACGACGTGATTCCTTGTAGGCATCACGCTCCTCTTTTGAGAGTCCATAATGCCCACTGGCATCTAACAAATGGTCAATGAAGACCAGATAGGGACCAGAGTAGCTTACTCCATTTCTATATGGGAACCGTGATGAACGAGAGGACCACTTTGTCCCCATTTTAGTTGTGATACCTCCATTCAATATCACAACAATTTCACTATTAGGGTTTAAAAAAGTATAAACCTCTTTCATATTTAAATTCCTATAGGCTTTTTTACTCAAAACTTTTTCGCTAAGAGCAGATGCAAAAAGTTGTGCACCTTCTGATAGTTCATTAAATTTGACTACTTCAGAATCCTCACTTGCAATCCCGAGACGTTTAGCAGATTCAAAAATGTCGTCAATGGAAATGTCTGAAATTTTCTCGAAATATCCAAAAGCTGTTTTGAGCTTATCAGCTATCTTCGCATCTGGTGCGATAGTAGGGATTCTTGGTGCGCGTGTTGTTTCAACACGTTTAATTTTCAATAGATTTGCCATAATTTTCCTCCTCTAAAAGCTAGTAAAAACCACGCACACAATTGTGTACATGGTATACCATTTCATTAATATCCTCGTAATGACAAAGCCAAAACAACTTCTTCATACTGTTCATCAGTAACATCGTCGAAGCGTTTTAACCAGGTTCCGTATTTAGTAGTGGGTGTTCGAAAGCCTAAGACTTCCTTCATCACCTGTCCTAAAACTTGTTCCGTTTCAAGATCAGTTAGAGAAACACCCCCACGAGTAGCCACAAATACATTTGTCATAAAGTCCTCCTACCAAAATAAAGACCAGACAAAAGTCTAGCCTTAGTTTCTGATTATGCCTGATAAGACCAAGATAGCCAATCATAGTTATTATCCATGATGATATAGCTATCGTCGGTCATAGCTACAAAATCGAAGTGCGCTGCTCTTTTCCACTCTGATTCAGATGGTCGAAAAGCAGTCAGTACGATATTCTCATATCGTTCAGTCTCAAGACTTTTTTTCAAAGAATCCTTGATAGAATCCTTGAGAATGATAAAATCTTCAAAAGTCATTGAACCTTTATGCGTTGATACTTCTACAGTGACACATTTACAGTGGCATTTTAAAGTCCCAATAGCGTAATAGCACACTTCAAATTCAACATTACGTTTTTGTTTTGACATAATTTTCCTCCTTAGATATAAGCAACTGTATGATACAGTTCACCTTCCGAACCTACAACAGAACACGGAATAACGACAGCATGTTCGTTAAAATATTTCACCTCTTCTTTAAAGAGTTCACGAACACGGTCTTCCCCCAATTCATCGATAGCGTTCTGAGCCGGACAATCATGCCAGTCTCCTTTCCAATCTTGAATAGGGTCGAAGTATTTCTCTAAGAGAACTTCTTCATTGCCAGATGAGTAGGCCAAGAAGCTATGAATGCTTTTGATACAACGTAATTCCTTGAGTTCTAGCAACTCTGCTTTCGTTGCCTCGCCATGATAATTCTTTTTAAAGAGAACCACCTCACGCGCGTGAAGGCGCTCCATTTTTTGTTTTGACATAATTTTCCTCCTTTTAATCAACCAGTTCCATCTCTTCACGGAAAGAGTAATACTCTGACTTACAAACAATAATGTGATCTAAGAATTCAATACCTAAATCCTTACATGATCTCCTCAGTTTGTCTGTAAAGGCCACATCATTACGACTGGGGTACGCCCCTCCAGACGGATGGTTGTGTGTAACAACCAATGAGGTTGCCATATATTTCACTCCATAATGAAGTATCTCACGAGGCTCTGCCACGCTTCTCCTAACACTTCCTATGAAGATGACTTTTTCCGCAATGATACGGTTTTGCGTATCAAGATAAATTGCTACCAGGTGCTCCTGGTTGAGTTCCCCATAAGAAGCCATTAAACGTTTAGCCATCTGTTGACTTGACATTATTGGGTCCGTTTTTTCTGGTATATCTTTCGAACGAACACATAAGAGTTCAATTAAAGAAGCAACAGAATAGGCCATTTGTTTTGATAAACCAAAATGCTGCAATTCCTCAAGACTAATATTCTTTAAGGAGTTCATATCACTCTTAAACTCGTCATATAGAGCTTTGATTTGCTCGTTAGATAAACCAAGTACTCTAAAAGCACGGCCGAATAATTGGCGATTAGTCAATTCGTTCGGGCGTTTTGCCACTCTTTTATTTTTTATATACATAATTCTCCTCCTACTTAATTAAATAGTTCCATTTGAACATCACCATTTGGATAAACCAAAGGATGAGGTTCGCTTATAAATGCTTCTTGTCGTTTGAGCTCTTCGGCTTTGACCTGAACCTGAACAAACATTTCCAGGTTCTGAATCCAAAATTCATCTGAGAGTTGGTCGAGATTTTGAAAACCGCCATCAAACCCTTGTCTACGTGCCTCTTGAACAACATGAGTCAAAGCCCTAAATAGCCCAGATTGCTCTAAAATCCACTCGAAGACTAATTCCTCATGTTCCATTTTCACCCAACGGATAATAATGGGAACCACAGCTTCAAAGCAAATTGGCAACATTGAAACATCTTTAATGCAGTTACAACGTAACTGTTCTAAATATTTCATCAATTTTCCTCCTCAATGTCGGATCCACTGACAGAGCTCAATCAGTGTAAATGGGATGATAAATAAGACAATTATTATTGTCCTAAAGACAATCTTATTTCTCAAGAATTCCCGAATAATGATAAACCCTATCAAGAAAGCAATAAGGTACAAAAAGCCGTAACTCACTGGACCTTCTATAAAGGCATAAAAGCCCTGTTGTTGGATATTGTAATCCATACTATTCCTCCTTTTTTACCTAAAAATAAAAGATAACCCTTATGAGTTATCTTCACAAACTAGAACAAGAAATAAGGTGCGATATCCTTAAATTCTTCAAGATTCATCATGCTGACTACCTCGTCAACAATTAGGGTTTGCACCATGACATCGGGCGTATCTGGAGAGACAACGCCCATAGTCGCAATGTTGCGCGTGGCATTGATGATGAAATAAGAATCAATCTTGTCCATGATAGCATCCATATAGCCTACACCAAGAGCACCTTCCTCCTCGACAATAGCTTTTAACATAGCTATTCCCTTATCTGTCTTAATAAGGTCACGAGTGCGTAATCCTCTATCATAGGCCATTTGTACGAGTGTTTGTGTTTGTGTAATCATAATTTTCCTCCTAAAACAACAAAAAGGGACCCAAAAAAGAGTTCCCTTATCTTATTTACCTTATTTGATATTTTTACAATTCACAAAGCGAACTGACTTATTGGCATTATCAGATAAGATGAAGTCATCTAATCCTTTACCAACATTCCACTTCATGAAAAATGGGTTAACATTACCTTTTTTGAGGCCAAAGAGCATGTTTTTTGCATAATCTTTGACATAGCTATTTGTCACATAATCTTGATCATAAGCAACAAATGCACTTTCAAAATGGCACCCTACTGCAACATTGGTCGCCTTCTTCCAAACAGAGACACCAGGCACAGATAAAATGAGTCCAGGTTCCATTTGGTAGAAAGCTTTTCGGTCTTTGTTGTAACTAGCTATGATGTCACCTTTAAGAAGACCTTCGGTAATTACAACAGCCTTTTTATCAACCAATTCAACAAGGTTAGTCAAACCTTTACCATCTTTATCAAAACGAGCTTGTGACAAAATCTCATCCGAAAAAGCAAAATGAACCTTCGGTGTAGCTTTTGTCCCATTGACACGGTTTCGAGAAGACAAGTGGATGTACTTAGCCCCCATTTTAGCTTTAAAAACTAATCCAAGGTCAACAATCTCAACAACTTCCCCTTCTGGACAATAACCAGAGCGAAGTGCTTTGTTAATGTCACCACTTCGTCCATAGACGGTGTAGGCAATACCTAAATCCTCCTTATGGCAAACTACTCTGTATTTCTCGCAGCCTTCCATGACTTCAACAGAAATAGTCCGGTCTTTATCATGGACACGCACTTGCATGCCAACAATCTGACCATACCCATTGCGGCAAGGAATCAAAACTCCTGGTTTAGTTTCAAAAATGGGAGCCCCATATTTTTCATAGAAACCAGGAACACCTTTCCAGGCATCACGAGCTAGGCCATTAGCTTCAAACAAATCCTCCCAGATGGTTTTGATAGAGATAATCTCACCATCTTCATTTGTTTCATAAGATACACCTTGTTTACCTGCTTGGGTTGATGAGGTGTATCCTCTAAGGAAGCATTGTTGTTTGGTTAGGCCACGTTCTGCCGCCATACGCTCATAGTCTTTAACAGTCAAGCCAAAGGCTTTAATCACAAGACTATAAACTGCATGGAGTTGATGCGCTGGAGCTTCTGGCAAGCTCTCAATTTCCTCCGAAACCACATTAGTAAAATGTTTTGCTTCGTTCGTCAATTGGTGCCTATAACCAAAGCTTGTTGGTTCTTGACCTGCGATTGGTGTCCGCATGCAATAAGCTACGGACTGATCTTTTGACAAGACACACCAGTCGCTCTTCCCACAAATAGGACAACGCTCAGGACCATTGTTGAACCTTAAGTAGGTTCTACCGTTCCTTGCCTTATATTCTTTCAACATAATTTTCCTCCTTTATTATCACCTCCCTCACTACTGTATGAGAGAGTTAGCAACCAACTTCAATAGTCGGCCAAATCTTTCTAAAATACTCCTGTTCTGGAATATTACCACCGAAGCTCCATCTTAAGAAACTTCCTGTGTCGTCATCTTCATAAAACAACTCCCAAGAATCAGCATACAGTTCCATGTATGCTTGTAATTCCTTCAAATCCGAGCTTACTGGATAGTCAAGCGTTTTTTCTTCACCCTCTTCTATCCAGACTGGCTTCCAAACATGAGCAGATGGCTCAAAGACATATTTGTCAGCGAATTGCATAATTTTCCTCCTTTATTCCGTGGTAGCCATCTCAGGCCACAAGCTTAACAAGGGTATAACCCTTTATTACCAATGAGAAAAGACCTAAAGCAGCACAACGCCCCTATAAGTCTTCTCTGTCATTTAGATACCACATCAATCAAAACAACTTCAATTTCAATGGCTCGTTAGACACATTAAACACAAAAAAGGCACAAGAAAAAGACCTGGTAATTTTCAACTAACTTAGTTAGTTGATCCTTTCCTTACAGCTTCATATCTTGCTGCATCTTCTTCTTGCACCTTACTGTGCGATTTAACTAGCACCTTAGAATAAACCATTCTAAAGTTTTTTGTCTAACTCAATTATATACTATCAATCTTGACAAAAACTGATAATACTCAATGGCGTACAAAAATATTTTAAAATTCCTGTCAGTATAAACGACTTCTCTGTAATAACACTATCACAACCTAATATACTGTTTAGGTAAAAATAAATACCTCTCTGACGTGAAACGCTTATGCGCTTTATAGTTAGAGGATGTTTTATGTATTATATTATAGCATTTTTATCAGTTGATGTCATGACTTTTCGAGAGATTAGATACCTGGCTACAAATAAAAAAACACCTGGTGGTGTTATAACTCTTCCTTTGCTTTGGCACGCGCCTACTAAAGATTAGTATCGCCCTGCAGATGACAAATATAAAATAATAGCCAACAATACAAAACCAAATCCGGCCATCATAAAGCGGAATCTAGTAAATGTGAACGGTTTTTTCTCATTTCCCGATTTAAGTGAATCTTTAAATGCATAAAGGAGACATCCAATACCAAAACAACCAAATACTGCAATAATAGGAATCATAATCATTCTTCTTTCTTTTTTTGCTCCAAGAAACTGGTACCATCAAGCAGTTAGTTTCTCTAACATATTTTACCATAGTTAATCAAGGAAGATTTTAAAACTTAAATTAACTCACGCGCAACACCTAGCTTTATCGTTTTCTTAGCGATGACATCTTTTTTAAACAGCTTTTACAAAAAAGGTTGTTCATCATTTCGTCATCGTAAATACCTTTGATATCATCAACATCAGAAACGTCTTGCTGATATTTATGACATAGACACCATCCATCCTCACCAAATAAATGAGGTTTGGTGTTTCCATGTATATAGCCTGTACTATTACGTTCTGCACTTGCCACAGGTAATTGCCAGTGAAACACTTCGCCATTCACATTAATTGTTGCACTCATACTATTATCCTTAAACCTCTCTAGTCCTTATTAGGCGCTTGTTACATATGCTGGCTTTGATGTCGTATGATAGCTGCAACAAGATTGACACCAGTAGTAGCGTTCGGTCCAGTCTTTGTTAAAACGGATAGCCTTTTGAGCTTTCTTTTCCGTTTCATAACATAGTTTATGTTTTCCGGCTTGAGGACAATAAACCCCCTTTTTGGAATGTTCGAATGACTCTGTACCATGATAAAAGGCACGTTTTTTATGGTTTGAATGATAACTATTTCGGCTCATAACTTTCTCCTTCTTGTTTTATCTATTTATCTTACCCTACTTCTTCGTGGCTGATAATCACATCACTCTCATCGTCTGATAGGGAAACAAATGATGATACTTTTAATTCTAAGCGATTTGACTCCCGTTTCTTGCGTGGAACAAAATAATCAATTACATCCGATGTTCGATAGATTAAACTCCCTTGATCGATTCCCAAAGCATCACCGGAATCAAGGTCTACCACAACTAGAGACGGTAATAAATGACGGTTTTGACAAAGATAGTCAATTTGTTTCTGTACACTACCTAAAGACTCTAGGTAGCTAGCTACATCTGGTTGAGCTTCGAAAACCGTAGCAATATGATTAACAACATAAAGCTCGATATCTAAATCTGTCAAATTATCAAAATCAATATCCACTTTTGGAAACTTAGTCTTTACGGTACGTACAGCAGACCGCCCTCTCTCAAGAGTCTTTGTTCTATCTTGTTTGGGCATCTCTTTCCAAATATTTCGTAAGTACAACAAATACATAACTTTCTTCCTTTCTTTTACATCAAACCATCATAGCCAAATACCTAGTCATTAAGGCTTTGCGTTTTTGTCGAGACGTAAATACACCCAGAACCTCCTCGGCAACAACCATCTTATCCATTGGTAAACTAACTACCTTATCGGTGTCAAGATCAACTAGCATCACCAACGGTAACTCATGCTGATTGGCCACCATGTAATCAAGTCGCTCTGCGCGTGATAATGAAGAGAGAAAGTTATACATCTCCATATTATCGTCAAATAACCCAGATATATGGTCAACAAGATAAAGTTCAATATCTATGGCAGTTAATTGGCTACTTACAATAGAATAGTTATATTGAGGACCTTGAGCAACTTTAATCAATCGGCCACATTTGCTACTGAAGGTCTTTTTCTCCTTCGGAGTAACATCTTTTGAAAAATAATTCTTTAGTAACAATAATGACATGACATCATCCTCCTTCTTGTTCTTCCCTCCCACCTAGACGTTTTAAGACTTTTTCTAAGCTGATAGGCATTGCTTCTTCTAGGACAGATTCAACATCTAAGATTTTAGGAGCGCCACTCCTTTGATTATCTTGTTCAGCGTAAACAATCCGATATCTGCCCTCTCTTACTTGATATAGTACTTCTCCGCTTTCGGTGACAATCATTTCCCCACAAGCCTGAATGTAATCTACAAAATCCTCTTTGAGTTCTTGATTAAATTCCCTCAAAAATGCAAGTTCTTCTACACTATAGGGTTCATTTTTAAATGGACCAGGACTATAGGTTTCTACTCCAATTTCAAGTCGCTCTTCGTTTTCGTCCATCCATTTCAAGGAGCAAACAAAACGGATGTTTTCAAATAAGCTAACAAGTTCATCGTCATTGTAGTCTACAATCTGAATACGCTGGATAGTTTTTTTGTAACCACGCGCTTCCACTACTTCTTCCCAAGACAGTTTCCCCATATAATCCTCTAGTAGCTCTGCTCTAGCTAATCCCATCCGCTTGATTTTGTTTAAATCCTTTCGGTAAGGATCTATAGACTGAGTGCTAAGACCTATTGCTTTTCCGATACCATAGGGGCGCAAGCCTGACTTAGTCAAAAGCCATTCAATTTTATCTGATAGTCGCATGGGACCTCCTTTACTATTTCCTTTATTTCTTGTTAATAATATTATACAAAAGTTTTTGTAGTTTGTAAATAGTATATACAAAAGTTTTTGTAGTTTCTATCTAAATTTCTTTCAGTGGGTATAATAACCATATACTAAATAGAAAAGCCACCTGGCAGAAGGATAATGAGTACAACTTCGTTTTCTCCTCCAACTGCTGCTATCGACTAATAGAGGCTATCGTTAGACTGTTTGCCCCAAAATAAAAAGGTACGCTGCTTAATCACGCGCACCTTAAATAAATATGATAATCCTATAGATGTTAAATAGATACATCATGTATGGAATTACTGTGGAAAGAATGAATACTTAATACTCTATATTAAATTAGCCATTTACAGCCCATGCCTTAGATAGATAATACTTAGTCAAAGCCCTACGGTACCGTTTATGTTCCAAAGCATACCCTGGTTCGTGGTCTTGGATAATTTGTCTAAGTGTCTGAACATCTGTATCATTTGGAGAAGCCCTCTGTTCAGTTCTAAGAAGTTCCTTACCAATTCTACAAAACAATTGTTTAGATAAGAGAGGTTCTAAAAACAATAGACAATCCACTGTCATTTCCTTTTGACCACATCTGAATAAACGCATGTTAGAGCTATACCGAGCTATTTCATTTTTTGAAAACCCAAGCCTAGTCAAACTATCTGTTACAGACTTTGGACAAGCCTCTTGAAAAGTATCAATCTCATCTATAAATTGTTTGAAACTATCTTCCATAAGTCCTGCAGTAGGAAATTCTCTTATTTGTTTTTGAGTAGTAAGATGGTCCTTAAAACTACTTTTAGAAATAATTCCCTCATGAATGTTTATCAACTTCCTTAACTCATCGGCTAAGGCTTGTGACCTTTTAAAGTATAGGTGACGATCTAGTATTTCCTGTCCAACTACACAAATCGTCTTGGGTGTTAGTAATGGTAAAAAAGCAGAAAAGCATTTCACAGTTAGGGTAAGCTCAGACTTAGCCAAGAATGACATGTAACTAATCACCTGGCGAACCATATAGCCACTGTAACCTTTTTCGATAAGTGATTGTGTCATAGACGTTTGGCATCCTTCTCTGAATGACTGTATCTCTGATATAAACAAAGTATACTGCGCGTGGCCAATGCCACCATCTGTAACTTTTTTCGTGACGTTTACCTCTCTTTCTATAGTCTTGATATCAACCGAAAGTCAATAGCTATCTTCTATCAAATTTCATCTAAGAACGTTGCTGCATCAAATCACTGACACGGTTATAAAATCTATTCAAATTATCATGATTCAATTCGACTTTATCATTTCTGTAAAATGCAAGTTGATATTGAGCCTTCTCCTTTCCGTTCTCAATTTCAACAACTGTAGAGGCATGTTCAACGCCATACTGCTTTGTAATTTCCTTTCCAGCTTCACTTTGAGCATTCACAAAAATGACTGTATCCTTCTCAGTTTCAGAAAGATGATTTAAGATTTCTGGGATAACAACATTACAGAAGTCACAGTTCAATTGGTAGACAACGTAAGTACGATTCTTAGATTTCAACTGTTCCTTACTATACAAATTCGGTGTAGCATAAAGTAGCTCTTTTGCACGCGCCTCACCGAAACTCCTTTCGATGATTGTGTCTTTACTAAATGTTACCATTGGAGTTTTATAAGCACGATATGTACCTAATCCGAATATAATGAAAAATGTAAGAATACAGGTAGTGATTACACAGGCTGCGCGTGAAAAACGCTTCATAGATAAGACAGTCATCAATACTACAATCAAAGAAATTAAACAGTCATACCATGCTGCTTGAAACACCCTTAAATGATTCCAAATAACTGAACTAAGCGAGCCTGTCACACCGACAAAAATAAGAAGTAAAAACAAGATATAAAATCTGAAATTTTTGAAGCGTCCCTCCATCATTCTCATTGGTTACGACTCCCTTCATTACCATGAACTTTTTGATTCATAGAAGAAAGTAATTCCTTACGTTCTAACTCGTTATTATCACGTTTGCGCATTTCATAATAAAGACGACCAATCTTCTCAAAATCACTACGTTCTTCCTCTTTTTCCAAAGCATTAATCTGCGCAGTGATTTCTTTTTGTTCCTGTTTGAGACGATCCTGTTCCTTACGTTTTTTATCAAATTCCTGACGAAGTTCTTCAATTGTTTTTTGTTTCTTTTTAGCCATTAGGTTATCCTTTCGTTATCACATTAAATAAAACATAATAGAAAAAATAATATCTAAGTATTACTCAATCTTTAAATTATTTTCTAAGTGTTTTATTTCCTTCTTCAATTCCTTGGTCCATTTTATGATTTCAAACCAAGGTGTTGCATCAATATTGTTTAAAATGTCCCGATAGAACGTATAAGTAAGTTTTAATCGCTCCTTATCAAGAGCATCATCGACGATATGTTTTTCGCTCAATAGTTTGCTATATTGACTAGCTCTTTCGTAAAAAATTGTGAACTGTTCATGGTAGTCACTTATTAACCTTGTGCGTTCCATTTACATCCTCACTAACAACCGTTGCTTGTCTCTTTAGACTATTCATAATTTGTTGATCCAGAACAAAAAGTTCCTTATCGTTCAATGAATCAACTAATAAAGAATAAAAGTCAGAAAGGTCCACGTCAAAGGTGTCATTCTTAGTTCTAAGATAGATTTTTGTTAGAGAATCAATGAGGTAAAGAAGTGAATCTTTACTGTCGTAATTATTTTTAAACGGGGTATTCATTTAGTCAAACCTCCTTGCTCATCTATAGATGTGATTTTATTTCGAGCAACATCATATGTCCTCTCTACCCTCAGATTAGATGGGAGTTCAAATGGTAAATGATAACCCAATTCCTTTGTAGGTAATATGACATATTCATTGCTGAAAGACGTGAAGTTTTTTTGTGACTGTCTATTCAGTAATTGTTCCTGTAAATCATAGGAACCATAGTTGACGATAGGCTCCCCTCTAGGAAGCTCAATGAGATGTTCTGTTCTGCAAATAGAGTGAGCAATCAGCCACGGAGACGAAGCTAAATTAAACCCGTAAAATGTAATGTTAGCCTGTTTTAAAATCACAGGTAAAGGATTTCCTCTAACGAATGCATTATTGATTTTAGAGAAGAAATTTGATATTCTTCTTGAATATTTTTCGTCCTCTTTAACATTAAAACTGAAAAAAACAGAACTACCATTTGCTATCTGGTTATGCTCATACCGCAAAACCTTTGAAAGTAAGCGTGTCTGATTTTCCGTACCATTATCGAGCTCGATAAAGTATGGTTTGTCATCAACATAAAGTAATGCATCGGACACCAGGAAGTTACTAGTTGAACGGTCAACCGGGAAAATTGGGCAAAGTAATTGTTGGTAAAGATTACGTTCTGTAATCTTTGAAATTGCAAAGATGACTTGAGCAGTTACGTACCTTGTTAAAAAATCATGTTCATTAATTTTAGGTTCGCCACCTGTGTATAGGTTAGGATAGTTTCGTATCGCTGTTACCTCTTTAGTCTCGTACATTTCGAGAAAAGACCCGAACACATCGTGCTCTTCTAAAAATGAAAACAACCATTTCCTAAAACGCAAATTCAAATAGTAAACATGTCGCCTCTGGTAGGTGTATTGTGTAGCTTTAGAAATAGGGAAGTTTCTATTTCCAATCAATTCCTGAAAGAAGTTTCTGTTATAAGTTTCGTTCTTACTTACTGATGAATAAATAGCCTGAAATATATTTCTATCAAAGTAAGAAAATCGTATGAGATATAACATAGTGAAAAGGTGGTCCTGGTTGAAATAGATTGACTCCCTGGTATTAACTTGATACTCTGCAATAGTTCCTTGTGGTATCTTTTTAGGAGTGAAAATAAACCTTTTATCCATTTATCTATAAATAACAGCTTAATACCATATATAGTACGGGTGATTCGTGAGAACTCCTCTATGCTGTAAGATATCAACTATCCGTTACTATAGTAGCCTTGAAACGACTTCCATTTTCCTGGCTTACGTTTAACTAAAGGAATATATCCGTATTTTAAGAATCCTAGACTCTTAAAATTAGATATAACCTTGAAATTACGGCTATTAATGCTTATTCAATGAATAATTTTACGTATAGCCCTATTATCCGACTAACTAAAAACTAGCGATAACCCCAACTACTAAGGCTTTTAAGCGACTTCTCCTTTCTTTGTTTAGCATATTATCTTGAAGTTTACCACAATCTGACAAGTCCCCTTTAAAACTAAAAAAAGGTCTATTAAGATATAGACCTTTTTTAGTTATAAATCATCAGCATCAGATTGGTTCTCACCAATATTTACGGTATTTGTTAAGTTTTCAAATGGAGATATCTTTGCTTCCTTTTTCAGAGTCTCATCATTGTTATTTTGAGATTCTTTTGCAAGGGAAATAGATGCTTCTTCTGTCAAAGGTTTGCCAAGAGTTTGTTCATCCTTTTCTCTTATAATTCCTTTAAAAGGATTCACTTCACTTCTACCGCTTCTTTCTGTTTCATCTGAAGTTTCTAAAATATCTGAGTCAGAATATTTACCCAATACAACTTCCTGTTCCTCTTTCTCCAACGAAGTTAGTGGTACAGAAACCTGCTGTCTTGATTCTAGGTAACGAAGACGACTTTGCTCCAACCAAATATCAAAAATTTCACCATCTTCAACATCATTAGTTGGATCAAAAAGTTTGTAAAGTGTTGTTTGATAAAACGGAATAGGCGTACCTTCTACCCCGGATACAACCTCGCCATCCAACTGATAAGAACCAAAGAAATGTCCTCTATCTAATGTCCTTAACTTATCTGCAGTTACTTTTGATACCTCTGTTACACTTTCACGGATGCTACGAGAATTATGTACTTCTCCCTCTAAAAAATCACCGTCTGACATAGTTCGTTGAATTTCAAAGCGTTCTTCCGTTCCAGCTGCTTTTACCATTTTTTCAATCGTTTCTGGGGAGCTATCTTGATAGATAAAGATATTACGAAATGAGTTAAGAAGGGCTTGAGTTTTTTCTTTTCCAAGTTCGGCTATGATTTGTTCTTCATTCTGGAAAGCGAAGGTGGCAATAATTTTGTACTTACGACTTTGGTTAAAATACTGCTCATGCTGCGGCATAATAACCCAAGCTCCTTCATCTCCTTTATACCCATAGTAAGGTGACTTATCTGGTACTCTTCGGAAGGTTGCGTTATGGAATAATAATTCCATAATACGTCCAATAGTTTTCGAGTCATTATCACCTAATGTCCCACGCGCAGAAGAAAATAAAACGAAGCCTCCTTGACGTAAAAAAGTGTCCAATGATTTTGTAGATTTTCTAAAGAATATGCGCCTGATATATTTATTTCCTGCCAACTCACGCACCGGGTCAATCGCACCTACTGCATGTTCTGCATGAGCAAAAAATTCATTTCCGTTTCTGTCTGTCACAAAACCGTTTCTAAAATAAGTAACGGCCTGTTCAACTAATCCGATATCAGATTTTGCATCTTCATACTTGATTTCTAATTCTGCTAAATCAGGTAAATGATCAGTTATGTAATCTCTAAATAAAGCTGGTTCATTCTCCGGTTCTGATAAATATTTAGCCTCTTCCTGTTTGTAAAGTTCCTGATACGGAATACGATATTTTTCGTCAAAAACTCGATGACTATAAGCTAAATAAACTTCTGCAAGTTGTAGCCTTTTTTTAATAACTTCTGAGTCTTCGACAAACTCTGCAAGCTCTTCAAATCCAGGCGTATCCCCTAGCAAATCTTTATCTAAGTAACTTCCTTCTAGTCGTGCAGAAGCCATAATTAAAATCACAGCATTTCGAATGTAAATGCGTCCACGACCTTGGAAATATAGAGACGAGTCTTTTACAAACATTCCGACAATATCTACCATCAACGAGGAAGCCTGGTCAATAGATGCATCAAAAATATTAATACCTTCTGTATCTTCCTCAGCAGGATTTATTTTCCAAATCATCTGTCTAGGAAATCCAGTCTCCAAAATAATTTTATAAATGGATTTAATTAATTCTCCAGATGGTTCGTTAACATATAATCCACTGATCAATTCACTTGCTACACCACTATTAATCCATTCGTCATTTATTTTTAAATAGGCTTCTCGAAGTTTATTCTTATAAAACTCTGAACCAACCTCTACACCTCTTGCAGCAGCAATCTCGTTAAAATCAGATACATTTTTCCTTATAAAATCTGCATATGCATGCACATAATCTACAACCTTAGCAACATCTTGTACGGATTCAGGCAACAGGAAAGCCTGTGATTTACCAGTACCAGTTGGACCAATAATTGCCGTTGATAAATTACGCTCATTATATTTAATAACAACCGGTTGATTGTTTTGACTATCAATCCCTAGTAGAACATCTGGTCTAGCATATCTATGTCCTCTTTTTCGTAAAATATTAGTCCCCTTTAAGATAGGACTTGTGGCATATTTTGGGATTGTAACATCGTGAACTAAAAAATAAAGAAATAAATTATTGTAGTATCTTTTTTCAAAAAAGCTTTGGTAAAATCGACTATATGTCCTGGCATCTTTTTGATACGTGTTGTAGAGAAAAAATAGGAAAGCGATTGTTGGTAGAGACAAAAAAATCAAATTCCAAATTTTATTTAAAACAAGATAATCAAAAACATAAGGTGTTAAAAACGGAGAACCGTTTTGGCTCAAAAACTCTATAACGTTATCATACATATTGTTGACGAAGGACAACAAGTAATAATTTGTTACTAAAAGGATTAAGTAACAACTATAAAGTATGGAAATCATAAACGATAAACCTAAGTATTTTTTTGCAGTGTTAGCTCTATCATTTCTGTCGATATATGTCCGTTCAGAAAACAAACGATATCTTTGTTGACTTGTAATATTGGTATGGCAAAAACCAATATAAAGCGAAGAATAAATACAAAAAAGGACAAATAGAACATACCAAATACTAAGGCTTCTATCTTCAATCGAACCGAAAAAAATCATTTTCAATAGATTGATAAATAATATCCCATTCACCGTCAATAAAATCCATATAAAACCCTTTAACGAAACAAGGATAAGATCAATAAGTCGTAATCCTAGAATTTTGTATCGAAGTTTCCCAATAATATGATTAACAACGACTTCTCTTACTTTATTCATTTTACCTCCCTAAATACTAAACAATTGTAGTGCATTGATGATTATTTCTATAAGTGGAATAGATACTCCTAATATAATCACCATTACTATTGTAAATTTACGATATCTCCCACGTATTTGTGGGGGTTCACCGGTTACTAAGTACCAAAATTTCCATAGATATCTCTGTATTAAAGATAGAGGTACTACAGATACTATCAATAGTATTTCCATTAAACGCAATAAACCAATCAACACATCTTTAACTGTAAACATTTGGTTATAACTATAACGATAGAATAATGACAATATAAACATTGAACCAAAATGATAAAGGTAAAATACTATTAAAATAATGAATATCTTTTGGCTTAAGTATTGCTTTTTACTCCAGTTATTAGTTTGGTCATGTTGAAAATATTGCTGCAATCGTATAATGAAAGTAACAGCAAAGCCAATATTAATAAATAAAAAGAACCAATGGAGCCAACCTGGAGCATGTACCAAAGTATAGCTATATATGTTATTAAAAAATTCCATTAAAACACCTCACAAGTGATATTATAAAGGCTAATTAGCTTATAAATTTCAAACTAAAAATGTATACCTTTCCCCCACCCTAAGATAGTAAATACAATCGACAGTCGCAAGTATTTATTTAGATGCATAGGCAACCGATTCAAGTAAAAACATCATTATCTATACATCACGTATTTTATATAGACTTACCATACATCACCTATAACACAAAGTCTAAGTCCTGTATGGATAGGTGATATATGATGTAGTGAAAATTATGTACAGTAATACTTTAGATAGAATACACTATAAACTACATTACACAAAGAACATGATGTAGCTTATATCTGTACATCATATAAACAACACATATATATCGAAAATATTAAAAGTATATAACTAATTACCATACATCATGTAGTGTAATTATATATAGTGTTTAACGCTTGATATATATATATAATATGATATACTTTCAGTATAGATGGTTTTACATTAGGTGATACATCACCTATCTTAAGGCGTTATATATTACTTATACTTATGGAGGAAATCTTATGGTTGCAGAAGCAATTGTGTTTTTAGACGAAAAAGGAGGAGTAGCGAAAACTACAACTACTAAACTAATATCCCAAGATTTGAATAGCAGAGGTTATAAAGTTTGTGCTATTGATATGGATGGCCAATGTAATTTCACAATGGCTTCGGGGATTCCAGTCGACACGGAAAAAAACATCTATACAGTTTTAAGAAAAGAGTCAGATGCGATTGAGAGCATTGTCTCTACAGATAGCGGAGATATCTTACCTGGTAGCCCAATGATGAAAAATTGGGAAGCTGAATCTGCCGGACTAAAAGATAGCATGATTAGGTTGGGAAACCGATTAGAACCAATTAATGAGTATTATGATTTTATGTTATTTGACACTCCACCATTTTTAGGAACCTCTACTTCTAGCACGCTTCTCGCTAATAAGAAGGTTTATGTGGTCATTCCAACAACGCCTAACGATTTTGGAGTAATGGGAGTAATTGATACCATAGAGGATGTTGAAGCTATTAAAGATAGTTATCGTATTTTCGGAGTAGATATCCAAATTGCAGGCATAGTCATTACTCAAGTAAATAGAGGAAGTAGCCTTAGTCGAAAATCTATCAAACAAAAAGAAGCTAGGGAAGCCGTAAAACGAATTGAGGAAATTGCTGAAAAACATGGAACAAAAGTTTTTGATCAATATCTGTATGTGAATCAACAATATATAGATTTTGTTGCCAAAAGAGAGAATGTCTTTACATCAAAAAATTATGATGTTCCTAAGAAAGAAATTCGTAGAGTAACGGATGAACTTTTAGAAGTTATTGGGAAAGGAAAATAAACGATGTCCAGTCTTAATGTAATCTTGCGAAGGATTTGTAATGAAATTGATACAGCCATTCAAAACAACGATTTTGAGACGGCTAAAGAAAAATTTGACGGCTCTATTAAAGGGAGAACAATTGAAAAGGATGTTTTAGATGAACTAAGTAAGAAGCATGACGTTAGCTTTCTTTTACAGGATGAACCAAAAAAAGAAGTAGCAGTTATTGATAAAACAGAACCAGTCACTAAAGTTAGTGTGGATGAATCAGCTGATACAGATATTCTTTTACCTGCAGCTACACCTAGCGAGAAAACTAGGGCTAGCTTTAACATGACACAATTATCGCTTATCCGCTTTAATGCTATCCGTGCGGTACTGGATAACGAGGATTTGAACGGAGATAGCGGTAATTATCCACGCCGTGGAGGGTCCGATAAACTTTTCACAGAACTCCTCAATAATATTTACCAACAATTTAACCCATCTCAAAAAGAGCTATTTAATAAAATTATTGAATTAGAGATGCTTAAAACAAAAAAAAGAAAATAAACAGAACTGAGTAGTTCTGTTTTTTTGATTTATAGATAATAATTGTACTAGTTATTATAGTTATCATAGTTATAATAAAGTTATTATAGTTATTATAGTTATAAGGTGTGCCAATCTCAAGAGGGACAAGGGTTTTCAGCTATATATCTAATAGATTAGTGACAATAACTAATAGATTAGTGACAACATCTATTAGTTTTGGGAAATAATCTAATAGATTAGTGACGATAACTAACGATTTAGTGACGACGACAAATAGATTTGAGACAACATCTAATAAATTTGGGGAAAGAGAGGGGAATACCCTTTCTTTTTACTCTAAATTTAAGAAATGCGTAAAATTAATACACTATATCTAATAGATTTGAGACAAGAGGAATATATCGTGTTTTAGTATGCCCGAATTTGTTAGATATTGTTATCGGTGAGCGTTTCTACATCGTGTATATCTAATAGATTTGGGACAGTTAAAAAAATCTGTTCTGTATTTCTATCAAATGCTTCAGATATAAGGTGTTTGACGATACAAAAACATAAGGATTTCACTATAATATCTAATAAATTTGTGACAATTTATTGGAATTAAAAATACTTTCCCGAAATTATTAGATGTTTGATTTTATATCTAACAGAATAGGGACAATACTAGATAATATCTAACATTTTTGGTACAATATGATAAATTATAAAAAAGCAGGTTATCATAAATGTCACAAATACCAAACGATTTATCTGTTATCAAACCATATGATGAAATCAATATAGATGGTTCAAAGTCGATTAAGTACGACAAAAAATTGCCAGCTCTTTTCCATACTGGAAATCTGAAAAAGATAGAAAATAGCCTTGTTGAAGTTATCTTTGGGCAACTAAAAGATCGTGACGGATTGGTCACGATAAGTTTCAGCGATCTTGCTCTATTGGCAGATTACGCTAAGAAAGATGCTAAGACTGGAAAGAAGCGACCTAAATTAGGAAAAGAGTTTAATAGCATTATGGAAGAACTTGTTCCTAAATTGAAGGGGATTTCTTACGTCAATGTCCTGGATCATGAAGTCACCGAGGATGGCTTTATCAAAGATAGAGAATTTATCTCTTTATTTTCTCCCACGACACGTTTGAACCTAGACATGGGATTTATCCAATTACAATTAAGCGATGAAGAGATACCGGCCGGTGAGTATATTGATGAAAATGGTGAAACCCAACAACGTATCATAAAAATCAAAGACCTCTTTAACAGTAGTCAGTGGAGCACTGAGACTAGAGGTTTTACTGGCTTTATTGAGTATGGCCGCGAAATACACAATGCTTTAAGCACGGTAGCTGGTCAAGACTTATTTCGATTTCTAACAGGATATCGAAACACAGGTTATGTGACAGTCAAAGCTGATTTTTTTGAAAAGGTAGTTCTTAATTTAGATACAGAGGCAAAGTTAAAAACAAAGTCACAATATTTGAATAAAGCGCTCAAAGATATCAATTCTCTAAAAGATCAGGATGGCGAACAGATTGTTCAGAATCTTAAAGTGGAAAAAATCAAAAAAGGACGTAATATTGTTCGCTATATTTTCACCTTTAAACCATTTACACGTGACCTAGATACCATTGAATCTATCAACGGAAAAGAAGTTCACTTTAGTGACAATGAACAGGCCAAAATGAACGCACGTCTTAACGGGGACTATAAACTAGTGTTATCAGAATTCAGGAAAGTATTTGGTAAGAAAACTAAGTCTGATAATTACTACAATCACAAACAATTGAAAGAGTTTACGAAGGAGTTGGGTCCAGATTTAGTTATCGAAGCGCTAGCAAGGACAGCTGCGAACGGGAAAACTTTTGGATGGACAAGAGGTGTTCTTCGTAATTGGGTTGCAGCGGGCTATCATTCCATAGAAGATATGACGCAGGGGCAAACTAGAACAGTTGACACAAATATAGGGAATGATAACAATATTAATAATGTGCAACCATCAACTCCTAAGAAAAAGGCTGATACCAATGTACCGGATTGGGTCCCTGGCAAGATTGATTTCACACCAGAGCAAAAGGCAATCGTCGGACTTTTTGATGATCTCCAAGCTAAGGAGGTATTTGATGATGCTGATTATCGTTTGGAGGCAAGCTTTCTAGCCTTAATAAAAGATTTTTATGTAGAAGGGCAACATCCTTATATCAATTTGTCTACACATAAAGACCGATTGGCTTTAAAAGAAAGAAGAAATATATAAAGAAGTAATAAAGACAATATATGCAAAAGCTATACATGATGTATGGCTTTTTTAGTTTTAAAGAGTATAGGTCAAATTTTGGTAAAGTAAATGTATTTAATACTACAATTTTTGAAAGGTTACCATGGAAGATAGAACAAAACAATCACTTTATGAGCGATTAAAAGCAAACAATTCTTTTTGGACCTATTTTAAACAAACACAAGATAGTATTGGTGATAGGAAGGCATTGACCTTTGTTAAACCGTATAATGGGGTGTTTGTTGGAAGAAAAAATGAGTTGAGGAGGTTGATGCATACTGTATATACACCGAAGGAACCGTTCGCTGCATTAATTGCCCCACCCGGCGCAGGGAAAACAACGGTTGTACAAGAACTGGTCCGACGTATTAACAATAATGAGGTTAAGAACCCTCTTAACTATGAGTTAATCATATTGAAGTTATCGTTGCCAAAGATTGAAAAAATCGGACGAGACAAACTTGCCTCGACAATCTCAGATATTATCCCAACCATCAAACGGTTGCAGGATAAAGCAAGAAAAGAGTTGAAGAACCCAAATATCAAATTTGCTCTCTTTATTGATGAATTTCATTACATGATAAAAACATTTCTCAAATCAACAGGAGATTCATTGGGGTCAGACTTGATGAAAGAAGAAATGGGAGAACAAGAAGATCCAATCATTACATTTTTTGCAACAACCGAGGAAGAGTTCCAGAAATATATTGTTTCAGACGGCGCTTTTAATGACCGTCTAACACGTTATATTTACTTTGACCCCTATACTCACGATGAGCTAGTTGCAATCAATGCTCGAACTTGGGACAATCTTCTAAAAGATTGGGGGTTGGCCCCTCACCCGTTAAGTAAACCAATTATAGAGTATATTCTACATAATAGCCATGTATACAACAGTCGAATGAGCGAACCCAGACGGTCAAAACAGTTCCTTGAAACCCTTTTACCATTTTATGTTTTAGAGAACAAAACAATTACTCAAGAGGTTGTTCAAGAAGCGTTTACTTTATCTAAAAATATCAAGCCAGATGCTACAATCGATGTATTCGAGGCGATTAAACAAATTGAAACTCGTATCAAAGGGCAGGAAATGGCCAAAACGCAGCTTTATAGGATTCTAAAGCGCTTCTTAGTTCGTACAGGTATGAAAAGGAAGCGACCGATGTTGTCTTTATTTTTGGTTGGTCCGTCTGGTGTTGGTAAAACAGAGATAGGCCGTATTTTAGGAGAGATTGCTTATGGGAAAACGGCCAATCCTGATGATAGACTCCTTCTACTAGATATCCCGATGTATTCTAATGTTCCTGATGGTGGAGGAGTGAATATAATGAACCAAGAAATTGGCCAAAAAGTTCGCAACTCTCAAGAATATGTCATCATTTATGATGAAGTAGAAAAAGGGGTTCTTTCACCAACGAATACCAAAATTGGAACAAATCTCTTATCATCATTCCTAAAGCCAACAGAAGAAGGGGTTATTAAGTATATCGACCGTTTTGGAACTTCATATAAATTACCCATCCAAAATAGCATTTTGATTTTTACCTCCAATGCTTCATATGAAGTCATAAATGGTATTGAAAAATATAACTCTAGTCAATTAATAACAACTAATGACTTGGAATTTGACCGAATTCAGTTTGAGCAACAAGTGAAAAAAGACCTTACTACCAATAGAGGATTTACGCCAGAATATCTAAGACGGATTGATGGATTAGTTATTTTAAATAAACTAAGTGTCTATAATGGTATTCAAATTGCCACAGAAGTTATTGAGCAAAAATTAAAGGAACTAAAAGATGAATTAGGAATAACGGTTTATCTTCCAGAAGATACCTACTACACCTTTGATGAAATTGAAGGTGCTCCTAAGTACAAACGGAAAGTCAAAGAAACAATCAATCCAGAGACAGGTACCATCGAAGTAGAAGAAGAATACATACTAAATACCATCAAACGATTCAATCCTGAAACTAAACAGGAGGAAGATTTTGAAGGTTTTGTAGCTTCTCCGTTTGCTGTCTACATAGCAAATACTAAGGCAAATATGAGCGATGCCAATGCCGGTGGTGCTAGTCAAATTTATGACATATTGAGTGAAGAGTTAGATGGTCTTCTAGGGGATATCAAATTCCGTTATCCAGATGTTTCAGAAATTACCCTTACATTTAAGGCTTGGGATGCAAACAATCAAGAAGCAAGGACATTTTTAGATGACGAACCAACACTTTCTTATGTCCGTAGAGGGATTAATCCTACCTGGGTTAATTCGGTCGATATGACTTTAGATTATAGTTTGACACTAAATCGAAAGCTATCGATACAAGAAAAGGAGGTAAAAGAAACAAGTGAAGCCTAGAAAAATACTTAGTAAAACCTTATTGATGGCACTGCTAGCTACTGGCATATCAAGTGGTGTGACGATAAGTAGCACCTTTTGTAATGAATCGCCTCCAATTGCATACGCTGACTCTCAGAAGGTTTCCATTGAGATTGATAACGCAAAGGTAACAAGAGCTTACGGCAGTCACAGTGATGGTGAACTGAATAAGAACGGTGTTGATTTTATCAAGGTCCCTCATTTAACCACTTACGGTTCTAATGGGAGTACGGTGTTTGGTGGCGGAAATGATGTGTATATCAAAAAATCGGACCTTAACAAAAAGGCAGGTAAAAGTGTAACTCCCAAAACACTTTATTATTTGCTTGGAAGTACAGCTATTGATCCATATAGCGAAGGGGAATCCTCGACTGTTTTACTCTATTATGAAATTGGGAATGGCAAAGTCAACTATGATGGTCAGAATGGTTTCTGGGGGGCTTCCAATGATGCTGTTAAAGTGAGTGATTTGTTAATATCTCTTAGAGGCAATGGGGAAGCAGCGGCAGGACAACAGGTTCCAATGACTAGTGACCTTTCATTAGGTGATAGACCAATTGTTGGTAATCTCTTGGCTGAGGTATTCTATACAGAAATGTCCAGTAACGGTGATTCCTTCAAGAAATCAGATATTGGTTACAGTACTATCGCCTCTTATCCTTCTGCAACGGCTTCTATTGAACAAAAGGATGGTATGCCCTCGTCATTTACTTATTACCCTAATAATTTAAGCAAGTCTAAACAATCTACCAATGAAGGGCAGACGTTAGCTAATATTCTTAATCTCTATGCTAATGCTGGTTGGCTTACAGTATCAAAGAGTGCAACATCCTCTGCGACGACAACCAGTGATGGAAGTGATGGGCTCTTCGATACTGCGCTTATCGCCTCTGGTATCGGAGTTGGGTTCTTTAGCGGTTCTTTAGGGACATTGCTAATACTAGCAGGTGTGACATCGTTCTTACTTCAAAACCTATTAACTGGAGTACTGGATTTATTTAGAAACGTTATTGATGCAGTCGGATATATTGCCATTCATCTTTCTCCAGGGCAGATGTTTGGAGCCTTGATTGGTGCTGTACCTTATCAAGGTATTAATCAAAATGGAGTTACGGCTGCCTTTGACCACCTCTTTAATCTAACGTTAGGTTCCAACAATAAAGAAGCTATCACGAGATTTTTTAATAGTATACGTGGACTTGTTGTTGCCATATGGACGGGAGGAGCGCTTCTTCTTACCCTGATTTCGCTTCATAAATCCAGAGTCGGAGAAATTTTCGGGCATCTTAGAAAATGGTTTTTCCGAATCACCGTTCCATTTGCCTTTTTCATGTTCTTGTACCCGGCTTATAATAACGCCATCAACCCAACACCGGATGGGAATCAAGGGCAAGGACCAACAAACAAACAAGCTGATAGTGACCGAGTTGATGTCCTCAAGTTAGCCATTGCATCTAATATGGATCCGGCTTACATCTACTCTGACACAGAAGCATACAAATTATTGATTGCTTCTAAAGATTACGACACTAACAAATTCCAATTATCACTGGAACAAGTTAAGGCGCTTAATCAAAAAATAGAGGCTACCCTTGGTTCAGAATTAAGTACAGCCATCGGATACGGAAGTGGTTCGGATATTGCAGAAGATACCTTTAATGTGAATGACTATATTCAGGGTATTCAAACGGCAGCAGGCCTAAATGCTGGTGTAGCTGCGAACGACCTGCCATCCCCACTAACATGGGATTCAGGAGATAATTCAGCAGTATATAAAGTATCAACAATAGCACCGCTTAAAGATAAAAAATGGCGCTATTGGGACTTTACAGGGACTCATAACATCAAGTTCCGTGGAATGCCAGTTCTCTTTACCGACATTCCTGATAATGAACAAATAGCCACAAATGATGATGAAGAATCTGGTACACAAGGTGGAGTCTCCTATCGTAATATTGGTCGTGTCTATCACTCGGTAAAATATGATTCATCTATTTGGAACTCTACAACTGTTTCAAATCAAAATGCCGGAACATACCTTTATGGAGCTTCTCAGAACCCAACCGCTGTACAGGCTAAACCTTCAACTTATAACGGTGGGGCAAACGGAAATAGTATGGTTAAAGACCTTACTAAACCTTACAATGCAACTGGTACATCATCCGATGAAAAGACACCGGAACAAAAAGTTAAAGATCCAACATCCGCAACTACAACCAAGTCTGATAAAGACAACAAGGATTTAGGAGCTGGTGGAGATGACACGCGCTATTGGCAAGCAGTTAATTCTTACATGATTGCCTTGTACAATAAATACGCAGGATTGAAAACAAGGAAACAGACTGGAAATAATTATCAATTTTCAAATCAATCTATGATTTTCTTGCTTCAATCTAATCTTCAATCAGACAAATTATCTTTCTTCGGTACTAATACATCTTATACAACAACCCAAAAAGGTAACAGCTCATCAACGAGTGACTTTAGATACTATCGCTTCATTAATCCACAACCAAGTGATGATAAGGCTACTGCTCTAGTTCAGAACTTCTTTGGAAATTTGGCTATAGCTATCTTGTATGGTGGTTTAATGGTCAGCATGAGCAAGATGAGTCTTACTGAGTTTGTTGGCGGATGGTGGAAGTCCTTCTACAACATTATTGTTAAATCCTCACTAACAGCTTGTGTGGCCTATCTTCTCGTAGATATTACGTTTAGGATGCTGTTTATCTGGCTTCCACGAGGTGTCGATTTATCAAATGAATGGTTAGCTACAGCATCTAATTATCTATTGCAAGATACGGGACTGTGGTCCATAACATTAGGGGTTTTCCAAGCTTTAGTTGCCTTCTTCTTAGTCAAACCGATGATTAAGTGGACACTATTTGGGAAAAATACAAGAGTGTCTGTACTAGAAATTATTGTGTTTGGTTTGGTATTTATGAAAGATGCTCTTATGCAACCGTTGAATCGCTTGGATGAATTTGTCTATGCTACCCCTAATTCAGATAATTACGTAGAACAAGGGGACCCTAATGGTAATGCCGGTGCTATAAGGATGATGCGTAATCTAGCTATGCTGAATTACCTAGATCGAACCATCAACCCTGTGGCCAATGTTGCTAATGGAGCAGGTTCGGCTTCACGTACATTAGGATTAGAAAACGAAGGACAACCAGGTTCCGGAACTGGCTCTCAAACTAACTTTACAGAAGATGGTGGAGGAGCAGCCCCATTTGTTCCGCTTAATCAGAAAATTGCAAATAGCAAGATTGGTCAAACCATGAGTGGTCTATCTAATGCGCGTGGTTTAACTGGCAAAGCCGGATTCGTTGTAGGAGGAGCACTAGGAGCTTTCACAACTGTAGCTGAAAAAGGTGTTCGTTCGATGGTCAATAAACTTGGTTCATCTATAGGGAATGCTTCTATCGATTTCGATGATGGTCAAAACGGAGGCTCAGGTAATTCGCTAATGAGCACTGGAGCCAATATAGGTAGTGGTTTAATTGGCGAACAAATTTCAGGTGTTCAAAGAGACAATGGTTCAGTCTCAAGAACTAGTCATATGGGGGAAAATGGATTGTTTGGAACAGGATTGGAGAACTCTTTTGGTGGTGGTGAACCAGTAATAAGTGGTGAACCAGTAATAAGTTATGAAACTCCATCGTTTGAACAACCAACACCAGAGAGAACCCCAATAACTTCCGAACCATCACCGAACTATGAACAACCAGTAGTCAATGAACGTCCAATACCAGAAGATGTACTACAGCCAAGTTCAACAGATTCACGAACAGAAGGGCTCAATGAATGAGAGCACATTTAATTGATAAACGCATTAGATGTCCAGATGGTGTACAACTTCATCTAAAACTAACATAAAAAGGAGTACCAATGATTTCACAAACTTTAATTAATTTTATTCAGCCGACCGCATATGCAGGCGATGGAGCTGTTTGGGATATTTTCGATAAATTCTGGACAGCGCTTTTTGGAAACGATGTTCAAACAGAAGCACAAAAACGCCTTGGTTGGGTATTGTTACTTTCAGGGATTGTAGGGGCGGCTGTTTCTGCGGTTAGATTTTTAGTCGTTCTAAACAGAAAAGAAGAAGATAAGGGTGGCATAAAGCATGCCTGGAAATACATCCTATTTGCTATCATTTCAATCTGTGTAGCTTTTGCCGGTGTAGCTATTCTTATGAATATTGGTAAAGGGGCACAAGATTATAATGTGTAACCTTTGAGAGAAGTCTGGAAGATTCCAAACTTCTCTTTTTTATTTTAGTTTGAAAGAAGTGACTGTAGAAAGAGGTATACTATAAACTAATACATGAAATAAGGTGGTAAATGTAGATGAAGAACACAAAAACTGGTAAAATTTTAGGTATAAGCTCCATTGTTGTAGGCCTTTTATCGCCATTGGTTGGACTCGTTTTAGGTATTACAACGTTAATAATGGCTAGGCGATATGAACTGTATAGTCTAGGAAATAAATCATTTAAACAAGAAAAAATGTTAGGATGGGCCGGACTCTTAGTCTCCGTCGTGATGTATCTTGTCAACATTTACATTGTAATGTTACAGAAAGGATAAAAAATGGTAGTAAAAGCACGGCATAAAGATAATATTGACGATAATACACCAGAGGGGCAAGCCTACAATCGAGCATACTTCCCTAACCTGTATAAGCAATTATTGAGAGAAGAAGTAATAGAATGTATGGACTTATATAATCAACACGCGCATCTTCTCGATAAGATTGTAACCCACACAGAACACGTTAACGAAAGTTCTCAACCTGCTGTCAATTTTGCTAGAGAATTGGGTTATGACCAGGTTGCAGATAATATATTAAAGAACAGACCTTTGCATATGCGAAATTCAGTAGAGGAGCCAGGGCATGGACCTGTTGGGGTTATCTTTGAAGAAGAGGGAAATTATTACAAGGACTATCAGATTAGACCACTCCCATATGTTAAGATGAAACGCACTGTAGAAGAAAATAATATTGATGATTTTCTTGAAACAGTAGAAGCATTAAGAGCCTATATGTTCCCTAAAATGCAATCTGAAGATCATAACTCTAAAGAAAGTAAAGAGGGTGAAGAAAAGTATCTAGTGGATAATCCTTATGATTTCTTTGATGATAAAAACTGGAAAGTACCGTTCAAAAGAGGTTGGGATTTTAATTCCTATGCTAATGGTGATGCATACCCAGATGCATTGACTGGTTTAATGCAACTAAAAGAACATATTTTTCAAGTAAATGAATTAGCAGTCGCTCTAAGACAACTGATTGATGCTGACTACTATATCCTATATAGTCTTTATGGCCATGAACACGAACATCTTAATGTCAGACGTGGCTATCAATTGCTCGAGTATGGTGCGATTAGTGAACTAAGAAATAGCAGGTGATAAAATGAACTATTTTGATACAAAAGAATATAAGAATGCTGTTGCGATTATTAAAAAGCAATATGCTCATCTGTGGGATTTGTTTAACACTTACTGTGAAAAGGTTGCTATTTATAACGATGTTAAAACAGACTTCTTTGACCACTTATCAAAAGTGAAGGACTATGCTGTTTATATGGACAAGCTTAGCCATGATAGTACAAATTATTACGCTACGGTTGTTGAACGCTTCCAAGAAGATGTCTGGAAACCACGTTATGAATCTGTGTTGGCTAAATGGGAAGAACAAGGAGCGGAACCTGTGACGATTACTTCTGGAGACGGTAAGTTTACGACTATCATCCCTCGTCTTCTCTATTACGGTGGCGTTCCAATTGCGAATAATAAACAGTCACTTAAACGAACGCTCAAGTGGGCTAGGTTTTATAGAAAAAATGCCGCTCCAACTATCTCGGATGAGTGGGAAAAAGACCCAAGGTCTGCTTATGCTCATGGTTATAACGACATCCCATTAAGGTATCTAATGTTACAAGAGGAAGACTATTTCCAATTACCAGATTGGTCAGCTCCTTTAGACCCTAATTGGGACGGTGTAACAATTTATCCGGGATACGTGTTAGATCCAGAAGATGTTGAGAGCACAAAGGACTTTTTAAGAATGTGGCACCAAAACGGAGACGTTTATATTAAAAACTTGGAAATGGGTATAAAAGAGACAGAAGAATGTATTGAAATTTATACCTTCCTAGCGAAATGGAAGCCAACGATTTTCAACGAGTTTGTTAATTACATGAAAACTAATGGATATATCTATAAGCCATTAGAGCGCTTGATGCCAGAAGAATTACAATAATCAGAATAAAATAGCCCTATTGAATAATAGAGGCTTTTTTTGATGTCATGGATATAATAAGAAAATGCTGCGCGTGGTTAGTTATAGGCCATTCTTAAGTTTTAAAGTTAGGTATTCTTTCCTTGATATAATTAGGCTATTAAAAAATAAAAGAGGAAAAATATGGCAGAAAAAAAGAAGACACAAAGTAGGAAACAATCCCCAAAAAATATGATTAGAAAAGCTCTATCATTATCTACAATGGGCAGCAAAAAAGCCCGAGTTGCTATTCTAACAGCAGTAGCAGGTGGTTCTCTCCTTATAGGATATTGGGGAGGTAGTGCCGCCAACAACCAAAACACATCCACTATTGCGACTTTTAATAGTGGAGTAGTCACAAATAAGGCTTTATATAGCTATCTAAAAGATAACACTAACGGTTCAACAGCGCTTAAATGGACGTTGATATATGATGTTTTTGGTAATATATATGGCGATAAGATTAGCGACGAAGATGTTCAGACAGCTTATAACGCTATGACAGCTAATAGTAGTGGTCTATCCTACCTAGTAAATGCCAATAATACAAAGACTGACAAGAAATCCTTGCTAAAAAAAGTAAAACAAGAGTTAGCTTATGAGTACGGTGTTAAAGAGCACATAAAAGTCTCTGATGCTGAGTTAAAGACTGCATGGGCTTCCTATCGTCCTAATGTTGATATTCAAATGCTAGTTCTTGACAATAAGGAAACAGCTGACTCACTGTATAGCCAGGTTCAAAACGGGGCAGATATCGAGACATTAGCGAAGAATAATCAATCCCTAGATGGCAACTCTGGAAAAGTGTTTACTTATCAAAATGCATCCAATTATTTTGATGAAGAAAATACAGAATTAGTCTACAACTTAAAAGACGGTGAAACTGCTTTGTTTACTATGGATATGACGGGAAACAACAATTCTAGTACTGGTCCTAATTCTTATTACTGTATTGTAAAGATGGTCAAAAATAAAGATAAAGGGACCGACATGAGTGCTTACAAAAAAGAACTAGAGAACTTAGTTAAAACCCAAAAAATGTCTAACGACTCTACAATGGTTAATAATATCATTAAGGCGGTTTTCAAAAAAGCTAATGTGAAGGTCACAGACCCTTATATGCAAGCAGCGTTGAAAGACTATTTGAGGTAATCTATGGCCAAAAAATCAATTGAAGAACAAAGAAAAGAGTTAGAATTACAACTCAAAGAACTTGAAATTGCACAGTTACAAGAGGAAGTGAATCAAGCGAGAAAAAAACTCCCTCCTAAGAAAATCGAAGAAGGTGATTCATCAAGGCGCGTGGGAAGATTGGGGCGTATTAAAGATGGTATTGTCCACCTTAATGATTATGAACGGAACGAAGAGAATATCAAAGCAGGAAAATATGAGCGTGGGTCAATTATCTATCTGCTTCGTAACATCCTAGTTGTCATCACTCAGTCCATTATGTGGGTGGGGGAAACGTTCGGGAAATCTTTGGAGAGGTTCGAGGAACGCCTTAATGGGGGAAAAGGGGATGACACGCAGCAACCCCTGGACAAAGATAAGGAGGAATAGAACGTGGCAGAAGAGAGTATCCAAGGCGCATTACTACAACAAGAACAGGAGAAGGAAACTAAGGCTAGACAACAAGCAGACCTTAGAGCGACTACCACATCTGACTTCATGGTTGATATGCGTATCAAGAGATTTACTCAACCGGTTTATTTTAATTGGATGAACCGATTGACTGGAGGACGTGCAACTACAGTGGCTCGTATCATTGCTTCGACAGTGGGTGTTTTGTTGATTGGCATTTTTTGGTACATCTTAACTTCTTGGTTAACTGGCCGTGTGTCTTCAAGTAGAAGTATCCTTCCTACGTTGCTGATGATAGCAATACTCGTATTTATATCCTACAATGTTGTTCAGCCGGTCGGTCGTCGTACCGTCCTTAGCTACTCTCTATCCGTTATTAAAGGGCTGTTTGTTAAAGGTGGAGCTCACCGCTATCCTTTCAACATTATCAAAAGCTCTATTAAGGACGGGGTGGCCAAGACCCGAAATGGTCAAGTGATTTATTTCTTCCAGGTCGAAGGTATTTTCTCTCGAATCATGCTTAATAGCGATCTAAACCGGGCAAAACGTATCCTTGGTTTGCAACGAAATAGCTTAAATGATGTTTTGACAATGAATTTCTTTCAATCAGATAAGGTAAATTTCCAACCTCAAAAAGAATATATTCGGTCTATATCAGAGAGTGATACATCGTCAAATTACCAAAAGAAGTTGGCTAAGATTTATAATCTTCATTATGCTACAGAACTAAAAGAAGAAACTATTAAACGGACAATAGCCTGCTTTAAACTCAGGAGCATTGAAAGTCAGAAAGAACTCGAAGAAGTACTTACAAACCTGACACAACAAGGTGTAATTACTCGTTTAGAGATTTTACCTAAGAATAAGATAAAAGAATTTCTGGATAAATTATAGCTATCCTGGATGAAATACAACAACACGCCTACTAAGTTGTCAAAGGCTTAGTAGGCATATTCTTACTATTCAGTAATAGGAGGAAAGAGTTTATGTTACTTTTAGAAGATCCCGTACACTTTTATCGAAACGGGCGTTATTACTATATTTTCTATCTCGATATTCCGTATGGGAGAGGATTTGGGTTCTCGCCACAAACGATTATCCAATTAGATGATTATAATACAGTAGATGGCTGTCAAGTAACCTTGCTTAAGGCTCATCAAAATATTGTGCATGAAACCTACCAAAAAGCTATGGTAGACATGGATAAAGTCGATACAACCTCTAACGGTGCTTTTGGAGATCTTGACAAAAATGATTTGCACAAAGCTATTGTGGATGGTCGAAAAATTCACCATGCACAATACCAAAGTGAAAAAACAATCAAAAATAGAAGTGCTGTCCTATATCGTTGGACCTTAATTATTCAAGCTAACTCGGAAGAGTTACTTGATGAGCAAGTAGATGTCATTCGGCGTATGTGGTCAGGTAAAGATGGGACAGTATTGGATCCTAACAGTCCGTTACAGTACATCGAACTAGAATTACCAGTTGGAAAAACATTTCAAGCATATGACCAGTTATTTGATTATTTGTCTTATAATGATGTAGATACTACGTTTACATCTACACATGAAAACTATGCAGGACTTGATTTTTACAGCCGATTAGTTTTGCAGGATGAAAAAGGGGTAGTAGTAGGGTATGATACCTTAGCCTCTCAGCAAGTGACAGCAGAAGGTATGCGTTCAGCGCACGTACTTATAGATTTTGTAAGAAAAACTAAAGATAAGTCAGTTGTCGCTATCCCACGCGCATCGGGCCATAAAGCTTTTCAAAATAGAGAGACACATGAAGAGATGTCTATGGCATCATGTTTCGCACAAGCTGCTGCTAATCAATTCACCTTAGAGGGGTCCAGGGTACATCATATTGTACTTAATGACTTTAACTATGAAAAGTTGACTAAAAATGAAATTTACAAAGCTATGGAGGACGACTTTTCGATTATTGACATCAGTGAGATATCTGTTAATGCTCTACAGCCATATGGTGAGTTTGAAGAAGGAAAGAATCTTTACACTTTGATGCAAAAGAAAATATTCCTTATTCTGAACATCCTAAGAAATTATACCCTGGACGAAAACAGTGAAGGGGATATCAAGACAGCTTATCGGGAAACTGTAAAAAGATATTATAATTCTGACCATAGAAAATCATCATTTATTGGTATGCCCCCTAATCGCTTCCCAATCATGACTAACTATCGTACAGAGTTAAAAATAGCGTTTGATGAAGCTAAGGGGCAACGTCGTGAAGGAAAGACGGACCGTGTGGAAAGAGTAATCGGGCAGATTGAAGAATCACTGGATGGGAATATCAAAATTCTCGGAGCTCCGACAAGTCTCAAACCATCAGATAAGATTCAAACCTATTATGACTTCTCAAAAATCGGAGATCGTAGGCAAAAAAATGCTCAATTTGTAAATATCCTAAATTTCATTATTTCTCAATTCAAGGAAGGGGATTTATTGGTCATACATGGAGCTGACGTACTAGACAAGGAAATTTACAAAGCTTATGTTAACGCTGAACTGGAGCGTTTAAAGAAGCGAGGAGGGAAAGTTATCTTTGCCTTTGATAACACAACCGAAGGAGCAAACACAAAGATATTTGATTTGAATAATGGTCATCTCTATACAAACTTTGACGAAGATTTTGGTTGGTCATTTATTGGACGAATTGAAAAGGGTAAATTTTCACAATTAGAGGCAGCCTTTAAACAGCCGTTGTCTCAGAAATTACAAATTGATATTGAGATGGCAGTTCCTGCCCGAGGGGTTTTTAGGTGTAATGAGAGGTCGATACTACACCTTATTGATGCATACCCGAAATTGTAAGGAAGTTTAAGATGAATAAAGTTTTAGAAAATCGAAAAAATCGTAAATATTTACGTCGAGGATTATTATTTGTATCTCTGGTGGTCGCATATCTCTTTTTTGTCACAAGCACATTTATACAGGATAGCGATATTTTGGCTCATTCACAGACAATGATTGGTAAAGAGGTAAAATTCAAGCTGTCCCAAGCGACAGGGGAAATCAAGAATTACTATGTATCTAAAAGCCGAGATGTTTTAATTGCTCGTATTACAATTAAAGAAAATCCAAGTACCCCTTTACCTTTAAGTGCTAGTTCCTATGTTGTAATGACAAAGACTGATACTGGTCAGAAGGAAATTCCTGCCTATTTTGGTCGCATGTCAACAGATGGGGATATGTTTGTCATTATCCCTAAGCCAAGTGAGGAAACCTACTCTATCATCGTTGCTAATCGTGATGTTGCTACTATTGACACTGACAACAAGCAAAGCGACAACAATATAACTGTCTTTGACCCGTCAGATAGTGATTCTATTACTAAAATTCTTTCAGATGCAGAATATGATTTAGGAACTAATAATGACGCGGTTCGTAAAAAATCTAGTGAAGATAAGCAGACAGATACGATTGCCTTTAACATGACAATCAATCCGAAACTTAAAGAGAAGGCGTACCAACCTACAGTATTGGATGTTGATCATCTTTTAAGTGAGAAGGACGGTAAAACCTATTTTAACTTTGAGGAATACTGGAAGCTCGTTTACAAACAACCGTTAGTTGACAAGTATACTAAGAAGCAGAAAGACCTCAAAGATGAATTGAGTACGATAAATGCGAACATCCAAAATGTTCAAAAGACACTAGACCGGAATGAAAATGACCAAAATGCCCAAAAAAGGCTAACACAATTGCAGGAGGATTTGGATGCTAATGAAGAAGCTATGGAAAAAGCATCTGTATCATTAAGAAATGCGCAGGCGCTAGAATACCAAGAAAGTTATTTCAATGATTACACAACAAAAATGTTTTATGTTGGAAAATAATATATATAAAAAAGAGCATTGTCTGCTCTTTTTTATATACTCAACAATCAAACAAAACGCTTTAGCCAAGCCTTTTGTTAGTTTTAAATAAGCGATATTAATTTATATTACAATTAAATGTAGATTCAAAGAAAGGAGTTTTCTAAATGAAAACAACGAAATCGAAAGTTTTAGCATCATTGCTCTTCGCAGGAGCTTTGATTACCTCTACATCTGTTTATGCAGATGAAGCACAACCAACTACAACAGATACAACAACACCTGTTGTGGACACCAATGCCCCATCTGATTTTTCCTTGGGAAATGGTTCTAATTCTGGTTCAGTGACTACAGCGGTTGATACAACCGATAATAGTATCACAGAACAGCCAAAGGTCGATACCGTTGATAACAATACCACGGACAAAGACAGCACGGTTGATACAAGTAGTTCTAATAAACCAGTTACAGTAGATGCAGGTAGCTCTGATAAACCAGTTACAGTAGATGCAGGTAACTCTGATAAACCAGGTACATCAGATACAAGTAACTCTGATAAACCAGGTACATCAGATACAAGTAACTCTGATAAACCAGGTACATCAGATACAGGTAACTCTGAAAAACCAGTTACAGTAGATCCAGGTAGCTCTGAGCAACCAGGTACATCAGATACAGGTAACTCTGAAAAACCAGTTACAGTAGACACAAGCAACTCTAACAAACCAGTCACAGTTGATACAAGTAGTTCTAATAAACCAGGTACATCAGATGCAGGTAGCTCTGAAAAACCAGTTACAGTAGACACAAGCAACTCTAACAAACCAGTCACAGTTGATACAAGTAGCTCTAACAAACCAGGTACATCAGATGCAGGTAGCTCTAACAAACTGGGCACAGTTGATACAAGTGGTAATAAGTCTCACGGTACAGTAGATACTAGTTCTACGGATAAGGACAAAAACGTGGATCCAGAAAGTGATTCTAAAGCACAATCAGCAAGCCCAGAGTTAGCCAAGACTAATGAAACTGTTAGTCCAAGTGTAACGACTACACCTGCTAAATCAGAAAATTCCACAACGTCAACTACTAAAAATGAAGATAAACCAGCAGTTGGAGAAATCTCTAAAGAAACACAACAAGTTGTTTCTCCAGTATCAGAAACACAACCAGTTGTTACTGATACAGGTTTCAAAATCGTCGCAACTGCCAACAGCAACTTGGTAGTACAAGACTTCGATGGAACTTTGACTCAAGTAAGCGCAGAAGAAGTTGGTGGTAAGGTAAACAAAGATGGTACGGTTTCTGTTAAAACCAGTGCAGGTAAAATGACTACATTGCCAGAAACCGGTGAAGCAACAACAATGATGACTACAATTGGTTTTCTTGTCTTGGCGTTTCTTGGTCTTTATCAAGGTCGAGCTAATGCCAATGATAATTGGTTCTAAAAGATAAGATATCTGAAAGGAAGGTTATAATGTTTAATAAGAAAGAAGTTAAGGGTCACGGTTCGATTCGCAAAAGCAAGGTATATGGAGCAGTTGGAATCCTTGCACTTGGAGCAGCAGCAGTAATTGGTGGTGGATCTCAAGCATCCGCTGACGAAGTGGCAGAATCTCCAGTAACTACAACACCAGTCACAACAACACAAGCAAGTGCGGACAGTCTTGCATCACAAGCGGCAGCTGTTACAACATCAGATGTTTCTACTCCGACCACAGCGACTACAACAAACACTACTGACTCACAACCTACTGAAACAGTAGCAGAAGTAGCCACTACACAACCAGTAAGTACTAACGATAATAATGCTTACGCTGAAAAAGCTAGCACATCAACTGAAGCTGAAAAAGTTGCTATCGACAACTCAGCTGTCACAGATGCGGTTGCTACTGCAAAAGACAGTGGTGTTAAGGTGACACAAGATGCTACGCAAGACAAAGGGACACCAACCACAAGTGCCGAGCTTGCAACAAAGCAAGCCGAGGTTAAAGCAGACCAGGATAAACAAGTTGCTGCTATCACGCAGGCTACGAAAGATGCATCTGGACGACAATCAGCCTATAATGCAGCTGATAAAGCTCATGATACTCTTGAAGCTCAAGTAGACAAAGCCGTTAAAGATAGCAATGGCCTTATTAAAGCTGAAGCTACTGAAATCTCCAGTGGAGATGGTAAGAATGTAGGTGATTACAACACCTATACTGAGCAGGTTAATAAGCAGATTGCTTCAAATAAGGAAACCATCGACAAATTCAACAAAGATTATGCTGCAATGAAGGATAATGCTAACGTTAATGTTGATGGGCGCGTGACAACACAAAATGTTGATCAATTGACTTATGGTAACTCTGTTCAAAATGGTAGTGTCAATTCAGATGGAACGTTCTCATTTACTCACGATGCGAACGACTCAGCTAATGACACCTTGGGAATTTTAGGTACTGGTACTCTTAATGGTAAGGTTAATTTCACGTCTGCAGCTAACGGAGACGGTTCTACGACCGTAACACTTAATAGTCTCGATTTGTGGAACTATGCTTATACAAGTAACCGTCCAAATACTGGTGTTAACCAAAATCTGAACTATCACGTTTATACAGACGGGGAAGAGATTTACTCAGTAAACCACGACGGTAACTCAAGCTTTACGCAAGACATCAATCGTAGCATTGCTCTTAACAAGTCATATGTATTGAAGCCAGGAGAAACTACTGGTATTATTCCAATCCTTAACATTGATGATAACTGGATTATCAATACACACGGCCAATTGAGTCTTAATTTCACAAATCCAAACGTAGTTCCATCAGCCACAGTTAAAAAGGTTAATGAACCTGTTAAACCAGAAATTCCATCTGTAAGCTACCATGACTACAGTATGAATTATCAACCATCTGTAACTAAAACTGTCCTCAACAGCGACGGTGAAAATGTTAATGGTAAGATGATTCCTAAGAATGATGAACATACCTATGTTTTGAACAATGGAAATATTTTTGCTAATGCTAAAGTTGGCGATACCGTAACAACACGTGATCCACTTGAATTCGGTGAAGTTCCAAATATTGAAGCCAACAAGGCTGAAAATGAGGCTAAAGGTTGGAATGTTGATTATGATGAGGCTTCTAAGACCTACACATTTACTGCCAAATACGATGGTAAAGCTCTTGAAGCACCTACAATCAAGTTCGTAGCAACGGACGATAACGGTTTCTACGATAACACTTATAAAGCTGGTCGTAATGGTTACGAAACCTTCTCTGATACTGTCACTAACAAGACACCAACGGCTCCAAAACCTCATAAGTCTGTTACTGACTCAAAAGGAAATGACATCGACGGGAAAACTACTGACGATGATAAAGTCAACTTCCATTTGACGACTGACTACAGTCCGTATAAAGACATGGCCGCTTCTAAGAAAGCTCTCGAATTTGCACTTCTCGATGACGTGCAAGATGGTGCCTTCACTGTAGATGAAGATGCTATTACTATTCGCGATAGCAATAACAAAGATGTCAAAAATCTCTTTGATATGTATCACGTACTTTCAGACGAAGGACGTACTGATGCCATCAACAAGATCTTAGAAAAATCTGGTCTTAATCCTCAAGGTGAGTTTTACCTTTGGGTAGCCAAAAGTCCAGTAGATTACTACCAAGACTACGTCTTAAAAAATAACAACGTTACTGTAACGTTACCGGCAACTCTTAAGGTTCCTGCCGGAACTAAAGTAGAAAATGACTTTTATCAAATTGATTTCGGTAATGCCTATAAATCAAACCTTGTTTCATTTGATACACCACCAGCTCCTGAAGTTCCAGTAGGAGAAGGTGAAGTTGTTCCTGGTCAACCGCAACAACAACCAGTGGCTCCAGGTCAAGGCGTTGCGACTCTCCCTCACACTGGTGAAGATAACACTGCGGCAGCAGCATCAGTAGGCGGAGTACTTCTAGCTACCGCACTTGGTATGCTTGGATTCGCTAAGCGTAAAGAAAACAATTTTTAAAATACCCAGGAAAGAACTTAAATAATGAGGATGGTGTGTAATACATTGTCCTTTTTATTTATCTAACTATCAAAAACGGTTAAGTGTAGAAAGATAGACAAAATATAGGCTATAGGATAAAATAAAAGGAAAATGAGTAAACGAAAGAGATTATTACATGGAGAAAGAACTACAAGAATATAAGAAAAAGGATGATATAGAAGAGACATCTGCTGAGTTTGAGCAGATTGGCTCTAAATTGGCAAAGCTAGTAAAAAATAGTCAGCAATTAATTTCAGAAAGACCTCTTACATATAGTGAAAAACTAAGTTTTCGTAACGAACTATATTGCCAAGCATTTCAAATTTTTAGTAGCACCCATCATAATATATCCAATACTAGATTGACTTTCGAAAGTGAACCGAATATTATTTTAGAAACAAGTCAGCTAGTTTTAGCAATTGTTTATCCAGAACGTTTTGAAAAAAGCGAGTTGCGCTCTATTACCTCTATAGCTAATACAAAACGAATTGCAGATATGGTAAGAGACTATATCACTTCCTCAACATCTGAGGAGGAGAAGCAATTTTAATAGGTTATATAGGACAATCTGTTGAACCATGTATACTGTAGTATACATCACCTATGTTATTGGTCGATAGAGAACAATAATATCAAAAATCTTCAAGGTAAGTTGTAAAGCCTAGAAAAGTCTCGGACGGATAATGTCAGGAGGCTTTATTTTTTTGTGAGGCATTTATAAAGATGGAAACGTTAAATGATCGACAGATAATTAGATACAGCCAAAGATAAATTTATCTTCAATAGGTTTAGTACCAATAAGATTTTGTCAGATAAAAATACCAACCTTTTTGAATTTGCTAATTTTCATAGTATTCAAGATATTAGGTCATTTACTAGAGGGAAATATTGATATATACTTACAATTCCGAAAAATAGTAATTTTTCGGAAACATGTATAACCACTACTTAGACCGCTTAAATGAAAATAATATTGCTAAATTGTTTGACATAACTTATTGAAAATACTATACTGTACGTATGCAATTCACTAAAAAGTCTTTAAGGTGTAGTATTTTTTTATAGTCTTTAGGGTGTATTGTTTTATGGATTAATAGTTGGGCGAGGTCCTTTATGGATTTTTTCAACGCAAGCTAGGCGGGGACGTCTAGCTTTTTTTTTCGTTAAAAAAAACATCAAAAAAACCAGGCTGGATGGGCCTGGTAAAACGACTGTTTTATTATGGATTAATAGTGTGGTTGCTCACATCAATGACGATTGAAATACATCGTCAAGGCTGCGGGAAGCAATCCAGCTGCTAATGTGTAGTTAAACACAGTTAGCTGTTCGAGGATTTCCTTCAAAGCGAGGTCCCTCCTTAAAACAAACCGAGTGGCTTGGGATTAACGTCGGAACCTTGCGACGGGCGCTTTTATCATCAGCCACCGATCCGTTGTCTGTTCTATTATACTCTAAAAATAAAAAATTAAAAATACCCCGTAGGATATTTTTTGTTTAATATAGGGAAATAAAACTATAAAAATAACATCATTGATACAGCGAGGGTGTTGTTGATCATGTGGGCCATAATGCTGTATTCTAACTTCTTAGTTGTGCGATAAACCGTCGCAAGAGCAAGCCCCATACCACCGTAAATAATCCAAGCACCAATGCTATCAAACAAAAGAAAACGACAATGTTTTTTAAGTTTCCAACCACAATTTGTAGTGGAAAGTCAACAATCTATTGAATTTTAGATATCCCACCCTCTTTGTAATTGCCCTTAAACATGCTATAATACCTTTGTAGGCTTAATCCACCTACATTCTTTAACTTTTTCTAGTCTCTTTGTTATCTCCTTAATGCTTAGAGACTCCTAGACTCTCACTCACAATCCTGTCTCCTAAAGGGAATTTTTTGAGAGTACCATATAAAAAAGCTAGGTTTCTTTTTCTCCCTAGCTTTTTTTGTATCTGTTCTCATGGCTTATTGATTGATACTTTATGAAGTGCTAACGCTTGCTTGTGCTTCTTTCAGCATTTACTGACTTTTTTGACCTTTTTAGTAAAAATAACGCTAGTAACCACTCTAGCGCTATTGTTTGTTCATCAAAACCACCTTCAGTATAGCACAACAAGGGAAACGCAACAAGGCCAATCTTAAATATTATTGTTTTTAACCTGGTTTAAAGTGAATGGTAAAACAAAAAAACACCCCTAGAGGTGTTCATGCCTAGCGATCTAGGCTAATTTTTTCCGAGAGCCATTTCGAAAGTTTCGCCTTAACCTTTGGTTTAAGATAAACAAAGGAAAGCACTACGCTAGCTACTAACCTCACCAACAATACGACAGCCTGGAACTTATCTTGGCTCGCTAAACAGGTATGAGCAAAATGTATAAGTAACGGCAAGCTTCTTGTGAGAAGTCGGTATTTTATCTCGGCCTCGCTTCTCTTTGCGAAACAGCGAGGTAATGATTTTACAATCACGATAATAGTAATAATAATCATGTTAAGACCTCATAGAGGGCAGTACAACCAGACTTTAGGGGGCTCCTGCCCCCTCTATTCACTTATACCGAGCCCCTAAAGACAAATAAAAATATTGGCTCCTACTGTGGTAACCAAAAACCATCTTTAGCTCTCAGTCCCAAAATAGTCCTAGAAACAGGGCTATCACCAACGTAAGGCCAACCATCATTATAGTTGTCCTCCGCATTTCTATTTATTAGGTTGCATCTTAAGGTCGATCACTACTGTTATCGGATTGCATTACTATTATACTCTCCAGTCTCTTCTATTGTCAACCTGACTTTGAAACACAAAGAGGCATTATCAATTACGTTTTTATGCTATAATATCCTCATAGGTTATTAGCCTACTTCATAAATCAAACTTTTCTTTGTACCTGGTTGACTCCGTGCTTTTTCAGGTACGACAAAATCCAGGGACGGCCTTCCCTGGATTTTGTTTTTTCTACTAATCATCTTCTTATTTCTTTCTATCGTGTTTTGCGATACGTTTTGAATCTCTATTATATCTCAAGACATCAACAACACAATTGATGACTTGTATAGAAATTGAGATTAATACAATAACAAATTCTTGTTGCATGCGACTACCTCCTTTCTTGTTTTATACTTTTATTATTCCTTTTTTTATTCTAATCACAGCTAATATTGTAAAATTGATAATAAAATTTGAGATTAGAAAGACTTCCACGCGCAGCCTGGTCGTTGATTAGGTGTTTAGTCTAGGTATTTAACCAGGATCAGGCCAATTTCTTGGATTGGCTGACTTCTAATTATTCTCTCTTTGTTCATCTGACAAAGGGTTGATATAATAGCGTTGTAGGTCTTATCCGCCTACCCTGTAAATCAATAAATTTCTAGTCTCTCGGATTATCTCCTTAAAATCCTAGAGACACCTCCTACTAACCTTCACTAATTCCAGTCTGTGATCGTCTTAAAAGCACTCAGGGTAATCTCCCCCAAGTGCTTTTTTGCTTGGTAAAATCATCTTTGAAAAAATAGAATACCTGCCAGTTGCAATTGAATACCATAAAAGCGTTAAAAGGCTTAAAGATGGGATGCCGTCACATGGATTAAAAACCCCTTTTTCCGAATAGGACCCCTACCAGTTGCATCTGATATAACTCTTATTCCCTCCTGATAGCCCCCTTCTTCTAGTAGGTCCGGAGGTGCTGTCTGCTTGTATCAGCGCCCTTGAAGTAAGCTTATGGCGTTAATAACTAAATCTAGTGCACTAATCAACAATACTACACTTACTTCCATCTTCTGAATGGAATGTTTTGCTTCGTACTTGGACGGACAGAAAACAGCAAGCACTACTATTAATAAAATAATGATGGTCACTAGTAAAATGACAAGTGTTGTTGCCAACTCTAAAAGCGGAAGTAAATTCTTGCTGTGTTGAATCACTACATTCAACAAATCTTTGATAAAATCTGCCATTTTGGCCTCCTTATATACAAATTTATTATGCTCGATTTTTGCCGTGAAAAAGAAAATTCGAGTAGTAAGATGACATCTAAAGTTTGATTGATATACCTATTACATTTGCATAAGTCCCCTTTCGTTATTTTGTGTTACTAATCGGATGATTTTTAGCACACTATATATAAATCAATATGGCGAATTTCGAAAAATCATTTCGAATTTTGTTTTTCACTGCTTGCTCGGTGTTTTAATTTGGTTTCCCTTGACAGTATTTATATGTCCTGGTATAGACTTAATGTGCTCGGTGTTTTAATTTGGTTTCCCTTGGCAGTATTTATATGTCCTGGTATAGACTTAATATGCTCGGTGTTTAAGTTCAGTTTCCTTTGTTTTAGTTTGGTTTCACTTGCTTTAGGTCATCTCACTTTGTTTATTTACGGTTTGACTGGTATAATGTTTTTTTGTAGGCTTAAGCAACCTACAGGACTTATACTTTTTTCATAACATTGTCTCCTAATGGCATTAAAACAACAGCAATCTTATTTTTTCGAGTTCTGATTGACTTTTCTCTAAACGTGCAAGATATTTAGACACATAACTAAAAAAAGACAAGTGAACCGTGAACACTTGTCTTTTTGATTATGCTTTTTTTGTGAAAATAAAAAATCACGCGCGTGATGACTCTTACAAGCCATTTTAAGCGTGTGATTTTGTCTGAGGTCTTATCTATCGGTCTTGGTGGGTGATAAGACATAGGCCATTTTTGAGCTGTCTGAGACGCTGATGAGAGCATTTTATAAGGGTTTCCTTTGTAGGGAAATAAAACTATAAAAATAACATCATTGATACAGCGAGGGTGTTGTTGATCATGTGGGCCATAATGCTGTATTCTAACTTCTTAGTTGTACGATAAACCGTCGCAAGAGCGAGCCCCATACCACTGTAAATAATCCAAGCACCAATGCTATTTGGTATATGCACCAAACCAAATAGGAAGCTGCTGACAATTAATCCTACAATAGAATTAGAATTAAAGACACGCGCCATAAGAAGCCCTCGAAAAACTAGCTCTTCTACAATAGGTGCCATAATCACCGAACGTGTTATGAGAATGATGGGATTCATGTGAATGCTCTCTAGCACCTTTTGGTTAGCTGTATTTGTTATACCTTCTTCTATCATAACTATGGTCCCAATCTTAGCCACTAGAAGGATACCCAGACAGGTCAGACAAATGGCTCCCCATGCCTTTTTGGAGTTTAATAGCTTAAAGCCTTCCAAAAGTCCCAGATGTTTCCCCAGGTAAAGTGTCGCTCCGCTAATAAGAAGCATGATAAGAATCAAAAAAATAATTAAATTCGTGCTTTTAGTACCCAAATAGATTGCAGGCAATTGCTCTATATATAAGATAAGAAAGGCTAGTCCGAAATATAAAAAACGTTGGAAAAGTGATAGTCTCAAAAGATGGCACCTCTTTGCTGTGGTTTATTTTATTATTGCGACTACTTCTATCATCAAAATCTGTTAGGCTCTAATGTAACTTCTAATATATTTAGATTTAACCTTTCTGATAAACTATTTTCCTAGTAGTATTAAATTTGTGTGATATACTAATATTATAAGAATTATGAGAAGAAGGGTACGCAATGACTGCTGGAAAAACTACTTATGAGAAATCAAAGCGGATATTAGAAAATCTACCGGATTATATAGGAGATTTCTTTGTATCAAAGTCAGCATCTGGTCTCTCTTCGTTGACACTTTATGAATATCTAAAAGAATACAAACGATTTTTCACCTGGTTAATCGACTTTCAGGGGTTAATGATTACACCAAAAGATTTACCGTCAGAAGTCCTTGAAAATCTTCCTCAAAAAGACATTGAAACCTATATTAGCTCTCTTAGAGGATTAGAAATGTCAACCGCTACGATTAATAGGACGATAGCTTCCCTACGTTCATTATATCGTTATTTGACAGAACAATTTGAAAACAAAAATTTAGAGCCTCTGTTTTATAGAAACGTTATGAAGAAAATTCCATTACAAGATTGTTCTGAAACATTGACAGCTAGAGCTAATAATTTAAAGGATAAGCTATACACGGATGGCCTAACAGGGGAGTTTCTTGATTTTTTATCTGAAAGTTACGCAGATAGCTTGCCCACTGAGCGTGATAGAAGACGATTCATTCAACATAAGGAAAGAGATATCGCTTTAATCGCTCTACTTCTAGCTTCTGGACTTCGAGTGGGAGAGTGCCGTAATCTTAAGCTTGATGATCTTAATATCCGTGAAAAGACGTGTACAGTTAACAGAAAAGGCAGCAAAAAAGATGTAGTTCATTTTGCTTACTTTGCTGTGCCCTATTTAGAAAACTATCTCTCCATCAGAGAAAAAAGGTATCAGGCTACAGATAAGGATAGATATCTATTTGTAACAAGATTTGCAGAGAAGGTTAATCCAATTAGTGTGTCAACGATAGAAAAGAAAATAGCCAAGTATACGAAGGCTTTTGGAGTACCTACTACTCCTCACAAGTTCAGGCACACTCTTGCCTCCAGTTTGTACAAAGCAACAAAAGATCAAGTTCTAGTGGCCACTCAACTAGGTCATTCAGATACTAGGACAACCGACTTATATACTCACGTAAATAATAATGAACAACGTGAGGCTTTAGATTCATTATAGACACTCATTATTTGTGAAGTGCCTATTTTTTTTGTTTCAATCACTTGATATCTGGACCGCTCCATATTGATAATGGTTTGAGTGAGATGGAAATTCTGCATAACGCTCTCCGAGGGATAATTCAAATTTCCCGTTACTATTTTCATACCATTCTGCAATAAAAAATTGAACCGAAGTTCTCATATTATTTTTAGTCATTGGAGTCGCCTTTCTACATAGTTCATTATATAACCTGGAACGTGGACGACTGCTAAAAGCAATTTGACGAGTAAAAAGAATGTCCTGCCCATAGTGTCCACGTTTGAAGACAAAACTAGTATATCATTTTGTATTCTTTTGTCAACGTTTGTGGACGAACGTTGGCGAAATTGTCTATATATGTGGACGATGGTATAATAAAAGTAACAAAAATTAAGGAATCAGCATGAGAACAAATAATGAGATAGTGTCAGCTATTAAGAAGATACTAAGTGAGAAGGGAATGTCACTAAGGGAATTGGGACGGCAATCTGGAATTTCAAGAAGTGCACTTTCCAATTATTTCAATAATACACGTGAATTACCGCTAAAAAAAATAAACGACATTGCTGCCGTCTTGGGAACTACATCAGAGAACTTATTAGGGTTTCAAGTAGATGAGGATACGGGTGACAATCAGTTAAAACGAGTAACAGTCTTATATAAAAAATTGAATCCCATAAGACAGAACATCATTATCGACGAATTAGAAAATCAACTAACATCTCAACAACTCACGAAATATAACGAAATACAAAAGTTGCAGGACTACTATCGTGTATTAGAAGGGTATTCGGAAAGTTCAGCATTTGAAGAAGTAAACATCTATGCTACTGCTGATATCCAGGAGATTGAGGTTAGAGAAGAACCTATTGAAACAGTATTACAACCTCGTCCAATACCAACTCATAATTTAGCGTTTAGAGTCAGGGGGAACAGCATGATACCTTCATTCTATGATGGAGAAATCATCTATATTAGCATGTTTGAACCGGTTAGACCAGGTGATATTGGTATTTTTCGTGTTAATGGTAAATGCTATGTGAGGAAGTTACGCATGGATAAAGAGACGAAACGTATCAAACTGATTCCACTAAATTTAGAATATAACTCTATAGAACCTAAAGATAAAGATACATTTGAAATTGTTGGCAAGGTGGTTAGATAGGTCATGTATGTATAGGTGATGTATATAATAAAGATGTATCTACATTAAAACTAATGAGAAGAGGTGATTGAAATCAAGAAGGAACTTATGAAAGAACAGGAACGTTTTCAAAGACTGTATTACGAGTTACCAGAAGTAGTTCAGAGTTATTTTGATGCGCGTGATGATTTGAAAGCGAAATCTAACCAAGGACATTACCTGGTTAACTTTTGTCGTTTCTTAAAAGAACGATTCCCAGAAAAAAAGTTAACAGCTGAATTTTTTGAAGAACTTGACCATGATTCGATTGGGAAATTTGTTTTTGAGGGATATCCTAAAAAAGTAAGTCACCGAACATGTTATAATCGGTTGATAGCATTGAAGTCACTGTACTACTACTTTACAGTTGGCTCCTATGATGATGGGACTGAAAAACCACTTTTTTATCGTAATGTGATAGAAGAATATTTATTTTTAAACAAAAATGCCATTGATCATATCAGAAAAGATATTAGTGCTGCAAGAACAAAAGGATATAGTCGCTTCCTGACTAAAGAGGATTTCTTAGATATCTTGCACTACGCTGATTTTATGATGTTGGCAGATATCAACAATAAAGTTGAATATAAAAATTATAAAAGATATAAAAATAGAACCGTGGCCATATTAGCATTAATGATGGGAGCCGGGCTCTCTACAGATGAACTCATCAATTTAACAACTCACGACATCGATCTACGTGTACCACAAGTAACTGTTACTCATGACGGTAAACAATTCCATCGCAAAATCGATAGGGATGTCCTGGAATATCTACGACCATATATGCAGTGGCGCAGACAATGGTTTGTATCACCTCCAGATAATCCGACACTTTTCTTTTTAAACAATGGAAAACCAATGAGCCCAAACGGAGTCCAACATTTATTAAAACAAGTTAATAGGCACTATAATGGTAAACAAGTAAGTAGTAATTTCATTAGGCAGTCATTTGCAATTAATATGTATAAAACAACTGGCAGCCTTACAGCTACACAAGAGTATTTAGGGTTTGGGTCTAGTGCTATGATGACTAGAATCATTGCAACCGTTGATGAAGAGCGAAAGAAAAACCGACTGTAAGCCGGTTTTTTTATTATGCAGATGTTGAAAGTACTCCTTTTACACTTCGGATGGCACTTGTTGTGTTGAAATTGTCGTCTCCTGTGTTCGGCGCATCCATTTTTTGTTTTGGAGTGCTTAATTTGATTTCCTCCTCGCCCCAGATATCGGTGGCTTTGCTTTCTGTAAGGATGAAAACATCATTCTTGTATTCTTCAGGAACCATTTGTTCAATTTCTTCTTTAGAAAAACGTTCGGCATCTGCGAAGTCTACAACATCCCACTTAAGATTACCTTTGGAGTCCCTTTCAATATTCCCTTCACGGTCACGACTTAATGACAGGAAATTAGCAATTCCAATATTCTGAGTAATATTCACAACATAGCGTTCAATGTCCCATTTTCCGATTATTACTGCTGTCAGAAACTCTTCATATTCTTTTTCAGTATTAATGCTGAAACCATCGCTTCCTGCATTGTTGGCTTCAAGGGCTTTACTGATTACCTCGAATTTACCTTTAAATGTACTGATGTTTTGACCTTCTAGAAATTTTGCTTGTTCTTTTGTTAAGATTGGATTTGTCATTTGTGTTCTCCTTTTTTATTTTTTGAATTGTAAAGTGGCTTTCGATAACTTGGGATTATGACTCCAGAGCACATTCTTCTTCAATACGACATCAAATAGTCCTCCTACATTGCCATTAGTATCCTGCTTAAACTTACGTCCTTGGACAAACACCAGGTCTCGGTAATCAGGTGAGATGCTATTTGCAATAGAGTCTAACATAGCTTTTTTAAGTCCATCCATGTTGCTAAAATCTCCCTCGATATCGGCATCATGGTCCTGGATGAACAGAGTTTTAGAAATAACTTTTGGATATATTTTCTTTGCAAGTAAAGAAATAGCAAAGGGGATAGCCAATACTATGATTACCCACGGATGAGTTAACCACTCCAGGTAAACTCCACTCATTAGGCTAATGATGCATACATACAATAATGCCGACACTAACTTAAAGTAGTTGATTGACATTGTTGTATTTTTGATAGATTTTGTTACCAGTAGTCCGAGGAATACATATAAAACCAATATGATCAGCGATAAAATATGTAAGAAGTCACTGGACCAACCAAATATATTAATAGCTAACAATAAGATAGATGTAGCAATAATGAACACCGAGCCAATGTAGTAGATTGTTTCAGTGAGCCATTTAAACAATAATAAATACAGTAATTTTCGCTCTTTCATTACTTTTACCTTTCAAGATTAATTCTTAACTTTTTTGGGGTTGGGTGCTGAAAAAGTAGGATTGAAATCATCATCTAGCAGTATTACTGCTTCGAACGATTCGCCATCTTTCTTTTTAAAGCCCTTTATCAAATTTGTCCTCTTTTTAGTAACAAGCTGAGACATTTGTGGTATCGTCAGCTTCTTTCCTGCAACAGTACGCCAAATGACAAATCCGCACCCAGGAGATTCCTTAGTTCTTGATGAACAATTTGCTGCTTTTGCATTCGTATAATACAAGACCTTGTTACCACATTTAGGGCAGTTACCAAGTTGTGTAACCCTTGAATCTTCTATTTCCTTGATGTTACTACTCCAATCGATTGATTGAATCTCGTTTGGTAGAGTGTTAACCATATGGTTGATATATTTGATAACACCAATAAAGAAATCACCTTGCTCTTTTTCTCCTTGCCCTATTTTATTTAAAAACAACTCCCATTTAGCTGTTAGATGGGCCGAAGATAATAAAGAGTCTTTTTCTAATGCCTGACAGAAAGTTCTACCAAGTGGCGTAAGGGATAAATTTTTCCCCTTCTTCTCAACATATCCATAACCAATGACTTCTTGCCCTACTTTTTTCGGCATCATCAATTTTTCCAAAATATCGGCCCTGGTTGCCGGAGTACCAATACCGTTGACCTCTTTCATAGTGTCAGCGATATCTGATTTTGTCCCAGCGTTCACCATAGCTTCTAGCAAAGTTCCTTCTGTGTAAAGAGGCTTATTTGTAGTTTTCTTCTCCACAATATCCGGACGACAAAGAGTACTATCACCTTCATTTACAATAGGAAGTTCTGAATTGTTATCGTTGGATTCGCTGTACAAGGATTTCCACCCAGGCGCGTGAGGGACCCGTCCTACAGTTTTGAATAACAAACCGGAAACGTTCGTTGTTATCGTTGTCTCCTTATATTCGAATTTTGGTAGGAACATTGCTACTGTTCGACGTAATACCTCCCAATAGCAAGCCTTCTCTAATTCTGAATAGGACTCAATTTGTTGCTTAGTAGGAACTGTGGCGGTAGGGGTAATCGCCTCATGCACTGCGCTCTTTTTGTCATCTACATAACGTGACGACGGTTCAAAATTAACAAGCTCCACGCCACCTAGCAAAGCCGCATACTCTTGCACACTCCCCGCTATAATGTTATATCTCTTGCTAGATATGTGAGAGGAATTTCCTCGCGGATAGGTCAAAACATGCTCTTTCTCATAGAGTCTCTGACATGCCTTCAACGTTTCTTTTGGGGAGTACCCCAAAGTATCAGATATATATTTCTGGATAGATGCTAAACTAAATAGTTTTTCAGATGCTTTCTCTTTCAGCTCTTCTACTACTTCTTCCACTTTAGCCGGATATATATCTGAATTTTCACCTAAGAGTGTTTGTAGTTTAGTTTTTATGAGTTCAGGAGAATTAATTCTTTGTTTCCAATAATCATCCTGTTCTACTACTACTTTTCCTCTATACGACCCATTAGAATGCTCAAAATCCGCTTCTAGTTCGTAGTATGTTTCTTGTACAAATGATTCACGTTCCTTCTCTCTCTTATAAATCATCATAAGAGTTGGACTCATTACACGGCCGACAGCAAAGAAACCTTGTAAGCCGGCTTTTCTTAATAAATTGTTATACAACCTAGTCCCGTTGATTCCAACCAACCAGTCAGAAATTTGACGAGCCTGTGCTTCTTTGGCCAATCGAGTAGATAATTCTATTGACTGCAAGTTTTGAAAACCATTGAAGATAGTTGTTGGACTCAGTTCATCAACCCAGAACCTCTTGAACGTTTTTCTGGTATCTTCAAGTACCCCGCTTTCTTGGGAAATCAAGTAAGAAATAGCACAGCCTTCCCGGTCAATATCTCCGGCCCACACAATCGTATCTGCTTTTTGAAACAAGTACTTAATTGTATCGAACTGCTTTTGTTTTCCTTTAGATACATGATATTCGACACTTTCAGGAACCAGGGGCAGGGTATCAATTCTTGTTTTATCTGCCCATTCTTCATGATAGTACGCAGGTTCTTCTAACTCTACTAAATGACCAATTGCCCATGTAATACAAACTACTTGGCCATTAAACAGCTTAGGATCCTTAGCTTTAAAAAAACCGCTGAATTTCTTATTACCTTCTTTGTGCCATACTTTATCAAACACTTCACCATATTTCTTTGCTTGGTCAGGTTTTTCAGCAAGTATAACAATCATAACGTTTACCCTTGAGCTTCTAATGCCTTAAACAAAGTTTCTTCTGTCTTTGTCTTCAACGGGATAAAACCAACACACAAATTATTGTCTAGGTTAATCACTTTAACTCCTAATTCATCACATACTTTCTTGTCCTTAATAATTCCTACTTTCATAATTACTATTCCTTTCTTATAAATGCTAGCGGATCGTTTTCATTTCCTTTTTCAATCAGATTCTCAAAACGTTCCAATAATATAGCCATCCTTTGAAGATAACTATCATTTAATTCTTCCTGGTCAGACCTGATGCTGTTCTGACTGTCCTGCTGTACGAGTGCTGCTATGTCTATGTTGTTCTTCTCCGTTTCGAATTGTATTTCTTCGGTCCCTAAGAAAACTCTTGGTTCAGGGTGCTGCGGAGAACAGGTAACAAAACTATTTCTTAAGTAAGCACCCTCATCAATTCGATTAAAGGTCGGCTCTTGCAAAAATGATTTATCCGATGATAAATATGCAGCCAAATCATTCCGATAGTTATTAAATAAAGACGACTGAATTGCCACCTTTGAACTTTCTGGCTGAATTATATTGAGATAACCATTTCGAATAAAATTATCAGATGCTAGACAGTAAACATTCTTCTGTCTTAGAGCCATGATATTCGCTTCAGTAATTTCTCCCTTCATATCAATAATAAATATGGCCCTTGCCTGGCTTTTGGATAAATCGGTTTTTCTCATCATGAAGACAAGACGATTAGGAACCTCTTCACCTTCTTTAGTTGATGCCTCCTTACTGACAACGTTCACATTCTCTGCTTGGAGAAATGCCTCCAGTTTATGAGGCATGGTTATTGGCATGTACAAGGTTGCCCCGTGTGTTCTGACAGCCATCAGCAGTTGAGTAAAAAACAAATGATTCCCTATTTGATAGGTGGGATGGTCAATAAATAATGTAAACATTACTGACCTCCACTAATATCGATACGAAAATCAACAGTTTTAAACTCTTTATTTCCTTTTTCGTCACCTACTAATAGGAAAACAGCCTTTCTGAGGTCGGTTTCGTGTGCCGTCGATAAATCCATAAACAATAAGTTCAAATCTATACTGGCCATATCTAATTCAACATAAAGTTCCTTCATTCTTTCAATGTCATCAACGACAAGGAGAAGGTAATCATTATCTTTTTGTATAGTTGACCACTGCAAAAATAGTCGATTAAGATATCGGTTATCCCTCTTATCTAAGATAGGAACCAGACCAAACTTAATAAGACTATCGCTCAACTTGAACTCTATCAAGCCATTCAGAGCAACTGACGGGATATATCGCCTCTTACCAGCTTTCTTTACACTAGTTTCAGGATAGACAACCAACGGATTAAATGTCTGGTAGCCTTCCATCTTTGAGAGAATCTGGTATGCATCGACTAACTTCCACATACGGATATGTTGAAGGTCATCCGTCCTAAACCAAGCTTGCCAATCATAAATAGAGGTCGCCATAATTTTATTGGTCGCTCTAGCGACATAAGCCCCATTCCTTGATATGGTATAAGTATAAGCTGTCTCATCATTATCAGCTCTATTGAATTTCCATTTATTGATCAGTTGGGCTTTCCATAGAAATGAGATAATACTTTTTAACTTCTCGCCTCCTATACCTAATTCACGCTTTAAATGGAGTGTCTGAACACTTTTATGTGCTGCAATAAACAGCAAAGCTCTTTCTTGATTCTGAGTTAGATTTCTGGCCACAAATGTAAAATCACCATCAGAAGAATAAAAAATTTCTCTATCCTTTACATTTATAGGCAGTTCAGTCTCGAAATAAATCAAGGAACAGTCAAAGTCGTTATAATAGTTCTTTTCTACTTTTGAGGGAGTCACTATAGTCGCCGAAAAGGATTCTGGTGAATTTTTCAACTCTTCCAACGATTCTTCTGTAATTGGTAATTCTTCATTTATAGTCTCTTCAACGTCGTTAGAAAACAGCTTTAAACCACTTTTTGACAAAGGGATATTGACCATGTCTGCTTCCTTCCTTTTTTATTTATTACTTTTTAAGTATAGCAAGAATTGGATAGCCCTATTTAAAACTTAGACAAATAAAAAACTACCGCGGTTAAAATAACCTGGTAGCCGTTTATACTCTGTATGATTTCTCACTAAACCACGCGCAGCCGTCCCTTTAAGCCCATATTATACAAATTTTCTAGGAGTTTGGCTTTACTTCACGTTCTTAACTGTTTGAGTCACGATATGTTTTATATGCTTCGTAAAACATGACATGGGCTTTAAAAATATTTTTATCATATGGAGTATCAAAACAATCATTGTCTAGTAAGAATTGATTCGTTATAACAAAGGCGCTAACTTCGGTTAGATTATTCCTTTTTGCATCATCTACACGATGATTTCCGTCAATCACACGATTTAATTGTTCAAATTCAGACAAAATAATGATTGGTTCACTTGACACTTCTATTATATCTTTTGGCTTAGTATAGAAAATAGTTGATGGATCTAAACTATTGAAGTCTGTCCCCGAGGGGGTAGCCTCTTTGAAATCTTGGACTGCAATAGTTTCCATTGTAATACTTCCATTTTGGATAGATTGTTTAATCTTGTTGATTGAAAGACCGATTCGACATGGGAATAGTCCACCAAAGTCAACCTCCATTTGATAATAATTCCACCAATCGTTACGATTTTCATCGAAGAAGTAACTAGTAGGAATATGTGCGAACGTCTCAGCAATTAACCGTATTTGCAAAGGATTCAAAAAACCAACTGCTTGGAACCGCTCTAAATACATAAAATATCGTTTAGCAATTAGTTCTACCGGTTCACCTGATACATTCTTACGTTCTTTGGCTAGTTTATGCCTTTTTTGCTTCATTTTTTTATGTTTCATAACTTTTTTCCTTCCTAATTAACTGACCTATATTGACTTTTAATATCATATATGTTATAATTATATCAAATAATCCCAAAAAAGGGAAATACATACAAGAAAGGCCTTCCGCTCGTCGGAAAGGTAATGGTATCCAATGGATAATAATAAGACACTCTCAAATCCAGAAACGGCAAGTAATAAAGCCCCATCTAAACTAACCTTTATTTATTATGACGAAGACGAATTTGCAGCGTTTTTAGATTCCCTCCCCTTAACTGTAGCGTCAAAGGTTATCGCAAGGATACGAGAGGTTTCCACTATCGGTATAGCAGAAGCCATGACCCTACAGTTAGTCAAAAAAGTAGATAGAAAAAAAGATATCTTTGAGCTTAGAATTAATACGGAAGGCATTTTCGCCCGTTCATTATTTTTCCGTTTAGAAAAAGCTAATGAAGAAGAAAACAATGTGGCTTCACCTACTTATATCATCACAAACTCCTTTAAGAAAAAAACAAATAAAACACCATCTAAGGAATTGAAGAAAGCTATCAAACGAAAATCGAACTATAGGAACAAGCGATGATAAAAACTGGATTCTTGCAATCCAGTTTTAAGGGCTGAAAAAGATTCAACCTTTAAAACTGGACTGAAAAGTTTAGTGAGAATGATTATATTTTTTAAGGAGTTACACACATGAAGGAAATCACACTTACACCACTTGATAAAGTGGATAAAACCGGGTTTCTTGCTTCATACTTGACAAAAAGGAGTCAACAGGAACCTGAAATTCTACAACACTATAACAATGAAATTGAGTGTATAAAGCTATCGCATAAAATTAAACAATTAAGAGAAGACATCAATTTAACTCAACAAGAACTCGCTGATCGTATGGGAAAAAGTCAGGCTAGTATCGGACGTATAGAGAATGGCACTACTAATCCAACATATAAAACATTGGAAGAAATTGCCGCTGCAACCAATACTAGATTAGTTGTTGACTTTGTTCCAATAAAGAACTAGAATTGAAAAAAGATTTTGAGAATTTAAAATTAAAAAAGAAAATTGTAGGAAAGTAATATCAAATATCAAGCGAAAACACCTCTCAGCGAGGTGTTTTTTTGTACTATCGTAAACCTACGGTGACGTATTTAAGGCATGAAAAAAAGACCACTTGAGCAACATGGGCTTAAGTGGTCTTTCATATTCCTCCTTATTTCCTGTTTTAAATTTTCCTAGGATTTAACTGAACCAGATTCTGGCCGGTAATAAACACTAACCAATTCCTCATCTATAACCTCGCTTGCCCGAGACTTCCTGTCTACTAATAGACTATCTAAGCCAAGACGAACTAAGGGACCTAATCCTGCACGTTTATCGATTGCTCTGTGAATAGAGTAGAAAACTTCTGATGAGAAAACCCATTCTGCTTTCTCTCCTACATCTTCTAATATCCAAATTTGGTTATTCCAGGTATCAAGCTCTGGATGGTAAGCATAAAAATAGCTAATTCCTAGCTTTTCCAGTAAAGCTTTACCATACTCTGTTATCACCTCAGGTGATGTGAAAAGAACTTGGCCACTAGAGTTATGTGCTTCGTTCTGTTCCATGGCCAATGCCTCTTCCTGGGTCAATATTCCAGCTAGTACTGCACGTTCTAAGATGTACTCCCAAACGTCATTGAATAGATCATCAAAAACCATCTTGTTTTTAGTCGTTGTCATTTATTTCTTCCTCCATGAATGTTTATATGCGCGTGAAACTAAAAAAGCCACTTAAACTTTGTTTAAGCAACTCTTTTGTTACTGGCTAATCAGCATCAGGAACGGTTACATCAATGTAGATTTCACCCCAACCTTTTGCAAGCCTTTGAGCTCTTATATCCGCCTCGAAAAGATCTTCGGCAATGATACTATAGCTGTAGATTTTATCCCCTTTTTTGAAACGGGCGATAAATTTTGTTTTGGCCATTATTCTTCCTCCTTAAGTTAAGTAATTGGTCAACTCTTGTGACCAATTACGGACATCTGCGCCTTTTGTATCTGGTAAATAACCATCTGTATAGGCGCTTTTTTCAAAATCACGGCGATATAACTCCAGGTTACTACAAACATACCCAAAGCCTTTAGCTAAGAGAGCCTTCATCCATTCAGTGTCAGAGACATCTAGGTAGGCCCAATCGGTATCTTCCATATCTTGACACCAATCAAGAAAGCTTTCTTTAGCGAAATCGCTGCGCGTGACTTTGCAGACTGCGTTTTTTAGTTTCTGGAAAGAATATTGCAAGTTTGTCATTACTGCGCCTCCTTAATCAAAGAAATCAACTTTATATCGTGCAATATAACATCCGTCTTCAACTACCATTTCTAATCGTTGACTTTCCATACAAGCTTCACCCAATGGGGTTAACTCATTATTCTGGATAACAAGCGAAGTAAGGTAGTCATTGTCCAGACAGTTACCATCAGCTTTTTTCACATTTGTCGATGTCAAAGTGATGTGACCAATTTTAACATCGGACTTACGAAGCAATTCCAAGGCAAACTTAACCTTATCATTATCTTGAAAAGCAATACGGTAACTATAATCTGTGACAAAAGCAGGTTCAAACACTTCGATTCCCTTATCATAACGAAGCAATTCTTCTTTCGTAACCAAATTGTTTTTCCTGTCATTGATACGAGTGTTATGCTTACGCATAGCATAAGCCACAGCAGCATCTAACTGATAAGCATTAAAAGATGCATTTGGATTGCCATCTAACGCAATTGTGATAAATGGCTTATTGACTTGTCCAAATGGTCTTGGGAAAATAACCTCATATTTAGGCTCAAGAGTCTTTTCCCACAATTCGTCCTCGAATAAGACGTACTTACCTGACCTGCTGTTTTTCATGGCTTTTGCTAATATTTCGTTTTTATTATCTTTGACAATAATACTAGTTTTTTCGTTAAACTCCTCCATATCAGATCTAGCATAGGCATAACCAAATCTTTCAGAAAGATAATTAAGGCTTTCCTCTACCGTCCAAGTATAATCACTTGACCAGGGATTCCTTGTTTTCTCGTATAAACAACCCTTGTAAGAGCGGATATCCATCACACCCCTATAGTCGTGTACCTTAAAAGCAAGTGGAAATTCTTTATCTTCGACTTCTAACAGGTATGTAAAGAAGAAGTCTTCCTTCATCCCTTTACGAAGCTTTCGGCTACGTTTTGTTGGGTAAAACTCAAAAAAGTAGCTGTATGTGTTTTTGATTAATTTAGTCATTTGTTTAATCCTCCTTAGTTACATGTTTAATTTGTTCATCACATAAATCTGAAATATCATCAAGTTGATCTCGAAGAGAGACACCTAGTTTTTCTAAAGTCTTGTGTAACTTCAAAACCTTTTCAGCCTGTTCTGTCAAACTCTTATCGCTATGATATTTTCTAAGCCAGTCACGAATGACATCTTCATCAATCGAGACACCATCCAAACTGACATAAAAATCACCAGGTTCAACAGACTCATTAAAACCAAGTTCTGGAATAATCTGTTGTGCCTCGCCAATAGCTACTTCACTAGCCTCAAAAACCCTCCCTACTGCTTCAATAAAGAACGTATCTAACTGTTCATTATCTTCATAGTTAATAGCTTCTGCAAGATTTAATAAAGGCGAGAATACAATATCAGATGGTTCTATTTCGATATTCCACTCCCGACATATAGTCAAGGCTGCTTCCAACTTGGCATCATCTGGCAATAGGTTCCATAGAGACTTAACCTTATGCTCTAGTACATCATAAGCACGCGCATAATCTGCCATATCTGGTGTAATTACAATTGGAATCAACACCTCATCTCCTTGTTCCCAATGGGTACAAGGTTTGATTCGTGGGCATTCCTCACCTTCTGGCATGACTATAGCAAATGCAGCATTTGGAAACACCAAATCTTTAGCAATTTCTACTGCATCTTGTATCATAGAAACATGGCCATCAGCTGTCACCTTGGCAGCGTTCCAGTTAACTACTGCATTTTGAAGAGTCTTTGTTTTCAGTTCCTCGAACAAAT
>ERZ773272.19-NODE-19-length-72421-cov-36.731683_pt1 | contig 72421 bp, 75 predicted proteins | sample MGYA00511891_ERZ773272 | MGnify/ENA primary metagenome ERZ773272 (study PRJEB29015, sample SAMEA2738150) | human oral metagenome | biome: human oral; feature: human-associated habitat; material: saliva | place: China | collected 2198 ...
TAAATATTCATAATGAAAATGTCCGCTCGTGGGGGTGCGTCGGAATTGTCTGACAACGACCGCTTGTGACCGTGTGCACATTCCGAACAATTGTTCGTCAGCATGTTCGTGACTCTTGTGAGATGCTGAACATCTCTTTAAATCTCTTGCCCCGAAAACTGCATAGATTTCGGGACTTTTGAATTTATTTAGAAATCATCTAATTGAGTGAATTGTCTGACAACTCCACACTCCAACCCAAAATCTACTTCGGTATCTAGCAGCATTTCGGATATCGGCATCGGAGTCGTGCATCAGTCGCCTACGAAGATTTCGATTACCATACCTAGCAACATTGCATCTAACATACGAGTCAATATCATCGACTAATTGAGTCCTATGATTTTGTCATTATCACATCGAGCAACTTCTCTTTGTCAGTCTTTCTTTCGTTTCTTTTTAGGTCTGGTGAACGGTGAGTTCATCCCAGCTTGTCGTCGATAGTCTGTTTTCGTCGCACCGTATTTTGATTTGAACTCCTTGTTCAATCGGACGAGACTAAGCGAGAGACCCAACCCCTTATATTTTTGCCGCAACTGCTGATACGTCATGTGAACATAATCATCAAGGACTTCATCCGGTAATAATTTCACTGGTTTGTTGTAATCGAATCCTTTTCGTTTCTCTAACTGCACGTATGGACTTAATTCACGGATGATGTCATCAATGTCATCTTCATGTGAGAATCTGATAAGCGTATTCTTGTGAGATTGTGCAATGTCATCTTTCAAGGCGTCATTTGCTTGTTGGGATTCTCGGGTTGTTCCCCACCATGGGACATCCATAGTATGTTGAATTCCATCATACTCCAACAGCAGATTGCTATCAGGTAAATAAAAATCAAACCGTTTGTTATCCAACATGTATTGGCGTTCGAATGGGATTTTATTGTGGTTCAATAGGTTGAATATCATTCGTTCACCGTAAGATATCGTATCTTCACATCCACATCGAACATGATAGTAAAACTTATATATGTTTTTCAACGTTCTAACGTGTTCACACTTCCTACATTTGATGGTAATGGGCTTAGTTTTACCAGTGTATTTAACCAACGTCCATCGTTCATCAAAGGATTGTTGCAATGGATACGCCTTCAAATCTTCGTGGAACTGTTTGTCCATTTGACAAGGACATACAGGATAGTAATGTAGGTTCAGTTTCCGGCTGTGTTTGTAAATCCATCCACACTCATGTTGTTCAATGATATCATCTTTCGTAACATCAATGAGGGTATAGCCATATTTTCTACCATGTGTCATCAAATATGTAACTTGGTTAGTGGTCAAGCCTTCGTCATACATTTTACGAACCATCGGGTTATCGCTCGAAGCACACATCGCCATCGTCACCTCACCGTTGGGTGTTTCTACACGTACTTCCGTCGGAGATACCTCGCTAACGACACCGTCGATGCTTTTAACACGCTGGCGTAGTAATCCAATTTGGCTAGCAGGCATTCCCCACTCAATCAATGTTGTCCTAATGTGTGGTGGGATGATTGAATCCACCTTTTTATGCGTGTGCTCTACAAACTCTTTGGAATTTTGTTTACATGGACATATACCCGTTTGTGTTCGCAATGTTTTAGCCATAGCGGTTCGAGTCTGCCCACATGTGTGTCTGAGTGTCAACACACTGTGACTATTGACGAAATCTTCTGGATTTGTGAGTTCCCAGTTGTTCTTTAGAAACTGCCCTACGTAATATTCCGTACCAACTACCATTTTTTGATAACTCTTTACACAAGAACACACTTGACCACTATTGAACTGGTCCCATGATTTCTGGTATTCCTTGCCACACTCCAAACATTTCAACGTTAGTGGATTTTTAGTTCTACATACCTCGGTGTACTCCACTATCTGTTGATTAAAGGTTTCCGATATCATCCTTGCTTTCTCTTGCCACGTACGTTTTGTTTTGGGTATTTTGAGGTCATGTGCGATGCAATATTGACTGAGGTACATGCCATGGATACGTTTAAAAATGACACCGAGTTGTTGAGCATCTTTCTTATATCGAATCATAGTGTCAAATATCCCATGCTCAAGCATGTAATTACAAATATCAGTCTCTAATGTATTCATTTTAAATCAGTCTCCTTCTACTACAGAACATCTTATCTTTACAGTTTTAGTATATCATATAATCGGATTGAGTACAGACCTAAATTGAATTGTGAGAATTGTCTGACAATTTGATTTAAAGAAAAGACAGTCGAAATTCTTCGACTGTCCCACTAGACATGTAGTTCCATTATTTATAGTACTTCCAAGCAGCTTTAACTACATCATAATCCTTATCTTTTTTCAAAATGTCTCTTTGCTTGTTTGTACCATATTTTGCAACATATTTTCGCACCATCCAATGCTGGTCGTCAATTAAAATATTTCTATGCTTGTTTGTACCGTAACGAGTGACATAACAACGAACCCATACATTCAAATCATTTATCAAAATGTCTCGATGCTTAGTTGTTCCGTAAATAGCAACTGCAATACGAACCTTAAAATGATTGTCATTCACTAAAATATTTCTGTGTCGATTTTTCCCAAGCTCTGCAATAGTCACACGAACTCCCCAATCACTATGACTTAACATATCATCCGTTATGATACTTGGGTCTAAAATGATTGCTTTAATTAACGTTTTAGTTGTGTTGAACTTCAACAAATCTTCCACTGTCAATTGCCGAATAATCTTAATCTTGTTTGTAACTACTCTCGAACTATCCCCGTCTCTGTCAATATCGCCTAGCACTTCCACCTCGCAAATTATATTATCATTACGAAGTCCGCATTCTATAAATACAGAATCTATATTCTCACAAGCAGTGAAGCCATTCTTATAATAGATTGGCTTTCCGTCCACTTCATAAGTTTTACCAATTTCAAACTGAAATCCATCCCACGTTAAATCTAGATTGAATCCTTTGTATGCTTTCATTTTAATTCATCTCCTATAAATATATTAATTATCTTTACATTTATAGTATATCACATATTGGAATAATGTCCAGACCTAAACTAAAAAAACAAGTAGAATCCTACTTGTCCAATATTTCCAATAAATAATTATTCACTGCTCGTTCAATCTCAGAATCTAATGAGACTTGATGACCGTAAGCTCTCACTTGTTTCTCAACATTAATGTAATCATCGTTGCTCAATTTTACAACATAATCGGAAATAGCTGACTTCGAAGTCGACTCTAGTGTATCACGTACCTTCGATTCATGAGCCGACATTGTCGATAATAACATGAGTACTGCGCAACAGATGACAAAACCTCCTGTACGAACAATCCAGTCTACATCGATTTTCGTAAACTCCGACGCCCACCATGCAATAGCCAATAGCCCAATACCAATCAGAATACTTACAAGCAAAAACTTATACAGTTCTATTTGTTGTGAGTATTGGACATCCACATATGGTTGTGGATTTACTTTTTCGATAATTTCATGAATCTTACTTACATAATTATCCATCTAACAATACCCCCTTAAACAACCACGGAGCGTTTCGTTTAGCCATGTCAATGTGATAGTCATTACCATATTCCATAATTTCCATGATGACATTTTTGTCAGAACAATTTCGAGCAATATAATCTTGCTGCTCGACATTTCCACATCTAAAAACGACCCGTAGCACACGTGGGTTATTGTCATGTGCTAGAATATCTCTATGGTGACGATTACCACGTCTAGCAATTTCTGCTCTAATTTCATAACATGAGTCAGTAATCATTTTATCAAACAATCTTCCATCGTCCGAGTCAATGACTGCTAGTCTAACTTCTTCATTCTCATCATTAACCAACCGGAGTCGTTGCTTGTGAGTTCCATATCTTGCTACATTCCTTCGAACCTCATGATTCTGGTCGTTAATCAATAACCATCGTTGTAAATTAGAACCAAATCTAGCCATAGCCGCTCTCACCATACAAGACTTGTCATTTATTAGTTTCCAACGAACATACGTATTCCCGAACTCAACAGCTAGTTCCCTAATTGGTGCATAAGAGCTTTTGATAAAATCATTCCATGAATATGGTGTGTTTTTGTATTTCAAAAACGCATATAATTTAGAATAGTTTGTATCAATTTCAATAAAATCTTCTAATTGTAACTCACGTAAGATTTTGATTTTGTTCGTACTCTCACGCATGTGTTCATGTCTTACGTTGCCTAATGCCTTTACCTCAAAAATTCGAAGCTTAGGTGATAGCCTACGCCCAATGAAAATAGCATCAAAGTGCTCACAAAACTTAAACTCGTTATCTCCATGCTGCCAATCCTTGTCGACAACTGATTCATAAGTTTCCCCAACCTCACATGGACAGTCTTCAATCCACCAAAAATCCTCATCATAAATCTTGTAACCCTTCATTTACTCACCATTCCTTTCTTTTAGCATTTTGTCCATTTTGTTTCTTAGTCGTTTTCCTGAGTTTTCATAAATAAAATTCCACGTCCACTCGTCGTTGAAAACTCTGTCTAAATAGTACTCACGGTGTTTGTCATTTCCAAACATGATAATCGTGAAGCATACATTCCAGTCATCGTCATCTAGTAATTGAGTTCGTAATTTATCGTTTCCAAACCTAGCAACCGATTCTCTAACATCATCGTCCCTATCGTGCAAGAGTGCTTCACGATGAGAATTGTCACCATACATGGCGACTGCGTTACGAACGCCTGCGTCCTCGTCATCTATTAGATACCATCGTTGCGTACGTGTTCCGTACTGCGCAACCAACTCTCGAATTAAATCATAACTACTACGCTTAAATACATCAAAATATCGATTACCTGTCAATCGCCAAACAGCCATTGATAATGTATACTGCATTGTCGGTCGTACAATTTTGTTCAGATACTCAATCATTCCCGGTCTTTCTGGTCCTCTTATATAAGCTAGAACCTTAGCGTACTCATCATCGTCAGATTCAAAAAGTTCATCCGTTGTTATTTCTCTAATTACTCTCATCTTGTTTGTTCTGACATATCTACCGAAACTTTCCTTTTCCATCGCTCCCAAAATCTCAGCTTCATAAATCCTAGTTTCTTCCACCATACCATACATTATAATAGCAAGAGTTAGAGAAGTATAAACCACATATCCGTACTCCGACTCCACCTTCGGTAAGCCTTTTACCTTGTAAGTCTCACCTACATTATAGTCATCTTTGTGCGTCGCAACATAACCAATCACCGCAATTCCTCACTTTCTGTAATTATCACTTCCACGTTGTCAAAGTCATCTTATATGTTCAATTCATGTAAGATACTATCAATGAGTTTACTCTCGCAATCAATAAATTCTATCCTTTTAATCGTAGAGCACGTAAAGATATCTCGACAAGACATATCTATTGACAGCTTATCTCCGCACCCACATTTCTCAAATCTTACGACTTCCGCACTACTTTGAGCAAATGTCTCTACAAGGTGTGAAAATTTCACGTCTCTGAATGTGACTGAGTGAATATTTGACTTCATAAACATGTACGCAGCATTTAATCCATCGGTACAAATGACAATGTCTCGAACGTTACCATAAAACTGAGCACCATTAAACGCAGACATTGCATTATATTCAGTACTCCCTCTCGGTCTCCAAGTCTCCAATCTCCAAGTATTACCGGTCAATCGAACTTTACAATTTTTAAATGTTCTCCACATTTTTGAAAATTCTCTAATCACCTCGGATGCTAAGTAGATGCTATCCCCTGTGTTTATAAATCGTTGTATACCTTTCTCCCACAGTTCATATATGACATCGCTAGAGTGTGGAATCTTAATTTGTTCACACGCCTTGTCAATTTCGACATAGTTCTCACTATGTACCACAACAAACCATTCAGTCGGAGTGTTCTGATGCTTACGTAGAAATTCGTCTAATTCATCCAAGTTGTTATCCGTAATTTTTAACGTCATATTCTATCTCCTAGTCTAGTATAATAATCCTTATCATCATTATAACATAGATAATCATAGAGTACAGACCTAAAGTAAAAAGCTAATGCTAAAGCACTAGCTCCACATCATCTCCCAATAAGACAACTTTGTTGTTTTCAATGCGATGCTACCACATTCACATTCACATTCACATTCACATCACCATCATTATCATTAATCATGTAACTTCTTCCTGTTCTCAGCCACTTCATTGATTGTTCTTATAACATCCTTATATTTAACTTCTTGTTCTTTTGTTAACTTATAGCTCGATTTCGCTGTTGCCAATTTTTCGAAATCGTCGTCACTCATGTCCACCAACTCATTATACAAATCAGTTGACGCTCGTTGATGTACATAATATTGTTGCTGTAACTCTCTTGCATGATTTGCCGAACTAGAAATGAATTGTTGACCTAGACAGTTCCTTAATTTTTTAATAAAATTAAAGTTTCCAACTTTATCGTTGTTTCTCACCTTACTCATGAATAAACTCAAAGATTATATCCACAAGTCGGAGTGGGGTGACTGCGACTACCCTCTATACAATCCTAGCTATAAATAACTAATCATGTTTTACTTTTATCTAATAGTTACTACTTTTGGATTTACCATACATCTCACTAAATCCTTATGTAGTTGTTTCGTATACATATTTACTTTTGTCAAATACTTACGACCAATGTTCAATGAACCATTTATGTCAGCATTGATTAGTCTTCCACTCAATGTTTCAAACAATCCACGCTTTACTCGTTTACCCAAGTAACTAGAATGTTTACAAATTTTTTCATCATCAAGAAAACTACACTTACTTGTATATGATTCTTCTGTTTCAATGAATCTGATTCCTCTTAATTCACATTTATATTTTAGTAAGTGTATTAATTGAGTGTACGGAATTTGTACAAAATTTTGATTTGTTACTTTACCTAAGTTAATGTCTTGTTTCTGTCCAATATTGTGTCCAAAAATGACAGTGTCAATATTGTGCGAATCTAAATGATTCACTAACTGTGTAGTAATTTTATGTAACAAATCAGTCAATCTGCTTGTTCTTCTTGCGTACACTGACTGCAATAATGAAGATGTTCTCAGTCCTCGTTCACTTAATTTACTTTTTAATTCAGAAATGTTTTTATTACATACCTGATTGATTGATTTTAATGGTTTACCATTGAAGATTAATGGATTGAAACAATTACTTGTTACAGTCATCAAATTATTCAATCCGGGGTCAACAAATGCTACTCGTTTTGGTTTATCCGATTTTAATGGTTTCATTGTAGCTTTATAAAGAATCTCAATTACAAAATGATTCCCCTTTGGTACAATTCTAGCAGCTTTAATATCCTTACGTGACAGTTTTGTTTTAATAACAATATTTGTCTTCGAAAATTTCACAAATCCTTCATTTTTCAAACTTAATGCGTCTTTCGGATAAGGTACAACACATCTACCACTAGTCTTATTTAAGTATCTCGGAATTCTTACACTACTTGAATAATCGTTTGATTGTTTCTTCTTCACTAACGCAAAGTAAGATTTGAACGATTTATCCACTAGCATTTGTACTTGTTTAGATACTTTGGATGGCAATGCCCGATAATCTTTCTGATTAGTGTGAGTGAAAACTCTATTCACATCATAGTAGTTCTTGAAGTCTTTGTTAAAGAAACTATCTCGTTGATAATATAGTGTTGAGTTATACAAATTCTTTGCTAGAAATGTTAAACTATCACATTCATCATAGAATGGATGGCTTTTCTTAATAATATGTCGTTCACAAAGAATCATAATGTCACTCATATTACACCTCCTTGCTAATTTTAATCATATTAATATTTATTTTGAAATATTTAAATATTACGTTGTACTATTAAATTATTCGTAATCAGTTAGAAACACCTACTTTCCTACTGTTTCCATTAGATATTTATTTATCAATTTTAAAGTTTCACTTTCGGACTCAAAGATGTTACCATACAATTTAACATGAGTCGTTAGATTTTCTCGTTCGTCTTTGTCTAATTTAGATACATAGTCAGATAATGCTATTTTACTTTCACGTGTCAATGTGTAGTTTTCACCATAGTTTGATGGATTACTTGAACCAACAAACACTAAGAATAATCCACCCAAAATAAAAATCGAAGTTATTACATTATAGAACTTAGTTCCTAGTTTAGTAACTAGTTGAGAAAGTTCACCATGCTGTTCGAAAAACATCAACACACCGACGACAAACGCAATAAATCCTACACTTTCAGCAATTCGATAATAGATTACGCTATCGATAACAGTAAATCCATTCATTGAATTGGAGATTTTATTCAACATTTCGATATACTCACTCATATAATCTCACCTACTTTCCGACTGTGTTTGTTAAATGCTTGTTGATTTGTTTGATTGTTCCATCCTCACAAGATAACTGATTTCCGTATAACTTCACTAGCTTCTCAAGTCGTGAATAATCCTGTTCGCTCATTTTAGCTACGTAGTTTGAAATCGACAATTTCGTTTCCTTGCTTAATCCATTCGGAATTAAAGCTAAACCTAAAACCGTACCCATCGTAAGTATTGTTGTTACAAATATACTAATAGTAAATACAGCACTCGAAACTAATTCCACAAAATTTGTAAGTTTAGCATTTGCACCTACGTTTTTAAATAACACAAATACAATCCATGCAATTGCTGATATAACTACTCCAGCTACGATAACATTTTTAATTGTTTCGAAAAAAACCATCAGTGATAGTGGGTAAAACCACAGCGTCTTTAATTTTAGTCAATATTTCAATATATTCATTCATTTACAATCGCTCCTGTTCTAAAGAAAATAATGCTATTACGTCGTGGTAGCATTTTCTTGATAAGTGAATTGTTGATTGCTTTCAAATCGTTATCCTCAAGTTCTGAGTCACGATTTAACTCTACTTGTTGTTTTAATTCATTGTATTCATCACTACTTAGTTGAGAAACGTATGTTACAACTTCCAACTCCGACGATTGAGTTAAGTGTTCTGCTTGATTCATAGTGTATAAACCATATAAAAATAACACAGTAGTCGCTAACACTCCAATAAAAGAAGTTACAATCGATACTCCCTCCAACACTAGACCGCTATTGGTACGAGAACCTAGTATTTGAGTCGTCAACATTAGAGCGAATCCAACTCCCAGTATAGTAATTGCAATACTAAATGCAATTCCAATCCATGAAGGTGATTCATTTAATAGTCGTTCAATATGAACACTATCCTTAATTTCCTGTAACATTTCAATATATTTTTCCATAATCACTTACCTCCACAAAATCGCATACTCACGACACACGTCGTGTACAATACGTAATAATTCAGAATATTTTTCTTTATCCTCCGCTGTAAGTTCACACATACGTTCCCATGTTACTAGTTGTTGCATTTGCTCATCACCATCTTCGATGATTGTGTTTTTAATCACTGAATAGTTTGCGTTATACACTTTGTCACGCTCATTACGAAATAGTTCTCCATAATGTTCAGCTTTATTGCCATTATCCGCCACACCACACACAGAACCAATCGATAACAACATCACAATTACTACTCCAATTCTAGAATACGGTAGTAAAAGTATCGTTGATAATGCGAATACGATACCAATAAGTACAAATAAGCTTGAAATGGTATCATACTTCGAATGTAGTTCTTTATATTCTGCCAACTCAGCATGGTTGACTTTTTCATCCAAGTTCATTTTTCCTTGTAATTTTTCTAAGTATTCTAAATAATATTTCATTTTAAATCCTCCATGTTTATAAATTTCAATATGTCTCATCATGTGATTGATAGTTAATTAGCAATCCATGATTACTTCCAAATTTCTGCATAGTTCCAGCAAACTGATTCCACGATTCTCAATAATTCTTTATATCGTATTTGATTCGCAACTGCTAAATCGCACATGTCACTCCATAAAATCAATTGACGAATTTTCTCCTCACCATCATTTAAAATCTCATTTTTGATGGTATCGTAATTTGCAAAATAAATCTTATCTCGTTCCAGATATGCCATGTTGTTGTAATGCGTAGAATCAAAACCATGTCGAATCATACCATATCCTAATAATACCAGAGATAACACCATAAGTACTACAATGATGTTACGATTCACCACATTCATTTGAATGCCTAGAACCCACAAGAATAGTTCTAGAATCACAAGAGTCACAATGAATAGCTTAGATAATCTTCGATTGACATTTCGTAGTTCAAAATAAAGTGCAACCTTATCATCGTCAACACTCTCACTAAAATCCATTTTACCTTGTAAGTGTTCTAGATACTCTACATAATCTTTCATTCGTTTCAACCTCCTTAAATATCGTCATAGCAGATACAAATTGTTCGAACAATTCGCAATAACTCACGATATTTCGATTCGTCATCCTTACTCAAATCGCACATTTTATACCAAGCTCTCAGTTGTCTTAGTTGTTCTACTCCATCATTGATGATAATTTCTTTAATATGCCTGTAATTAGCATCATATACCTTATCATATTCTGCGTTAGCAAGTTTTCCATATCGGTGACTCTCATCCATCATAAATGCGTTTACGAAAATCGCTATCAATCCTAGTACAATGAGCATCACAAAGATTCCAATTGTTTCCCACTTCATGTACATCAGAGACACCAGAAAACAAGATATCACCACGATTTTGGCATGGTCTCCTCTATTAGACCATGTGTCTCGTTTGTCCACCCACTCCGATACCTTGTCGTAGTCTACCTCACTTTCGATAATCATTTCTTTTTGTAATTTATCTAAATATTCCAAATAGTTTTTCATTTATTTTCCCTACTTTCAATAATTTCATAGTCGTGTCTCAACGATTCAATAACTTGTACTACATACTCATATTTCTTCAAGTCCTCGCCTACAAGTAAGTACAATCGTTGCCAATCAAATAGTTTTTTCATGAACTCATCACCTTCGTCAACAATTGCATTTCTAACAATCGAATAGCTAGAATCGAGTGGTGAAGCATATTCTAAATCCAGTAATATATTATAGTAATCGATTGACTTACTCGCTGCTGCAGTAGCTAAAACCCACGATACCACACAAATCATTCCAATCACAAGTGGTGTCACCCATGTACCTTGACGGTGATAGTAGTATGATGACATACTTATAATCGTCCCAGTAAGTGATACAATTCCAGATAATAGACTTAACCAAAAAGTACAGTCCCACTGTCGTTTACGTTCTTTAATAACAATAGCACTTGCTGACTTGAATAAAATCTCGTCCTTATCTACTAATGTGTTTAGTTTTTCTAAGTAATCTAAATATTCTTTCACTACAATCACACTCCTTTAGTTTCAAATCTCGTGTATTCCAAACCTAAATTATAAATCACTTTCAGTACGTAGTCATATTTACGTTTATCGTCAACTGTTAATGTGTATAATCGTTCCCAAATGAATAGTTTTCTCATGAATTCCTCACCTTCGTCGATGATGGTATTTCTAATAGCAGCATAGCTATGATTAACATAAGAAATTCCTAACATCGAATTCAACTTTTCCTCATCAACACTATAGAAAGCAACTATCCAAAGTGTGAATCCAAATACGACCATGAATAAAATTAGCCACAGTAGACTGTCAACAACATTGTATTTTTCGCCATATAATGCTAAACGTAATAATTTACCCAAACCATCATAAGCTGGAACAAGCAGACCCACAGTCAATAGCACAGCAATGAAACGTAGACGCCCCAACTTACGTAAATGTAACTTTTGTCGTTGACAATCATCTCGTACTCTTTCTAACTCATTAGTATCTACCAAAGAATTTAATTTTTCTAGATATTCTAAATACTCTTTCATCAGCTCACACCGCCTTCTATTCAATATAAGTCTTTCGCAATGGTCGAATCGCTTCTAAAATGAAGTTATATGTTGACTGTTCCTCTTTTGTGAGCGTATATTCATTCTCGTATGCGTTAGTCTTGTCATCACCCACGTTGTTCAAAAGTTTTGGATACACATCACAAAATCGTACCATTCTATATTCTTTTTCATTCTCTGTTGTAATATCACTATGTTTGTTCAATTAAATCACTACTCCAATCTAGATAATATTTCTTATTCTCATTGTAACATACCTCTCGATTCGAGTACATAGTCAAACCTACTATTACGACAATGAAATTGCATGAAAATTGAATGGAAACGTTTGTAAAATCGAAATACGAAAAAAGAAGACACTCAGTTGAGCGCCTTCCTATTCACTTTACTTAATTTTCAGTACTTGATTTCGGTTTCGTTATCTGATTTAACTCATTGACAGTCGCCTTCCAATTTTCGAACTCAGTTCTCCAATTTGGATTGTCTGGTTCTAATTGAACATCCATAATGTATCGAGTAAATGTCTGAGTAATGTCTGGGTAATACTTATTACTTCTAACGACTTTCATCCCTGTGCGTGTAATCTTAGTCATTTTCAATTTAATATCATTCGTTCTCAACCACGTCATGAACGGTGAAACATTATCCGTTTCAATATCTGTATAACGAACTCGTGTTTTCCAAACATTGTTCATTTCGGCTTTTACGCCATTCTTGGTTACTCGCCAGTCCCAATTGCTGTCAATCAGTTTGTAATCGATTGGATTAGAAATTGAGTACCAGTCGAGTTTCCTATCAGCGTTGAATACGCCAATCTCATACTCAATTCCAGAATCGTCGTCTCGCATGTGATATAACTCTTGAGATGACACCACATCTGAACTCACGTCATTCCACGACGCTACAATATCTCTCTTGTCGCTTAAATGAAAACTAGCCATAAATGAAATGACCGCTACCAAAAATACCACCGAAGTTTTACTCTCCTTAGCAGCGTCTACTACAAAACAGACAGCACCTAGTACTATGATTGCAACGATAACTCCGACTCCCAATAGTTGCATTCTATCCCACTCACTCGGTGTCGAAAATACAGATTTTCCATTCGTTTTAACATACTCAAGTACAGTATCGAGTAGTTCGTATTTACGAAGATGAATACCACAAGTGATAGCCACAGCCGTAACAAGTCCACCTAAAATAAGAACAGCTCGTGTTGATTTTATAAATCCAAGCACCAAACTTGTTACAAATATCACAACAACAGCACCATACATTATCATAATCTCAAGCATCTACTCATCTTCTCCCCAATCATCGATGCCAAACTTTTCACATCCCCACATGTGAATTCGAACGAACATCTTAGTTAAAATTGTGAAAACGATTAGGACAACCACTGTCAAACCCAATCGGATTGCTAACGAATCCATGATAAATGGATTTAATACTTTAGCAGCATACAACCCAACCGATACAATCCCCACAATGAACATGAACTCAAGAAGTGCAAGCTTCAAGAATCCACGAGCGTGACTCATTTCGTTTGTCACAAATTCTTTACGTTTCTTTCTCTCCAACATTTTTAAAATTTTTTGTTCAGTTTGTCTTTCCATCTAATTACCTCTCTCTGTTGTTGTATTGTATACTTCAATAGTAATTGTGACCGCAACTATCCAACTCGCAATTGCTATTACAAATAGTCCTAATCCAACCACGAGTCCTAAATCGTGAAAATCATTTGCATAACTCACAAGAAATGTTAGAGTTGTTACTGCGAATAGTAGCCATGATAGTATCATGCCGATATAGTATAAAGTCACAGTTGTAAAACTTTTAGCAACATCCTTCCAATTAATCTTGTTCATCACACCGTACCAACTTTGTTCTTTCTGTACATCTTTGATAAACCGTAAACCACAGTTAATTGAATAATAAGTGTCGCTACAATCACAATTGATGATTTAGACCAACCAGTGATTACTGCTAACTCACTAGTAGCACCTTCAAATAATGTTGCGAGTGCTAATGCGATAGCTGAAACTATTAATATGATACCAGCTACTTGTAACTGTTCTCGTACCAACGCATTGTTGTATTTTACTTCCATTCTGTTTTTACAAATAGTCTCTAGTTTATGTTCCAAGTTCATCCTTAATCCTTCCTTTCGTGAATCGTTTCACAATCTTTCTATATCTAGAAAGCTTCGTGTCCTAGCTCTTGTTCGTATTCTTTAAATAAATCAATGATATGTGTATTCATCAACTTCTCAAAAGTTTGTTTTTCGCACCAATAGATAAACTCAATTTCATATGGTTCTCGACCAATTTGTGCTGAATATTTCGTATGGTATCTTGCTTTCACCACGTCACATAGTGTACGTAAATGTTTTAGTTTGCTATAAAAATCGTACTTAACTTTGAACATATATCCGTTCATGTCTTCGACCACGAGACCTTCCAGTGTGCGGTTTTTCTTTTGTTTTGCAACATATCGCATGAATGTTTCAATGTCATCGAATGTTTCTACAACTTCCTTCTTACCAAAGAAATCTGATTCAATTTGTAATTGGTTTAAGACCTTATCTGAGAACGAACGATTTACGTCAATTCCACCGATATCATATGTGTTTTCGATAGCGTCCAAAATCACTAATTTATTCTTGTCAAAGTCGATGATGTGTCGGTCGCTCAAGTGCATCACCTCAAACGTAAATGAACAGTTATATTTTTCTGAAAGTTCTTTCAGTTGTTTCTTTTCATTATCTGTCAAGTTTCCAAAAATTTCCTTGAAGTAATCTACGTACTCACCACTAGTCGTAGACTTACATGCTAACACCAACTCTCCATTCACAACTGACGCCATTCCTAAAAATCCGTTGTACTTCTTATACGCTGTGATTGGAAACGCTAATGTTTCACGCAACGTGCCTACTTGCGTTTCTTCACGTTCGTATAAGTTGAAGAATTTATTATAAGAACGAATTGCGATGTCACCAGTCTTATCATCTACAAACAAGCCACGTGCTTTAATCGTATTGCTCGTCCAGTTTTTCTTGCGGAATACGCTGTCTTTGAAGTTTAACGAATACAATCCATCTTCTTCCATGTGTTTTACTCGAACATGTCGGTCAATCATCATTCGATTTGTGACTTCATTCGACGTTAATGGAAAAATGTTCCCAAACTCTGAACCCTCGCTATAATCACGAGTCACCGTATTTCTATACTCATGTAATGTATGACCATCCTTGTCAATCTCTAGAACTCGTAAGTTACCACCAAACTCAACTCCGCATTCTAAACAAATAGAATGTTCTGTTGATGGTGTGCTACGATGTCCGTGTACTTGAATGAACCCTTGAGTTTTACCTTCTTTATAAGATTTTTCCCAACAGTCATCGATGTGAGTGTCATAATCACCTACTCCACGAACCAATTGGATTCCCGGAATCACTGTCATTTGTGGTAATGCTGAAATCCCAGCATGATTTACAAAGTATTTACGACCGTGAAATTCGAACGCATATGCTAATCGTAGTCGACTTGTCATCTCACGTACTTGTTTCTTCAATTCCTTTTCATCAACAGTATTTACTGGAATTCCAGTATCCACTTTCATCTCTGAACCCTCGTACGGTCTTAACCATAATGTATGATTTTCATATCGCAAGTATGGTGGTTCGTCCCCGAATAACGGAATATCCGTAATCTCTCCATCAATAACATAAACATCTTCACCCTCAATGTTCTTACCAGTTGACACATTAAAGTCTTCTTTGTTCTTGTATTGTAACAATTGTCGTAACGTACGATGTGTGAACTCATGCGATAATTTAGTATCCCAGTCGTCCGCCCATTGCATTAATGTTGTATCGTGGTTTCCTTCAACCAAAATAACGTTTTTGCGTTTATAAATACTTAACATGAAGTCAAGCACTTCTTTGTTCTCAATCCCACGGTCAAGCATGTCACCAGCAAACACATACAATGTACGATTATCCAACTCACTGCCAATCGCTTCATTCAATACAGTATAGCACCCTTGAATGTCACCAATGATTTTAACTCGGTCGTAAACATCTGGTACTTCTGCAATGTAATAGTTCATAATCTCAGATACATCTTCGATTTTAGTTGCAAAGTTGTCAATCGATGAATGTTGTAATAATGTGTAAATGCGTTCGATTTCTTTCACTGGTACTCGTTTATGTTCTTCACGAGCATCATTTCTACGCATTAATTCTTCCCATTCAACATTGAACTCTTTGTAGAACACTTGATAACGATATTTCTTAATCAATTTTCGATATTTTGAAATTGTGTTCTCGTTCGAATGTGTTGCGTCAATGACCGTAAAGTCACCGTTCTTCATTCGTTCTTCCAATGTTGCCATTAACATTTTTGCTGCTAACACGTCATTCTTTTGTGGAATCACCATTGTTCCATCTTCCGTCAAAACTGGATTTGCTAGTAATTGTCTAAATTTATCCGTTTCTAAAACATAGTTTTCCAAGTTATTTTCTTTAATCCAAGTGGATTTCCCTGCTCCGGGAGCACCACGTAATAGTAATAATGTTCTCATTTTTATAGTTCCTTTCATTCGTTAATCTCTAATATTAATAACAATGTTATCGTCATCTTCTCCGTGTTTGTTGACATGTTCAATCATTGCTTCTACAAATGCGTCTGAACAACTCTCAAGTCGAATGGTTTCAAATCTACCATTCTTATACATACAAGATTTTGTGTTACTTTCGAATTCGTTCTTATTACAAGCTAAATCGCAATTGTGGAATATCAACTCACGGATACTCGAATCAGCCACCAAACGTGTGACGTCGTGAAATTTAGTGGACATGAATCCTACCACCTCTCGATTCTTGCAGCCACTAAACATCCCCTTAGCTCGCAAGTGCCCTCCTATAATCTTAGTCAACCGGTCAGAGTCGAAATTAGATTCGTTGAACATAAAAGAAGCGTCCACATCCACATCATCAAACTTAATTCCATAGCCTACCGTTTGCACATTCATCTGAGCGAACATTCCTTTATAATTAGTAACTCCAGTCCACACATCACCATCTATCCAAATCATCTTTCCATTGAATACTGAAATTCCATTTTCGTCCAAAATTCCATTAAGATATGGTTTTTGCTGAACGTATTCCACTGGTAATTTGAATCTACCAATATTAATGACAGCGTCTGTGTCAGTGTCAAATTCAAAAACTCCGTTATCACTTGTTCCGACGTATCTTAGTTCGTGTAATGGTGATTCTGAAATCGCATGACCGAAATCAGTTACGTTATCAAATGTTTTAATTGACATCTCTATCCCCCCGTTGTTACCATTTTTAATCTTTAATTGTTATCATCAAAAAATCGTTCGGTTTTCCATATTTCTTGACATTATCTACTATCGCATTTACGAACACGTCTGAGCAATTAACGATATTGATTTTCTCTGGTGAATCCCCACTATGGATACAACCAGTTACCTCAGCTTCGAAATCCAAGTGATGACAAGCCAAGTCACAATTCTCAAATGTGAGCACTTTAATCTCGGAATTTTCCGTGATTCCATTAAAATCCAGAAACCGAGTATTCCTAAACAGCACTTCCTCCACTCCTGTGGAGTTAGCAAACATTCTAGCTGCATTCAAATCTCCATCTCGTATCACAAGTGGTGATTTACTTGTTTTAACGTTCGCACCGTCAAACATACAATTGACATTAATGGCGTTGTTGTCGAATTTAACAAAATCACTCGAAAAGTAGACACTCATATTTCTAAATATGCTAAGACCACATTCCATTCCGTTAAATGAGTTATATGTTAGTTCGATAAACTTTTTCTGAAAGACAGCATTTCCATCTTTATCTTTAATGTCGATTAAACTAATATTATGTAGTAACGGATTGCACCAAAGAGAAAAAGACTTGTCCAAATCCTGCCATTCGTAAAGTGAGTCTGTTCTTCGTCCTCCAAACTTAACTCCTCTGCCACTAGAATCTGCAACCTTTTGAGCAAACTCTGTCACGCCATCATATCCTATTCTCATTTACGTCCACCTTTCTTGATTATTGTCATTAACCTATAAAGTTCCTTATGATTTATTATATCACAGCTGTCAATAGAGTACAGACCTAAAATAAAAAGATGGTCTATCAAACCATCTTTAGTCCTTAATGTCAATCTTCAAATCTGGAAATGTATCCTTGTCTCTATTCACCAAGTCCACCATATACTCTACGAATCGTGGGTCGCAACTCTGTAATGTGAGCCACTTCAATCCTAGTGGTAAAACGTCAAGTGCTGATAGTCTTAAATCCAATGCGTTTGGTTCAATGTCTAAAAACTGACATTGGAAAAATGACATTACTTCAATGCTACTATTGACCGCTAGTCCTTCAAGACCGTGTAACGAACTACCATTAAATCCAAGTCCTCGAATTCCTTTAGTTGAATTAAATGCGTTTTTCACATAAAGCGAACCGTTCCGAATAGCAACTCCGTAGCTCAACCCATCAAAAACAACCCCACTAAACATGTTCTCAATAGATGTATTTTTATCCTCAAAATCAAGTTTTTCATCACTCACCTTAACTTTACAATCTTGAAATAATCTAGCGTAGCTATCAAGATTCTCAATTGTGACAGTACCAATAACTAGAGTCTTGTTACGGAAGACCGAAGCTCCCAAACTATTCACAATATTCTTCATCTGAAACGTATCATTTAACGAGTTTGGCATTCTAACAATGTTACAATCTTCACGTATGCCCCACATGTTGCTCTCTAACTTACCACCAAAACCAAATTCTTGATAGTCAGACTTCGTCACAATATCAGCAAATCTAGTCATGTTATCGTACAACTTATAATAAACTTGGTCTGTCACGATAAAACTCCCTTCAATCTAAAATCTCAATTTCCAATCGTGGGTATAAATCCCACTCACCATCAAACAACTTCATTACTAACTCCACAAAATCTTTAGAACAGTTTCTAAGCATCAGCTTTTCAATCTTCGAGCCGAAGACTGTAAGAGCTGACATACCATCATAATTCACAAGTTGGTCGTTGTCTAGAATAAATTTACATTTTTTAAACTCAAGCTCTCTAATATCGCTACCAAGTGTCAATTTTCGCAAATCCGTCAAACTACAACCATCAAATGTCAATTTACTCAATCCTTTAGAATTGTAGAACATCGAATTCACTTTTAACGCACTATCGTCTATAGCCAAGTTCATATCTTGAGTAATAAATATCGCCGATTCAAATATACTAGAAACATCTGTTGTCACTCTAAGAGAAAAACATAATCTATCATTGTTTCCACAACGTTCAATCGTACAATTTTTGAATGTATTTCTGTAATTAAAATCATAAAGTTCACTACTCCATGACATATGATATGGTAGTTTAATTCGTTTAGTTAATCCTGTTTCATTTACCGAACAAACAGTACCCAATGAATTAAGTGGTAATCTGAATTTATCACCGTCAATAGTCAACATGTATCCAGATGACGAGTCAACGTATCCATCAAATAAAAGCATATCCGATTCCGACATGTTCGCTGTTTTTCCAAAATTAATAGCTGCTTCTCTATCTGTACCAAAATTAATCCAATCTGACATGTATATCCTCCCATCACAAGACCTAGTCTGTAATATTAATTTCTAATTCTCTAAAGAACAGTGATGACTTCGATGTGAGTCTCATTAGTACTTCAATCAAAGAGCTGTCACAATCTCGTAAGTTTACAGTTGTAGTATTATGTCCAAATATATCATCCAAACAAGTCGCTTCTAATCGTTTTTCCCACGATTTTAGTTGTGAATAATCTTTTGCGACATACTTACAACCCTCGAATGTGACGCACTCTATCTCACTATCACTCACTAATCCAACTAATGATGACAACTCACAGTTCTTAAAAGTCACATTAGCCAGCCCTTTACTACTACCAAACATGTGAGCTACCTCAATTGAGCTATCTTTAATTGTGAGTCCATTTTTAAAATCCGAAAAATTCGACCTGTGAAAAAATCCTTCCATGTCAAGTTGTGTACCTTCAATTGAAAACTCATTATCCAAAAATCGATTGACAATGTTACACCCAGCAAGAGTTCTCTTGAATTTGACGGATTTACCACTCTGCGTCGTATAATCTTCCAAGTAGCTAATCCGTCTCGGTAAAATGATTCTTTGTTTCAGTCCAAGTGCTGCAACTTTACGAACTATACCATCGTAATCATCCACTGGTACTTCCATGTATAACATCCCATCCACATCGTCAATACTTACTAGATAAGTACCATTTTCCGTACTACCCATGAATTTAACATACTCATAATCAAACTCATTCATCATATCAATAAAATCAAATTCACTATTATATTTCAACGTGTTTATCAATTTCGTCACCTCTATTCAACAATCTCAATTTCAAAATCACAATCGCTATAATCGTACTGTCTATATAAATGCATGATTGCTGCCACCAACTTATCATCACAGTTATTTAGCTCAATCCGTTTTATATTACCACCGAAAACTCCAAAAAGTGTAGATAGTTGTGTGTACATGTTAAAGTTCTCATCTAGCGAACACTCTTCGAATGTCACAGTTTCGACATCACTTTCAAAGAAAATGTCATCCATCGCAGTAAACTTACATTCATCAAAGTAAACATGACTCAATTGCTTACTACCACGAAACAACCCTTTAGCATTTAACCAACTTCTCGTAATCATCAAACTAACGTGAAAGTCCTTAAATGTCGAGTCACGAAACATTTCCGTCATGTCCACGAACTCCTCATTTGTGGAAATAATGTCACCTTTATGTCCACATCCATCACTGAATGCAATCACGCAATCACTGAATGTAAGATTATAAGTGATTGGCTTCACTTTACCAGAAAATTCGTCAGTGTAAGTTCCAGTACCCAACGCATATGGTAGTAAAACTGGTCTATCAATTCCTAAATTTTTCATGGATACAATACGTCCATCTAATGCAATCGGTGACGTAAACTCACCTGTCACAGTGTTCAATTTCCACTCTTTTTCATCATCATGTGTTTTAAATTTCAACGGATGAACATCCACAGATTGTAATGCTTCCGAAAATTCTTTAGTTCTAGTAAACGTTTCCCAACTCATCACAATCTCTCCTTAATCTACAATATTAATTTCTAAATTCTCAAAACCATCCGCTTCGCCAAACATCTCAACGATAGTGTTTACAAATCCACAATCACAATTTTTCAATGTCAGTGTTTTCATATTAGTTTCGAAAACTTTACATGCCCCAATATCTTTATAGTCGTAGTGTTTGTCACAGTCCAATAGTGAGCACTTTCTGAAAATGACATTCTCCACGTCTGAGTTCGTAAACAAATATTTCATATCTCCAAGCTTACAGTTGTCAAATGTGACTGTGTGTAGTCCTTTCGTACCCCAAAACATGCCAAATACTTTCAACCAACTGTCTTGAACGGTCAATCTACTTGCACAGTTCACGAATGTCGCCCAAGAGAACAACCAAAACACACTAATCTCAACTTGTCCAAAAATGATTTTAGAATCGAAATAATCTGGCGTGATAATTGCGTGGTCAAACGTACCATAATAAGATAACCCGATTGTCGGCATCACCTCTGGTAACACAATACGTTTCTTTACACCTCTCCAACTGACCCCAACTATCTCATTTTTATTATTGGTCGGTAGTCTAAATGTATTATGATATTTGTCCAATGCATAATCGACCCCATCGCTAATGTATTCATATCTCAACTTTTCCGAACTCAGTTCATTAATTGCTTCAATGAATTCACTTTCTTCCTTATAATACTTTTGCACTACCAATCACCTCTAATCCAAAATGTTAATTTCCAAATCTTTAAAATACTCATTGCCATCAAACATATTCATGATAGTGTTCACTAAGCTATTATCACAATTTTTCAATGTCAATGACGTCATATATCTATGGAAAACATCATCGGCACATCCCATATAATCGCTGAAATCACATGAACTTGAACAATTCTCAAACGTCACGTGAGAAACACCTGAACCTGCAAGAACCCCACTGAATCCCCACAGCAAACAATTCTTAAAAGTGACATTCTTCAATCCAGAACTACAATAAAACATCGAGCTTACTTCGATAAAACTATCACGAATTGTTAACTCACCACCAAAATTCCGAAACTCAGCACCTCTAAACATTCCTTCTGTGCTGATATATCTGTCTCCAAAATAGAACTCATTGCATCTCAAGTTTGAAGAAATTCGTGATTCGGCGAATGTGTTGATGTATGACTTTCCGCATGAAGTCATGTCTCCCGGTAAACTTATACTCATACCTCCCAAATGCTGTCTCCAGTCGTCAATACCCAATACACAGTCATTCCTATACGGTAGAAGAAATTCACAATCATCCTTGTTAAGTTTATATACACCATCGTCTGTTGTCCCACCATATGTAAGTGACGTCAACCCGTTCTCAATACAAAAGTCACCACAACCAATGATAAAGTCAGTTACTGTCGTATATTCTTCAAACACTCAACTCACTCCTAATCTAAAATCTCAATTTCTAAATTCTCAAAACCGTCAACGTCGTCGAACATTCCAATGATAGTGTTTACAAAATCCGCTTTACAGTTTTTCAATGTCAACTTCGTCGTGTGACTAGCAAATATCATCCTAGCCAATCCCTTGTAATCACCTCGTACGTACATTTCCGAACAGTTATCAAATGTCACGTGTCGAACGTCTGAATCTAAAAATACATTAGTAATTCCAGCTAGTTCACAATTTTTAAAAATCACATGTTGTAATCCATTACTGCAATAAAACATAGAATTAATATTCAAAATACTATCGAAAATAGTCAATTCACCCTCCAAGATGTAAAACTCTGCATTGTGAAATATACCGTTTACACTAGTATATTGACTCCCAAACGAAAGTTTATTGTCCCTAGAATGTCCTATTATTCGAGCACCCTCGAAAGTGTTATCGTACGACATACCAAACATATACATGTCCTCTGGTAATCTTATCCCTCTATATGGTAAATCAGTCCAATGCACTCCAATAATACGGTCGTTGACCTCTGGTAGAATAAATTCATTCTCTGCATAATCAATTGTATACATATTTAATTCTTGAGAGCCACCGTATTTCAGTGATGTAATACATTGCTTCTCACATAAATCCTCATACTCATTAATGAACTCCTGAGATGTTCGAAAATTTTTATACATCCAATCACCCCTAATCTAAAATCTCAATTTCTAGATTCTCAAAACCATCGACACCATCAAACATTCCCATAATCGTCGTGATAAAAGCAGAATCACAGTTCTTCATTGTTAGTTTATTCATGCCACTAGCAAAAATTTCACCCGCACATCCAACGTAGCCATTGATTGAATCATAATCTAATATAATGGTACAATTCTCAAATTTAACAGTCTCAACTTCCGACCCCACGAACAATTCTCGTAATCCATTTAACTCACAGTCCTTGAATGATACCACATTTAGTCCTGATGAACTAAAGAACATACTTCCAACGTTAATTGCACTACCTACAATTTCCAATAAGAATGGTGAATCGCTAGAAAAACTTGCTCCGTTGAACATACTATGTGCACTAACTGGATAGTGACCGAACGATAATGTATTAGTTCCATGTATACAACATAAATTAGCAGCACTAAATACGTGATTCCAGTGTAACCTGTCTGTCTCTATCCTAGATGGTAAACGTACGTCTCTACCAGTCTTTTTACATATGCTCACCCAATCAGCTCCCTGTACACGAGCATCCTTAATTGGAAGTTTCAAGTGCCCCGAATCAATATTCAACCAATACATGTCATCCTTACTCAAATCACGAAGTTTTAAATCATAAATACGTGAGTCTTGTATCGCTTTTAGTAAGTCATCACTTGTTTTATACCCATGCCACATGCTACTCATCTCCATTCCTAATATCTCACATCTAATAATACCACATCTACAAATAGAGTACAGACCTAAAATAAAAAGACGATGATTACTCATCGTCCTAAACTGGTATAATTTCAACAACAATCTCAGCTTCCGCTTCGTACCAACCCTCATCATCAATGTCCAACCCACATTCGCTCACAATAGCGGTCATACGAACCTGCTCCACTGACATTGACCAATTCTTTCGTGCAAATTCTTGAAATTCGTCAAACGTCATAATGTTATTGAAACCACGTATGTGATAGTACACGTCATTTCCATAAGTACGATGACGTTCTTCTTTAGCAACTGTTTCTAATAATAGCATCATTTCACCTCAATTAAATTGTGACCGCACCTACAAGTTTATAATTCCATTCTACGATAGATAGACTACAATAATAAACTGTAAAGTGCGGTTGATATATATATTATACCAAAAAAGAGTGCTCGTGTGAAACACTCTTAATCATTTAATTTTTAGTTTTTATTTTTTGCGTTTACGTGAAGTGAAGTACGCACCTACTCCAGTCAATCCAAGTAAACTTGCAACACCACCAATAATACCAACACTTGTGTTTGGTAATTTCTTAGTAGTTGGAGCTTTCTTCTCAGCGTTAACACCAGTTGTCGGAGCTTCTGTCGTTGGAGCTTCCGTAGTTGGAGTCTCAGTAGTTGGAGTCTCAGTTGTTGGAGTCTCAGTTGTTAGAGCTTCTGTCGTTGGAGTCTCTGTTGTTGATGTTTCTACTTCTTGGTAAATGTATTTTATAGTTGCGTCGTCGTTAATCTCTCTTTTAACATAAGTGTATCCATTGAATTCTTCCTTACCCTGAATTCCGTCAACTTGTTCTTTTAATACTTTACCATTCACAGTCACCCAAACAGTGTGTGGATTCACCACATACGCTGCAACTCGAATCGTTCCAATAGCTTCCACGTCAAATGTTTTTTCTTTTTGTTCAACATATTTATTCAATGCTTTTTCAAGCTTGTCCAATTGTGAGTCCAAATCAGCTTGAGCTACTGCTTGATATTCCTTAGCGTCTTTCACAGTCGGTACATCTTTTACAATGTCACCAATAATTAATTCAATTCCTAGTTCTTTAGCTTTAGCTGTTAGTTTCTCAAATCGAGTTCTATCAACGTCGAATGCTTTCTTGTCAATCTCATCCGCAAATGCAACAGTCGATGCTTGAGATACAAGAACAATCCCAGCTACTCCAAGACTTCCTAACTTAAATGATGATTTTTTCATCCAATCAATCCTCTCTTGATTTAACAATATTTACTTAATTATTATAACAAAAAAGAGTGCTTGTAGCAAGCACTCTTAATCATTTAGTGTTTATTTTTTACGTTTACGTGAACCGAAGTACGCTCCAACACCCGTTAAACCTAATACTCCAGCGATTCCGCCTGCAATACCCAAACTAGTTGCTGGTAATTTCTTCTCAGCTACTTTTTTATACACGTGCTCTACGTCACCGTTTTCTTTAGTCACAGTTTTCACGAACTCGTATCCATTGATTGTTTCTTTTTCGTGAATTCCTTCTTTCTTAGGAAGCAATTCTTTTCCAGATTCATCTACGTAAGTTGTGATTTTCGAAACTTGTTTGTAAACGTGTTCTACGTCACCATTTTCTTTGATATTTGTTTTCACAAATTCATATCCATTGATAACTTCTTTTTCATGAGTCCCTTCTTTTGGTTTAAGTAACTCTTTTTCACTTTCGTCTACATAAGTAGTGATTTTTGAAACTTTCTTGTAAACGTGCTCAATGTCACCATTTTCTTTCTTCTTAGTTTCAATGAATTTGTATCCCGGAATATCTTTCTTGTCTTTTTCACCTTTTTCTGGTGGTAAAAGTTTATTTCCATTCTCATCTACGTAAGTTGTAGTTACTGATTTACGATATACGTGTTCAACGTCACCGTTTTCTTTCTTATCTGTACGAACGTACTCATATTCTGGAATATCTTTCTTCTCTTTGATTCCTTCATCTTTAGGAGATAATTCCTTACCAGTTTTATCTTCTACATATGTTGTGTGGTTGATAACTTCAATCTCACCAACAACTTCTACCAATGTAGTTTCTGGTTGAGTTGGAATATTTGGTTTGTGTACGTTTACTTTTGAACCGATACCAAAGATTTCAGCATACATGTAAGCTCCCATCCCAGCCTGTAGTTCTGGATTTTTAGCTTTTTTCATGTAATCTTCACGATAAGCGTCACCTTGAGTTAAACCTGTTCTCCATTCTCCGTGAGTATAAGAGAATGAGTCACCAGCTAAAACAGATACGAATGAACCCTGTGGAATTGAACTTGCGTCATTTGAGCCTTCACCACTAGTGTCTTGTATTGTGTTTGGTACTTCCACACCATCAGCGTCCCATGTGATTGTTTCTAGCTTAGATTCTTCCTTAGGTGCAACGATGTTACCCAAGAATGCGTTACCTGCTACGGTCACACTTTGATACCAGTCCACGTCAGTTGACACTAATCCAGTTACTAATTTTACTGGTTTACCATCAGTATCGACAAATTGAATGTCTAATTGTGTTTGTTTACCAAATGCTGAGTTAATCCCAATCTGTTTGTTTCCAGTTGTAGTTTTCTCAATAGTTAGATAATTAGCACCATCTTCACCTCTACCTAATGCAGATAAGAACTCTTTCAAGAATTCTGGTTTATCATCTGATTTAGTACGGAATTTGCCGACTGTGATAATCATATCCACTTGACGACCGTCATCCAAATTCGCAACGTGAGTTAACTTAATACTTGTTCCCTCAGCGGGTAATTGATTCTTTTCACCAAGACCGATTGTTTCCATATTTGGATATTGCGGATTTGTTTTTCCTAAGAATTCCGCTGGTCCCTTCAAGATTTCAAATTTAGAGTCTTCATATACGTGAACTCCATCCACAGCACCTTCGTAGTCTGAGTCTACATCGAAGAATACGTGAATGTCCTTGTAGTAATCTTGTGAACCTTTCCCAGCTTCATTGAATTTACCATACACACGAACACCATCTTTTTCAAAGATTAATGGAAATTGTGCTTTGATTTCGTCTTCTTCTGTTTTAAGACGTTCTCCTTCTTTCTTCACATTTTCTTTGTGTGTTTTAGTTGTGTCTAATGCAGATTGGTTTGCTTTGTCTGCTTGATGGATTTTGTCCTCGATTTCTTGACGAGCTTTTGCTAACTCATCTTGAGATTTAACAGTCTTTTTGATGACTTGTTTTTCAACAGTTGGTTCAATTCCTAATTTCTTGAATTCTTCCACCTGTTTATCTAACTCTGTAGATTTAACTTCTACTGTATTTTTAGCCACTTCATCAGCAAATGCTGGTGAAATTTGACTTAACGCTACTAATACTGTACCAGCTGTAGCACCTGTAATTTTAAAAGTTTTCTTCATACTTTTACTCACTCCTATATAATAATATATGAATAATATTAACATAAAGTGAGATGAAAATCAATGTTTTTTTTTTATAAAGTTTATTTTATTTTTTATTCGAACAAATACTTGCAACCCGACATGGAATCATGTATAATACTTATTTAGAGATTACATTTAGTTTTAATGACTAAAAATTTAATTTAATTGGAGGAATAAAATAATGAAGTTTCCTAAATTTATGAAACCTAAAACATTATTTTCTGGCTTATCAGTAGCCGGAGCAATCGGATTATTTGCAATTGCAAATGGTTCATCTGTATCTGCGGATACAATCTCTGTTCAAAAATCAACGGATGACTGGAGTAACGGTATGATGTACTTCAAGAAAGATGGTGTTGATAGTTGGACAGATTATGTATTACTAAAACTAAACGGTCGTGTTGTATTCTGTTTAGACCCTTGGACGGAAGCCATTGAAGGTGCCGACTATGACTACAACAATTCAAAATACACGAAAGACGTTACAAATCTTGGTAAAGATAACGTACCAGTCGACGAAGCAACTTTCCGTCGTTTAGAGCTTATTGCTTACTACGGATACTATGGTTCTTCTGACAAACGTGACTGGCGAGCAGTTATGACTCAAGCGTTAATCTGGAATGAACTTGGATATCAGCCAACTAAATTTACTGGTGACTTAACAATGACTGACTTTGAAAACTTCAAAGCAGAAGTTATGGAAAAAGTGAACAACCACCAAGCATTTACATCTTGGAATGGTTCAACACAACAAATCCAAAAAGGTCAAACAATTGAGTTGACAGACGAAAACAACGTTATCCAAAAATTAAGTATTCCATCAACACAAGATGGTTATACATTCTCATTAAATGGTAACGTATTATCAATCACAGCAACTCAAGATGCACCAAAAGAATCTAAAACATTCACATTCACAAGTGCTGATACTTCATATGAAGGTGCTTCTCTTGTTTGGTACAAGTGGGGTTCACAAACTGTTGGTGAGTTCAAAATCAAAGACGGAAACAGCGGTTCTGTGTCATTATCAACACAACCAGTAGAAGACGCAAACGAATCCGAAGGTGCTTTCTACTTACGTAAAACAAACACTGACAAAGAAGGACTTGCTGGTGTTGAATTCGAAGTATTCCAAATTCAAACAGATGGTTCAGAGAAATCAATCGGTAAATTCAAAACTGATAAGGATGGACTTTTAACTGTTGAAGGTCTAGAAGCTGGTAAATACTACGTTCGTGAAGTAAAAGCAGCTGATGGATACAAACTAAGCGATAAGAAAATCGACTTTAATATCGTAGCTGGTCAAAAAGCTTCTGCTGCAACAGCTACATTATTCCAAAATGAACGTGTACCAGTGATTAAAACTGATGCGACAAACGCTCAAACTGGAACTAAAGCTGTTTACAAGTTCGAGACTAAGAAAGAAGTAGCACACTTAACTAACTTAGACATCGGTAAAACATACATCGTTCGTACTTACGAAAACGACCGTGATACTGGAAAACAACGTTTACAAGTTCAAGAGAAGAAAATCGTAGCTACAGCTCACGAAATGGAAGTTGAATTTGAATACCCAGTATTAGAAGAAACAATCGGACACTGGTCAGTATTCGGTGAAGAATTACTTGACGAAGAAGGTAAAATCTTAGCTTCTAACTTCGACTGGAATAACGACCGTGAAACAGTATACAACCGTAATCCAAAATTAAACACAATCGCCCAAGTAAATGGTAAGAAAGTGACAACTGTTGGAGAAGACGGAAAAGTATCTGATACGATTAAATATCAAGATTTCGAAAAAGGTTCACAAGTATTTGTTCGATTAGAAATCGCAAAATACGGAACTGACGAAGTTGTTGGAACTTATGAAACGACAGCTACAATCAACGAGTCTGGTGAATTAGTTGTTAATGCTGAAACATTAAACGCTAAAGATTTACCAGCTGGTAAATATGTATTATTCGAAACAGTATTTGAAATGAAAGATGGTAAACCTACGGAAAATGTAATCTCTAAAGAACGTGATAACAAAAATGAAGACCAATCATTCGAAATTATCAAACCAAACTCTGAGTTACCAAAAACAAATACTGCGATTACTGGTGGATTAATCGCTGCTGGAGTTATCGCTCTTGGAGCAGCTGGTTACTTCATCTTCACTAAGAAAAGTAATCGTAAAGCACAATAGTTCTATACTATAACTAAAATAACGCTATAGCAATTAAGCTATAGCGTTATTTTTTATTGTTCTAATAACTTACGATACGCTTGTGGGTCATCCATGAACGAACGTATGTTCGCATGTAATGCACTCACCAACAATCCCATATCATCTTCGCTAATTTGTCTTTCAATATCTTCTGGGATGTATAATTGTAACTCAACCACACCTTGCGGTTTATTCCCTTCTGAATCAATAGTGTTTAGTTTTACAACATAATCAAGTTCTTTTTTCAACTCAATTGTTGGTGTTGTTGGTTTGTCTAACAACGTATCTCGATATTTCGACATCAACGTGTGTAATCGTTCATCGAATCGCTCTAATTCCATATCAATTGGAATTGTAATTGAACTGTATAGTCGATTTAATCGTTGTTCCAACTCAGCTTGTGTGATATCGCCAAGATTCAATAACTCTAATCCATATTGTGTAAGTGACAACATGTCAACAGTCAGCTGACTGATTAACGCCTCCTTGTTACTTGAAACCAATATGATATGATTCATTGTAGATTTTGTCAGCTCATTCGGAGACATGATTGCTTGTGCGTTCAATTTATTATACTTAGATAAACAATGTTCTGAGCAATAATCAAAACTGTCTACATCACCGAAGAACTTGTCACCGTTCTTAGCAAAGTAAATCATTTCATCATTAAGCAACACAGTCTCATCATAATCCCAATACGCTCTTGACATTCCAGAAATCACTTCTAGAACACGATACAATGAACATAGTTGTTTCACAATGAAACTTCTACCGAATTTCATGTCGATTTCGACACAACTTACTCCAATATCGAGATACGGATGCATGTTTTGTGTGACATCCCCTTCCCTTAGATAAATCGGATTTAGTTCAATGTCGTCAAAATGAGATTCATCGAATCCACTATCCAAAATGTTATTCATTTCATGTGGAGTCACACCCATGAAAGTTGCTCGTACTAACTGATTATTTGTGATGACATGATATAAGTCCGTTCCGTTTACATTCTCAGTACCTACAACATGTCTTGATACATCATCATCGGAAAAAACAGCGTCTGAGTCAATCCAGTCATAAAAGCCATGACCGTCACCAGCATTCGTTGTTTTTTTACGAACGTATTCCTTCTCCATTAATTCGCTCAATCGATATGCTAACTCGTCAGCAACTTGTACATTCTCGTGTACGATTAAAAATAGTGGTCTACGTGTCTTATCTCGTCCCAGTCCACTCATATATTGTAATAAAATTTCTCTTTCGTTCATTAAAATACCTCTCTAGTCTTTCTTATTCAATGCTTCCAATGTGTAAACCATAATGTCCACAACATCGGATAATGTACTCACTTTAGTACGACCTTGCTGAATCCACCATTGTCCTTCTTCCAATAACATTGGTTTATCATCTGATGAATAAACAAGCCCATTCGACACGGTTACATTTTTAGGTGCAACTGGTCTTATCACCACCTGCAACTCGCATTGCACTTCCAATTCATTACCATCTTCCCAAAAGTCAAATCGTATACCCTTTACAACATGACCTCTGAAATCCAATGGTAGTCGACTGATTGCTTCACCCGTCAATGATAACCAATAATAATCCAAATTTATAAGTTCATCTACATTTATATACCCGTTTTCATCCATAAACAATGCACCTACTGGTGATTGCTTCAATTTCTGTGAAAAACGAATTTTAGCCAATTTTATAGTAACGTCATTAATAAGTCTAGTCTGGTCGTTCATTATTTTCGCCCCTTCTCATATAATTCTATCATGGTATCGATTACTAAGTCAACCAATCTGAATAAATCATCTACTGTTGTCTCGCAATCCATGTGCCAGTCCACGTATCTGAGATGTCGATTAAATGATTCCACCTCATGTTTCGGATATTCAAATCTCACTCCGTTTTTCAATGTCAATTCCGACGGTTTAGCAACCTCTAATTCCAAGTTGATACCACCGTTACTGGAAACTTACAAAAAGTTATAAAACTTTTATGTTCCATTCTTGTTTCATCGAGTATGCTTTCGTGTTTGATAACTCTAAATACTACTCACAAGTTCTTGTACTCTCCACAAGCGTAAATTCCCGTCTAACGCACGGTACATATCTATAGTAATATGCAAGTATTATTCTACAGATTTTTGTTTTAACACATTTTCTCCATATTGTTTCAGATTTAAGCTTGCTTGAAAATCTCTATCGATTATGTTTCCACAATCACATCGATAGATTCTATCTGACAGTCTTAAATCTTTCTTAATCTCACCACAACAACTACATAATTTAGAACTTGGAAAGAATCTATCTGCTAAGATTACTGGAATGTTATTCCATTTTGCTTTGTACTCAATCTGTCTTCTAAATTCATAAAATCCTTGTTGTTGAATTGCTTTGGATAAATGTTTGTTTTTCATCATACCACTTACATTCAAATCCTCAATACAGATAAAACTTGGTTTTCGTTTTACAATCTCAGATGTTATTTGATGTAAATGATTGTGACGAATATTCGTTAATCTTTTAATTACTTTTAAAAGTTCTTTTTCTCTTTTTATAATGTTACTTGTTTTCTTGTAACGTTCTCCTTCCTTGTTCATATTATATTTTCTAGAGATAGAACGTTGTAACCTACGGTTTCTTTTCTCTATTTTCTTTACTTTGTTTGTTTTGTTTATATTCTGATAAATATTTCCATCAGAACAAACTGCTAAATCTTTAAGTCCTAAATCTATTCCAACACCTTCGTTCATTGGGATACTGTTGTTGTCATCAACTTCAACGCCAACTGATAACCACCAATGTAATCCGTCAAACGTGAATCGTGGATTCATGTATTTACAATTAGTTGGAATTCTTCCTTTTTCACAAAGTTTAATCCAATTTAATTTTTGTTTATTTTTCTTCTTACCTACAGCAAATCCTTCGACTTTTACATGAGTGTCAGTAAATTGTATCTTAACATTGTCTTGATAAAACGATTGTTTGGAATTTTTCTTGCTTTTAAATTTTGGATGTTTGGATTTTCCTTTGAAAAATCTTTTGTACGAATTACAAGCGTCTTTGATTGCTTGTTTTGTTACATTGTTACTAATTTTATTTAACCATTTGTAATTTTCTTGTTTCTTTAACTGTGTGAATTCTTTTCGTAATTCATTGTCTGACAAGAATTTATTACCTTGTTTGTAATTCTCCTGTTCCCTAGCAATTGTCCAATTATAAGCAAATCTTGAACATCCAGCATATTGAAACAATTTAGTCAATTGTTTATTGTTTGGTCTTAGTTGTACTTTTATTGTTTCTATCATCACATTCCTCCTTTCATCATTGAAGTTATAAAAGTCAACATATGTTTATAACTTTTTATAAGTTAATATTAACTGTTGGCAGCCTATAATTTCTAAAAGTTTTACGACAGAAAGTCGCCTAATTTACGATTTACTCGTTCAGTTTCCAATTCATCCTCAAGTTTTCTTTTTCCCCATTCCACATCCAATGGAATCGTGTAAATGTGTAATCGTCGGTCAACCCCACGGTCGATGCGTACATCACCATTCTTCATCACCACTTCTTGTGTCCATGGAGTTTCAACGATAGCAATTCGTGAAATACCGATGTACCAACAACGACTTGAAATCTCATCTGGTACATCAGAACTTGGGTCTCGTTCTACCACCAGTAACCCACTGTGTAAATTGTCACCGTATTCATCATATTTTGTTGGTGAATGTTTCCATAAAGCATCATCATGCTCTCGCAACCATCGATTTAAGATTTCTCGTCGTTGATACTTATGTTGAATCGAAACAACTTTCAGCAAACCGTGGAGCGTCCCTCTCTGGAAACCTTCGTTATACAATTGGTCAAATTTAAACGTATCATCTAAGATATAAACTTTCTTCTCAATTGGTATTTGTCGTCTAACATACTCGTGAGATACTCGATGACCGTCCTCCACATTACTATTCTCAGTGAATCCTAGAATCACATCAATACCCTCATTGTTTGGATAGAGTTGTTTGATTTCTTTTTGATTATCGTAATCATATTCATAATTAAATTTATCTGAAACAATAGTATTATCGTCGTCCTTCGTAGACGTCACCGCTCCACCAACATTCTTCATAAATAACTCTTTTAATTTTTTGAGCATCTGTATTTCCTCCTAAAATAAATTATTGTTCATTCTCATCCAGTAACTTATGCATGATTCCAAACATGTACGAAACCAATTCGCTCAACGATTCCACTGTAAACTCAGCGTGTTTACTTACTCGATTCGTTAATTCAGCTTTACCATTTACTGTTCCTAAAAATCCATACCCATGGTGGAAAACCACCTTGTCGTCAATAGCAATACTTGGTAGTTCGTCAACCCTCACTTCAAAATGTAAGTAACAATCTACGTGTAATCTAATGTCTGTAATTCTATTACAATCATCTCTCACAGCGTACTCACTAACATCAAATTCAATATCAAAAAGTTTGTAGTTCTCATTACTAAATAAATGTTTAGCTAAAATATTTCTAATTCCAATTGTTTTAAACGTTCCACATTCATCTGTTGGTAGATACAATACCTCCTCAGCAGCTACGTCATTATCATCTAAAATTTTACGTAGCATGTCGTCATGTTCAATTAGTCTCATAAATCGATTATATGCTTCAATAGAAGCTTTGGAACTCAACAAATCCATTTTAGTTACTCCTCCTTGTTTAATAAGTGGTTCATTGTCTCAAATAAAATGTCCACCACTTCTTTAGGTGTTGTCACTCTAAATATCGCTTGTAACTTTCGTAAATTAGTTTCAATATCACAAATTTCATTATCGGAAGTCGTACCAAGCATGTTTTTACAATCGAAATTAATACCTTGACTTGTTTTAAACCCTTCCGGAAAAACTAATCGAACACCAAAGTTAACTTGACAAACCACATCCAAATCACCTTTGTCAAACCTACTATACAAGTTCATTGTCACGTTACTAACATTAATAGTATCGTTCTTTAAAAAATGTTTCGTTAATTCTGGCATGACACACACAACTGCATCCATACCACCGTCGTTATACGTATAATTAATGTTAGTAAATAGTACTTTTTCCAAATCAACATTATTTTCACGAATAATTTTATCTAACTTCTCATCATTCTTCAATCGCTCAATGAACAATGTATTAACTTCACTCATGAACTTCTTGTCAATAAATAACGTACCACTCATCACTTCACACATTGTTTCTTCAAATGTTTTATTTTCAACCATCTTACTTGTTCTCTCCTTTTAATAATTGTTCTAAAATCTTAAACGTTACTTCCACTAATTCATCAACTGTTCTCACTTCAAATGTAGTTTCCATTCTACGTAGATTTGTGTAACGTTCGATAATCTCATTGTCACATTCTCGTCCAAACTCATCTTTGTAGATGAATTTCATATCGTCCATAACGATAACTGTTGGAAATACGACCTTAAATGAAAAATCAATCTTACATTTTACATCCAAAGCGTCACGTTGCCAGTCATTTGTAATTCGCATCGTGATTGAGCCTATCTCGACATTATCGTTTTTAGTTGGAAAGTGCTTTAATAACTCATTCATTACTAATACACCATGTTGACCACACTCCTCATCAATTGACGTATACAACACACTCTCCAAATCCACATCATTCTTACATACTAATTCATCTAGCACTTCATCGTTATTTAAATGTTCAAAAAATAACAGTTTAAACTTATCCATAAACGCTTTATCTACAAGTACCAACTTACTCACCGTCTTTCTCAGCTTCAATTTCCTCACGAGCTTTATCCACAAAAGTCTTTTCAACTTTACTTTCTTTCTTATCCTCAGATTTCACAATTGCATACAATCCGTAGAACAGCACGAATAAGATTGCACCATACACAATCATTGGAATCACCCATAGTACTAAATAGAATAGCACCCAAAAAATTGAAAGCACCGTCGCTGGTACTGTAATTGCAAACGTTCCAATAATCATCGGAATTAACAACGGTAATAACACCGTCACTCCAACACTTACTCCAAATAAAATCACTAATAATTTAATAAAACCTTTTGTATTCATTTTTCAAAAACCTCTTTCTTCATTTGATGTTAATATTATTATAGCACAAATTGAATTTGAGTACAGACCTAAAACGAAATTTTTTCAAAAAATTATATACTCTTATTTGCAAATTAAGACACCTTAGAGCGATTTTAAGTTCTCGATGTATAAACATACCAAAACACATCTAAAATCGCTCATATACCACACATGAGCTTCTGAGAGCTTTTTATATTCGTTTTATCTTTTCGGATTCACAGAACGCATACAAGTGCACGATAGTTGCATTGTAAAGCGTTGGTTCGGATTTCGTAATTTACGAACATTTCTAGTACATACACTCTAAATCGTTCGGAAATCACTATTTTTGACCAATTTACTCTGCAAGGTGTGCAGAACTTTTTAGTTCTGCACAGGTTCTGCACAGGTTCTGCACAGGCAGACGACCTTCAACTATCGTTGATATCAAGCTTTTTGTGAGACCTCAAAAATTAAAGTGTGCAGATGTGCAGAACTTTACCCCAAAAGTATTTTTTTATTAGACGTTTTCAATAATCTACTTTTACCCTATAGTTCTGCACATTTGCACACCCTATCTATTTCTCTTTTTTCACAAAGTAGAAGAAAGAAGATAACACCAACGTTTCTGAGGTGTTAAAGCTAAGAGTTGTAAACGCTTTCTTGCCTGTGCAGAACCTGTGCAGAACCTGTGCAGAACTATGTGAAGATTTTGTGAAGATAATTTAATGTTGTCATATCAACGTTTCTAGACCGTGTTTGCCTGTGCAGAACTTTTTTTCACCACTTTGTGAAAAATTCACAAACTTCGAAAAAAAGTGCCCAAAACCGTTGGGAGAGTAGTTCACAAGTGGTGTTTTAGGTGTACCTAAATTCACATTTTCTTCATATTTTCACCGCATTTTCTTCATATAATTTTAAGGAGTTCTGCACAGTTCTGCACACTTTTTTAGCTCGTCTTAAACTTTTCTTAACTTTTACTGCACACTTTCCAAGAGTTCTGCACAGTTCTGCACAGCTTAGCACACTTTTATAAAATGTGATTAAATCAACATTTCCAAGCATTTTTCAAAAATTCGAGCATAAAAAATAGGAATTACGCTCATTTTTCAATGTTCGTAATTCCCATGAATTTTATAATTCTGTTTTATTGTAAAGTTTTTCAATTTCGCTATATGGTAAAGAATACAATTCTGTATCTTTCATTCCATTCAACGCTGCTAACTCATTTAGCTTTTCAACTTGTTCATCTGGAGTCAATCCATCCAAGAAGTTTTTCGCATTATTTTTTCTAAATGCGTTGATAGTACTTTTGACAGCTTTGTAGCGCTTATCATTTGGTGATAAGTCTAGTAAGTCTAAACCGTCACTATACTCTCGAATATGACATTCAGTAAATGGTACTGTAGTGAAACGTTGACGATAAGGATGTAACACATCATATCCATTTTCTTTCAAGATTGGTTTCAATCTCGCTGTGAACAATTGTGTTCGCATTGGTTTTGCACCCGGATTGTGAATAGACACATAATCACAGTATTTCAAGTACAATAATGTTACTGGAACAACTCGTTGTTTAAATACTCCACCAGCTTCGCAATCTACAATGAAGTCATCCACGATATCCGCAGAGTCGCTCATCGCTTGTTTTAATTCACCATTGAAAGCGACTACGAATTCGTCGAAATCAGATTTCACTGGTAAGCGATATTGACCATCTAGTAACCAAGACACGAGAGCTGTATAATACTCATATTGTAAATTGGTTTCAAGCGAACTATTTACCAATACATCTAAAGAAGCACCGAATGTAGAAATTACACGCTTACGCAATTCGTCTACTTCAATGTCAGTATTCACTTCACGAAAGTTATCGCTTGTCCATTGTACAAATAGAAGTCGGTCTTCGATTGCTGAGCCACGTTCAATGAGTCGCATGAAATCATTGGTTAATTGAATTCGCATTCCAGTATGTTGGATTGCAAGTGCGTCTTTGTACTTACGGTCAACATACACGATTTTACCCATCACTAACTGTTTAAAACGTGTCGTTACTAATCCATTCATGACCCAGTTTGTCGTCAAGTCATCACCAGCTAATAATTTATGATATGGTCGAATCAATTCAAAAATTGAGTTTGTATCATAGTCATGTAAGTTGATATCCAAATATTGTACAGGTCCAGCCATCGCTTTACATTCATCTAAGAACGTAGATTTACCGTTACCACCAGTACCTTCTATGACAATTTGTCTATGAATATCCAAACCACATAAGCAAGCTAGTAATGTCGTCTTGATAAATTTCAATTTTATTGGGTCATTGATACTCCATCTATCGTGAATTGCTTCTATAGTAGAAATAAATTCTGGATTAATTTCTTGAATCGCTTTCACGTCGAAATTGTACGTATGTGGAAAGAAATATCGTTTTCCATTCTTATCTGTTGTAGTATCTTCATACAACATTGTATTCAAATTAAAAATACCAGATTTACATTTAATGAGATGTGATGGTGGAAGTACAATTTCTTCTACTAATCTATCATCTAATACTTCGACTTCAAAAATACGTTCAATATCTTTGGATGTTAATAATCCATACAACTCATATTGTTTCGATACACGTAACACGTGGTTAATCATCGTATCTAACTCAGATGTGTATTCTTGTTTATCGTAATCTGGAATAAAATATGTTTTTGAAGACCCAGTTTTTAATACAGAAAACTCACCAACAGCTAACAATGACGCAATAATCAAATTTGTTCCAATACGTTTGCGAGACAACAATCGTTGATATTTTTCAATCTCGTCTGACAGTGCATTATAAAATTCTTGATTTGATTGGAATTTGAATTGCTTGTTAGTTGATGTCAATGAATTCACCAGCTTTCCATAAAAGTACACGACAACCAGACCAGCTACACATTTCAAGTAGTCGTTCTGGTTCTTTCGAATCGAAAACGTCAAGCGAGTCGATGATTAATGTTGTTACGTGCTGTACAACCACGGTACGTAGTGCATCTTTCATACCGCTTACTCCGAACACGTGGGTGTTCTTAAATCCGTGCTTTTTGCACGCACGTTGGATTGCTTCACGCTCGTCGAATGATTTCAATAATAAAATTGTACGAGCATTACGCACAGTGTTTTGATTTTCTTTTAGTCGCTTTACATCGCTTTCGTTATAATCATATCTATTCACACCAATCTCAGTACGTCGGATTGTACCCTTACTACAGTGTTGGGACAACATTGTACGACTGATTTGAAGCGTTTCTAATATCGTTTCTGCTTTCATGCAAAAATCCTCTCTTTCTGATTAATGTTAAAATCATTATATCACAACTCTCGTGCCATGTACATATAAACTTTATATTTTTTATTTTAAATTTAGACTATACATGGCGGTCGTTTTGTGGTATACTATAAAGAGCGAGGTGAGAAAAATGTTGATGATGTCGAATGATGGATTACGCAATTTGATGAAACGTGATATTCTAACGAAGACGGAAGACTATCACAATGAACTCTTGGACATTTCTAATAAATATAGAAACAAAGAGTTCGAGCAAGAGATTTTCAAGCTCATTCGAGAAGACGCTTCTATTATAGAAGAAAAAATCAATTCGTTGTATCTTAATACGCTAACGTGGCAGAATTGTCGTGAGTGTTATCAAGATATTGGAACAACATTAGCGACGAATTTAGTAGCGTTTCGATTGAGACATGAGATTGATGGACAATCTACAATAGAGAAAACTATCGACGCAGAGCTTGAGAGACTGATACGAGACGTATCAAATTATATTCAACCAAGTGCGATTGTACGACCACCGAATGACTATAGTTACTTATTATATATGAATGAGTTATCGGCTTGGGAAAGAGTTCTTGGTACGAATTATACAACAACTTATAGAGAGTGGCTGTTCAAACAAGAGATTCATAAGTTGAAAGACAATGAAGTGTTAACGAAGTTAACAGATAGAATGCACGAAGATATGAGTGAGTACTACGAACGCACATTTAGACATGTGAGTCATTTCGATAAAGGTCTCACACGACTTCATGGTGCGATTTATCGATTCTTGGAAATGAATAGCGATGTGATTTATGAGTTGATTAACCAGTTTAGAAAGGAAAATCAGTAAATGGCAAATGAAATGACACTAAAAAGTGTAGAAGAATCACTACTACCAGTAGTTAGTGATGTCAAATTGGAATTGGAACTTGTCGGAGACCAATATTCAATTGTAAACCATGAGCAATTCATGGATGAATTAAGAGAGTTAGAAGAACAAATCGACAACTACGAGTATCAATCAGAAGACCGTCAAGCTGTGAAGAAATTCCGTGCAGCGGTGAATAAATACTCAACAAATTTAAACAAAGCAGTAAAAGAACATCAAGCGTATCTATTCGGACATGTAAATGAACAGAAAGCAGAAGCTTCTGGATTAATGAGTGGAATCATCAAGAAATTAGACGTTGGTTTAAAAGCAGATGAAGCTCGAATTAAAGCAGAGAAAACTCGTGAGCTTATTGAAGCGTTTGAGAACGCTATCGTTCACTTCGAGTATTTGAAAAACTCAAAATTACAATTTGAGGATGTTCAAAATAGTTCATGGTCTAACATCACAACATCAAAAACATCAGCAATTCGTGAACTAGATGAGAGACTTATTGCGGTTAACGAATTAACAGCGAACATTGTAAACCCAGAAAAAGATGTACTTAAAAACGTAGACGCTCTACGTCGTGCAAACTGGAATGAATTACAAGCGTTGAATTTAATCGTAACTGAGCGACAAGCTTTAGAAGCAGAAACTACTCGCCAAGCAGAAATCAAAGAGCAAGTCGTTGAGAAAATTGTTGAAAACGTGGTCGAAGATGTAAAACCAGAAGACCTAAACGAAAAAGCTACTATCTTAATCCATAGAGATGACTTACGTCGTGTAGAAGCAACTCTTAAAGGATTGAAGATTGAGTACACAGTTATTCTGTAATCGAGGTGGGAATATGTTCGTAAAAGAAGACGTGCTTGAATCAATGGGCGTGACGATTGAATCGATTTTAAAAGAATCAGCGAAGAACTTAATCGAGCTTCGTAATCGTGTACGACCAGTGAATGATGAACTTGCGTTGCAAGTGTTAGAGTTAGCACAAAAAATTAATGATGTTGCGGTGAGAACACCGATGACATGCAAATTGGGACGACCAATCGAACCGATTTTAAATCGATTGATTCCAATTCGTGAGAACTTGAAAACAGTGGCAGAACTTATTGCTAGTGAGTTCACACAAAACACAGAAGAATATTACATTGCGTCAGAAGCAGTGAAATTGGTCGAATCCGTACCAGAAATCGGAGTATTATACAACCAGACAAGAGAGATGTGATGAGATGTTAAATTATGATTTATTAATGTCGATTATCAATGAAGACCGTATCATCGGTGAGATTGAGAATCTAATGTCTGCACGGCATGGAGCACAATTCATTGAACTCGCACAAACAATCATTGAAATACTTGAGAAAACTAAATCAAGTAAAGATTTTGAATTACGTAAACAAGCGTTTACGGAACTCGTGAAAATTCATCAATCATTGAAACAATTCTTGAAATCATCATATAAACAAGAGTATTCAGATTTAATGAAAAGTTTATCTATCATCTATATCGTGTACTTCTTGAGTGTGAATGAAAGCGAGGTGGAGCAACGATGAAACCGATGAATTTACAACCATTAACGATTGCGACAACATTTGCAGATTTGGATTTTGCATTTGAGGATAAAGTTGTCACGATTGATGATGTGATTTCACAAGCAAAAGATACATTAAGACTGTTCGATGCAACAACTGTTTCTAGCACACCAACGGTGGAGCAACCAACAGTTGAGGACAAACCAGTGATTAAACCACTTGTGATGCAACCATCAAATCAATCAACATTGTTAGCTCCAGTATCTCTAATCGACGAAGATTTCGAAGATGAAGATGACGAAGAAGAAACTGACATTGAGTTAGATGAGTCAACTGAATCAATTGATGAAGAAGATGTTGAAGACGATGAATCACTAGTAAATGATGTCCGAGAATTTGCAGATTGGTTAGTACTATCATACTTACCAATTGGATTACGTAATTCATTACCGAAAACGGATGAGTTACCGAATAAATTGAACTTATACTTAACAGAGTTATACGTTCGTGACATCATGCGTCTACAAGACCAACTAGGTGTAGAATCGAAATTAGAATTTCCACAGTTGACAATTGTAGACCAACTAACAAACGGTGAGTTGCCAGATGGATATGATTTTGATACTTATAAGTTTGTATTGAAAAACATCAAACCAACGATGAAAATTCACGATGTAGAGTATCAATTGATTCAAACAAGTTTTAAAGACTTAGCAGCTGTTGCGACAAAAACAGTTGCAAATCCAGAAGTAAAACATATCGTTTGTACTACAGTAAATGCTCAAGATGTATTGACATCAAACGAGTTACAATGTATAATTTATTTATTACAGTAAATTTTTAAGAAGGAGCAATCTTATGGAAAAAGAATTTTTAATCGTGGATTTTGAACCACAAGCGAATGCTGAGGTTGAGAAATTCGCACTACGACAAGCTTTAATCGGAAGTAAAGAAGCTGTTGACCCAAGTGAGATTAAGTACGCAACTGAGAATGAGTACTCAACTCGATTAATTGTACGAGCAGATGACGCTGAGAGTAGCGTATTCGACGGAAATACATTACTGTTTGCTGTGGATAAAGAATACGAACCACGTGCAATTAGTGTTGTGTTATATAATGATGAGACTGGTGGAATCAAAGCGATTGAACCAATCATCGAATTAGCAAGTGCGGACGAAGAACAATCACTCGCACAACCACAAGAGCAAGAAGAAGCTCACAACGAAGGAGAAACTTCACATGAAGATTCAGAACAAGAAGAAGATTCAAATGAAGACTCACTCGAACAAACGATTGAAACAATCGTTCCGTCCATCGGAGATTTATATGAACGTGTGAATGAACCATTACATGTCGATGAACAATTCTTAGCGAATATTGAAGTATTGAGTTTGAAAACTCAATTAGAAACGTCATTATCGACAATCAGATTCATCATCGGTAAAGAACTAGACGAGTTAATTCGAGATGGTAAGTTCGACGAAGCGAAACGCTTGGTAGTTGAGCAACTAAAACAATCACCATCGAGCGAATTACTTGAGTATCAAACTGCGTTACGTGCTTTAGAAAATCAAAAAGAAGAAGTACGTATGACAGTTGATGAGATTAAATCATCTTACGATAAACGTAAACAAGAAGCGTGGGAGCAAGAACTTGCTGACTATCAACTACGTTGGGAAGAAGAATATCGTTTAGCAAATCCAGACGACTCAGAAGTTCGTGCGGCAAATTATGTTTTAAGTCAAAAACCACACATTGCTGAATTAAACGAAGCGGTTTCTAGGAACAAAGTTGCTGCTGAGAAAGATGTAATGACAGCTATCGTGAAAAATGGTGGAGATGGTTCTACTGGACGTCTACTTGACTTCTTACGTACGAAAGAACTATACCAACGTGAATTGGATAAAATCGCTGGAGCGATTGCTAGTAGCAAACGAGTAGTATCTACACCAGTTGTAGAAGCACCAGTATTTGTTGAAGAATCGCATGAAGAAGTTGCACCAGTAGTGGAGCATGAAGCTCATGAAGAAATTCACCAAGAACTACCAGACAAAGAAGAAGTTTCGCAAATCAGTGAAGACTTCGACGATTTAGACGCTGAGTTTGAGAAAGAATTTGCAGCTCTAGATGCAGAGCCAATTTCATTAGAATCAACACCAGTTGTTGAGTCACAACCAGAAGTATCACATGAAGAAGTTGCTCATAATGACATCGTAGAAGACGACTTACTAGAAGATGACTTCGAAGATGTTGAAGAATCACCTAAACATGAAGAAGTTTTAGGCGATTCATTCGATGATTTAGGCGATGAAGACGAACTTCACGAAGAATCAATCGAAGATGAAGATGTAGACTTTGACTCGGAAGACGAAGACGACTTCGATGACTTTGCTGAGTACCAAGAAGACGAGGACGACGAAGTAGAAGCACCTAAGAGTAACAAAAAATTAGGTACTGGAGCTAAAATCGGAATCGGAGCTGGAGCTGTTGGTTTACTTGCTGCTATTGGTGTCGGTGGGATGATGTTATTAAATCCGGGAACTGACCAAAAAGCGAACGAACCATCAACATCAGAACAAGCATCAGCTGAGAAATCAGAAGATACTACAGTTAAACCACTTGTTTCAGTTGGTGACACATTAGTGATTACTAAAGCTGACAAGAAAGAATATACAGTTAAAGTACTAGAAGTATTACCAGACGGTTCTGTATACACTGACGGTGGGGATAACGGTGAGAAAATTCACATTACTTACGAACAATTACAAAAGAAATTCGGACAGTAATATTAACATAGAACATTTTAAAAAGATGGTGGCGACACCATCTTTTATACATAATACATAATTTTAAATAGAAAGAAAGGTGAGAGTATTGGATTCTCTAACTACATTTTTGAAAGTGGCGAAAGAACGTGGCTATCAAAACGATGAGTACAGACAAGCGAAGTCTGGACCGAAAATGATGAACTGGATGATTAATTTAGTAACTCTATTTTTAATAAGTGGACTAATTTACTTCGCATTAGGATTTATACGACCAGATGACCCAGTGGTTTTGGACACCGAACCGAAAACGGAACAAGTAGCTACAACAACACCGACAACACAGACTACGGTCGACCCATCACTCTCACCAATCATGCAAAAAGCAGTTGAGTGGTGGAATCAACAACAAGGAAATACTGGAGATTTCGATTTAAAGCAATTTGGTAATAATTTATATCGTGGTACGATTGATTTCACGAGAGTAGTGTTGGAATATATCATGAAATCCAGTGTGTTCGTGTTCATGACTATTCTTGTAATTTATCTATTCAAGTTAGTACTAAGATGGAGACACTATGAGCGAGATGTTATTGGAAACGACTTTGAAGCAGCATTGCTAAAACGTCGTATTTTAGGTTCATTGAATATTTCGCAACAATATAAAAATGCAGTGAAAGCCGCAAGTGGTGAGAACAATCAAGACGACCCGACTCGACAAGGTAGAGTGGAAGCACTACGAACATTTAAGAACATGCAAGTGCACATCAACACACGTCAATCATTGAGTGGTTTTACGATTGTAAAGAACTCACGAATTTCGTTTGAAGTACCAACGAATCAATTTGCGATTGACGAATTAGAAAAGCTTATGAAAAACGTAAGTGATGTAGCAACACAACGAACAAATGCAAGAAGTAAATTTGGGGCATTAGAGATTTCAGAAGACCGCTCGGTTTGGTCTGTAAGCTCACAAACACCAGTGAAAGATAAGTACTACTTTGAAGACCCAAATGCAAATAAAGATGACGGTGATTATGAATCATCATTCGGGATTGAGAATTTCAAGGACAATACTCAAAAAATCAATGAAATTAAAGAATCAGCAGAAGCGTTTGCAAATCGTACTTCTGTAGCGATGGGTACATTCTTGACATCAGCTAAATATCAAGTAACATTTATCGACTTCGTGCTAAGTGCAACGACGTTAACATTGAAATATGAATGGACGTTCGACCCACAATCACCGAACGTTGGTTCACTTGACAAATCAATTGACAAGACATTCAACACGGATGGTGCTACAGTAAGTCTATCTGGGAATCAGTTGATTATTGTATTCCCGATGCCGAAGGAATATCATATTCCAATTGATGTAAGAACTTTATATCTTGAAGTCTTCGGAGGTGACAACCCAGATGCTACAGATGATTAGTGGATTTTTTATGGGAATTTGGACGTGGATTGTGAGGGTGCTCACAAGCTTGTGGGTACTTATCTACTCCACAATTGCAAGTCTACCATGGAAGGAAATCGGAATTGGAGCAATCACGTTATTGATTGGTTATTTTCTATTCGAATTCTTTTTCGGAGATGACGGAATTATTTAATAAAGAGGTGAAACAACATGAATGAGTTTGATGAACTTTTACAAAGTGAAGAACCAATTAAAAAGAAAGCAAGTGCTAAGAAACAAAAACAGAAAGAAGCACAGAAAAAGAAAAAACAAGCTAAAACAAGTAAGTTGTTCAAGTGGGGAATGATTTCAGCTGTGGTTATATTATCAATCACAACTATCTTCTTTGGTTTGATGTATGCTGGTACTAACATTCAGCTAGAAGAACTATCTAAAAGAAGTGGTGTAAAAACAGTCGATAAGACTGAGCAAGCACTAGAAGTATATCGAAAAGTAGCGGATGCCGGCGACCAACAAGATATTAAAGAATCACAAATCTTAAACTTGAAACAACAATTAAAAACAACACTGGAACAAGCAGAAAAAGCTAAACAAGCAGGAAGCAATCAACAAAAATTTATTGCTTCTGTACTGAGTGAATCACAAGCAACAGATGTGATTTCAAAATTCTTTAAATTGTATTTCGGTCAAGATGGAAATACTTCGGTCAAGGGAAACAAAGACTTGGTGAAACTATTTGGAACGGAGCAAGAGATGTTATCTCTTGATAACTTGGAGTCTCCGATGAAAGAATTATCATCAGCTGGTGAGTTAGCAACAGTACCGACTGTCTTATTTAGTGGAATGCGTGGCACAGTGAACGATTACTTTGTAATCGCTGGGTTTAAAGTAAAAGATAAGATTGTACCACAAGTTTATCGCATGTCAATTGACTTGAATAGTAAGATTAAAGTAGTACATTATCTTGGAGCTTTGGACGTAAATTATGACGAAATCGTCAAAACATTAGACGAGGTGAAATCGAATGACAAAGAAAAACCAACGACTACAACAGTCACGACAACAACTGAAACAACAACGACACAGGCGAAAACTAAATCTAGCAACTAAGATTGGGATTGTCACGTTTGTGTTAATGCCACTATTTAACACTGGAGCTACAATCACAGCTCACGCAAATACAAATAAACCGTGGCAATACATTAAACGTTCATGTGAGATTAAAGAACCACAGAATGCAAAGCAAGAAGGAAAAATCGTAAGTTCTGAGGGTGACTGGCTCACCGAAGGTTCAGAGCAATACAAAGTTGCGAAAGAAATCTTTGATACGTTAACACAGAAATATGGTACGTCTGGTGCTTTCGCAGCAGGTGTAATTGCAAACGCAAAAGGTGAGTCTGGACTTACACCCGACTTAGGTGAGGGATACTGGGCAGGTGGTGGAGGTAGAAACCACTTCGGTATGAACTCCAAAAAACCAACTAGCGGAATGGGGCCGTCAACGGCGACACAGGAAGCAAACTACAATCGTAATTACTTCGGTGGTGGACTATTCCAATTCACTCCATATACTAAATTTACAGATAGTAAGTATTGGGGAAGTATCGACAAAGGGAATGGTTGGGCAGTATCCAATCAGATGAATGCGATGCTTGGATATGAATTCTGGAATCGTATGTTAGAAAACTATCTCGGTCGTGCACATGGATATGACACTTATGGTGGAGACAAAATCAACAAAGTTGAGCAACTCTTGGAAACAACAAGTCCAGAAAAGGCAGCATTGTATTTCATGATGGCGTACGAGCGACCAGAACGTCCACATCCAGAGCGTATGGAATGGGCAAAACAGGCGAACGCAGTTTTCAATAAAGACAATGTAAAAGCGGATTCAAGTAAGTTTCAATTCTCTATTAAGAATGACGTAACAGTTGACGTAAGTAAACACACTGAGAAGAAACAAGATGAGTGTGAGAAAAAATCATCATCTACTGGAAAACCAGCAGATTGGGGCAACGACGGAAAAGGTGTATACCCAAAAGACGCACCGACAATGTTTAATGCTGACAACATTCCAGATTCAGTAAAAGAATTCGTTTTAGACCCACGCAAAGTTGGAATGCATTTTAAAGACTCTACAGGTTGGACGAACCCGGGAAATCAATGTGCAAACTTCGCATCATCATTCTTATACGCTCTATGGGAAAAAGACGGTCAACGTAATCCACAAGCATCTGGACCGGGTGGTATAAATGAAGGTGGTCTATTTGCTGGAGTATATGCTAAGAAATATGGTAGTGATAAGACAACTAAAACTCCAAGCAAGGGAGCTATGGGTAGCTCTATGAGTGGAGCAGCAGGTTTCCATCCACTATACGGACACGTTTGGATTGTATCTCACGTATTCGAGAATGGTGACATTTTAGTAGCGGAGCAAAACGTAGCTCGTGGTAGTATTGGGTCGGGTGAAGCAAATGGTACAACAAATGCTTGGCACTACCGCTATATTACAAAAGAAACACAAAAATTAATGGACGCCGATTACTATAGTCCATCTGACGCAGGTTATAAACCAAGCGACAAAATCACAAAATAGAATAAGAAAGTAGAGGATTCAACTATGAGTAAGAAATGGAAAATCTCGTTGATTGTTGGAGCGTGTGTTCTAGCGGTAGCGACAATTATCTTCTTCGTAGTGAAAGGTGCTACTTCTTCTGACAAGAAAGCACCGGGTGAGCTTCATGTAGTTGAGGTTAACAACGGTGCTTCTTCTACAGAAGCAAGTAACTCAGTAGCAAACGTTGAGGTAGATGGAAAATCAACAACAAATACAGAAAGTAAAACTGAAAAAACAAAGAGTGCTAAAGAAATAGCAAGTGAGTATTTAAAGAAATTTGATGATAGTAAATTCTACGATGGATTGAGCAATGAACGAATTGAAGCACTGACAAAAGCTCGTCACATTGAAGAAGCTATCAAAGTAAAATCAACACTTGTAATCTCACGACACCCACAAAATGAAAAAGACGATGACCAATACACACATGCAATCGTGATTGATAAAAACTTACAAGCGGACAAAGAAGTGAATTATGATGGCGTCAAAAACGGTATTTTGGATAAATTGCATAAAGCATATAACGATTTAGCAAAAATGTCTAAAACGTCAGCATCAGCATTTGATATGGAAGGAATTGCGAATGACTACTTCTATCGTGTACAAAACGGTGTAATGTCGTTTATCATCTGGTCGGGTAATGATTGGAAAATGGACGACAGCTCATTGAAAGTTTATCAGTATGATAATGATGTGTACCAGTACACAATTGCTTGGAAAAAAGATGGTAAAGTAATGGGATACATGATGGGTACGTACTATAACACACCAAAATCAACGGAGCTAGTATCATTCTCAATGACACAAGCTGGGTCTGAGGACAACTACGCTCAAAAAGAACGAGGGGCAATTAAAAAATGAAAAAATTAGTAGTATTAATCGGAGCACTCTTTTTAGTAGGGTGCTCTAAAACACAGGAAAACAAAAATCCAATAAACATTGCGACTAATGACAATGAATCAAGTGAAGTTGTGAGCGAAAAAATTGACTCAGAAGTCACAACGGTTCGTGACGAACCGCTACCACAAGGTGACGTCACATATAATGGTGGTAAGAGTGTCTCGGATAATAAGGAAGCATTCTTAAAAATTCTAGTTGATTTATACGACATGAAATTACAAACAAAAGATGAGTTGTTAGGTAAACTTGACAAATTGAAAGAATACGATGTGACTATTAACGTGGATGATTTAGTTAAATTATACAATTACACATCAGACGATGACGTAAAACGAATTGTGACAGCATCATCACGTGTACTATCAAGTGAAGTGAAAGACAATAACTTTAATATTCAATTGAGATTTGCACAATCTCCAACGTACGGTGAGAGCGTGGAATCGATTAGTAAACGCTTGTATATCATGTTAGAAACTAATGATGAGTTACCAATTCGTGAAGTGACTTATTCGTATGACGAAAGTACTAAAAAACTTGATTTAATCACGAAAACTTGGTTATTTAATGACTAAAAACGTATACATGGATATGCGAAATATGTTATAATAGTAAAGTAAACTAAAAGAAAGGAAACTGTCAAGATGAAATTCATTAAGAAATTTTTACACGGGACAAAAGAGTATTTGTTCACGTCTCAAGACGGTTCAATCATTTGGCTAGTACAAGAGACTTGGGCATTCATCAAGGCTGCTTGGAAGGGTATTGGAGAACGATTAAACAGTCTTCAAATGGAACGTGATAGTAAACGCTCACACAATGAAGAAGATGGTGAGTAGGTGACGGACAATGAGTGAACAAAATAAATTAGCTAAATTTAACTTGAAATCTGTGAACATTCTAGCAGAGTCGAAACACAGAACCATGGAAATTGAACCATTGAAGAAAATTACAATGGACGGAATGATTTCAACGCAACGTCTATTGTTTGGAACGTTCATCTATCTCGGACTGATGATTATATTGATTGTGTATCTACTAGGTGATGCGCAACGAGCTAAATATGTTTGGCTTCCATTACTAACATTGGGAATCTCAATTACAGTCATTATGGCAAATTATTTAATATCATCACGTGATAAGTCAATGCTAAGTTCTGTTACTACATTGCTAACAGACCGCATCTTTGAGAACATGAGACGTAAAACTAAACGCAAAGGTGACTTGAAATCAATCGGTATCGAGAAATTCGATGATAAGACTGGACTTGTTGTATTTAGAGATGGGCGAATTGGTAAGGTATACGAAGTGGAAGGAACACTTTCACGCTCAACATTACCAGTTGTTGCGAATCAGACCGCAATCGTAAAAGCTCAGTACTTGATTGCACGTTCTGCTACATCGTATGAAAAATTAATCTTGTCCATCAAACAAGTAAACTTACGAGAACAATTAGAGAAATTAGAAGAATATAATCAGAAAGCAAATACGGACAGCATGAGTGACGAATGGCGTCGCTATATGATTCAGTTGATGTATAATTACATCAAGAATGACTTGGACGGTAAAGAGACAACAGTAACGCAAGTACTTGTTTTATCCGATTACGACAAACAAGCGTTTGAAAATACAGAGTTTGAGTTTATGAGTGCTGTCGACCAAGGAATGTATTCTAGAGCAAGAGCGATTACAAATCGCAAAGAGCTTGTTGAGAAACTAGCTCCAATCGTAATGCTATCGAAAGGAGGTCAGTCGACAAATGGAACTATTCCAAAAACTGTTCAAGAAAGAAAAAAACAAAAATAAAGACAATAAAGATTTAACAACAAATCAATTTCTGACTGAACCGACACCATATCGATTTACTCCATCATTCATTAAGCATAATGGATTGTACGCAGCGATTGTAAAACTATATATCAAACAAGGTACGAACCGAAATATGTCGTACACAGACATTCTTGATTTCGTACCAACGTCAACAATTACGGGAGTAGACATTCATTTTATGGTTGACGATGTATTGATAAAAGATGATGAGAAGAATAAAATCATTACTAATAATTCATCTATTAACTTAGCAATCATTAAAGATGACGATAGAAACGCTCGTAAAAAGCAAGAGAGTGGTAAAATCGAAGAAACGCAAGATAAGAAAATCTTACGTGAGAGTGAACAAGCTGACTATTTAGCTTATCAGTCTATTATTGGTAACTCTGAACCAGTCGCTGTGTATCGATGGTCACTTCTTGTTATTGGAGAGTCGATGGAATTGGTAGATGAGCAAATCAGACAGCTAAACACACGTTTAGCAAAATCACACGACGGTGCTGTTTGGGACTCGCTACCGGGAGAACAAGCTCAGTTATTTGAAAATTTATTCAGCGGTGTTGAAAAAGACAGGTTTAATCACACGACGTGGGGAAGTAATTATGCTGGTCTTAATGTGTCTATGAGTGCTGGTTTACTAGATGCGGGTGGGATTCCAATTGGTAAAGATGTGTACTCACCATCTCGTTCTACAGCGTTCTTTGATTTCGAACTTGGAACACAATCGCAAGCGATAATCTCAATGCCGAAAAACGCAGCATTACCGATGTACTACAAAGAAAATGAAGAAAATCAAATCTCTGCAAGTTCAATTATTGCTCAAACAGCAGCAAATCACATTGTAATGGCTGGACATAGAGCACATCACATTGTATTAAATGATTTTAATTACTTTGAACCGAACATGTTCTATCGACCACAAGAAAGTGCACAAGTATTCAAGCACTACGATGTTTCGAAAGTGACGATTAACTTGATGCAAGGATTCGGAGAACTCTCTGACGTTCACAACGCATATCACCGTTTGCGACAAAAGATTGTAAATGTGTTTAATATCATGCGTGACCTAGAATTGACAGATACGGACGAAAGTATTATAATGGGAGCACTTGAGAAAACTTACACAAGCTTGGGATATTGGTCTGCGGAAGCGGATATATTCCCAGAACGTACAAATATCGTTGAGATTCAAAATCCACAAATCTACATGACAGCGACGGACTTCTTAAACAAGTTCACAGTACGTGTACGTGAAGCGTTGACAACTGGATTACTCAACAAAGCAGACCGTGCTGATACGTTAAAAGAGCTGTTGGATACAGCTTTATCATCGTATCGTTCAGTAGTTGGTCGACACACATCGATTGAGTCAACGGATGCAATTCAAGTGTATTATGATTTTTCAACAATACATGACATGAAATTGAAACAAATTCAGTACATCAATATGCTTGAGTACATTGTACACACAGCGAAACGTGGAGATGTGATTGTCATTCACGGATATGATTCATTATATGAACAAGTATCACGAATGGGATTCGACACAATTGATGCAGCGAAAGAGCGTGGAGTTCGATTTATTTTCGCATTCGATTGTATTTCGTCAACTCCAAATGCTAAGGGTATCAAGATGAGTGACATGTTCAACATGCAAGGTACTTACTATGCTGACTTAGACGTGGACGTTTCGTGGTCGGTCATTGGACGTTCATTACCAGCAGACGTGGACAAAGTACAAAAAGCATTAAATACAGATTTAAGTACACATATTATTGAAAGTATGCAAGCTAAATTCGACCACCAAGCTCTAGTACATAGACGTATTGGTCAAGTAAACAGCTTTGTACATTTTAATCCAGTAATTTAGAGAGAGGAGTGGCGCTTGAAATGTTTGAGGATTCAAGTAAACGAACAAAACAAATATCAAACAATGCGATTACCGTTGCGATTTGTATCATCATTTCGATATTGTCAATCTTCTTCGTATTTACTGGAACATTGAGATATAACGGAATGGTCGCACGGTCATCGAGTCCAGTTGGAACTGAGATGACATTTACTCGTTCGAATGCGAAAGTAACGATTAGTGGATTATATACTGACAAAACTAAGAGTGCGTTAGTAATACGTCTTTCACCAGCAGATGATGCTCAAACGAAATTACCGTTCAAAGGTTCGGACTATAAAGTATATCTGACTTCTAAGTCGTTAGACGGATACAAAGAAGCGGATATTATTTTCGGTAAGATTTCTACAGACGGTGACATGTTCTTAGTAATTCCGAAACCGACGGACGATGTTTATAACGTATTTATCATGAATACAAAATACTTAGCTGTTGACAACATCACGACGAAACAGAGTGCTAAAAAACAAAATGATGATGCGTCTAACATTCAAGATTTGGATGAGAGTGTTGAGAATAACTTGAAAACATCGATTAGTAAAGCGATTTCAAGTTATAAATACGACCCAAGTGGTAAGAATGCGAAAGAATTCGTTGTCGATGACAACCACTCAGACGTAATTTCATTCCGTGTAACTACAAATCCAGCTTTAGAAGATGAAGCGCACAAGCCAATCGTTTTAGATACACAACTTGTAACAGATGGTAAAGAATTCGACTTCAAATCATTCTTTGACATCGTGTTTAAACAATCAGTTATTAACACATTGGAGAAACAATATGAAGCAAACAAGTCAACTGTATTACAAGTTGAAGAAGCTTTAAAAGAAGCTAAAGAACGTGTTTCTCAAAACGCACAAGACGCAGACGCAGTTAGAGCGGTTGAGAAACTAACAAACGAGTTAGAGATATTACAACGTGAGCAAGCCAACTTAGCAAACAAACATTCTCAATACTCGAATCTACAATTCGCAAATAGTATGTTCTCGAACTTACAAACAAAAGCGATTGTAGTGGATACAAATTGGAAAGGAAAGTAGTATGGCTGAACAATTATGGGATAAACTCAAGAATGCTCCGAGTTTTTGGAACGCTTGGACTGAGTATAACAAAGAAATGGCAGAGTCGTTGCAATTATTGAACGAGTCACCATATCCGATTCTCGGTCGTGATTCAGAAATTCAGCAAATTTATGACATATTAGAACGACCACGTACGCCAGTAGCATTACTACTTGGACAGGCGGGGGTTGGTAAATCAGCGGCTGTTGAGGAGTTCGCAAGACAATTGAATAATCGAACGAATCCGAATTTAAAAGTGAAATACTTACTAGTATCGCTTCAAATTGGTAAGTTAAAATCTCTTGGAACATCAAACTTACAAGCAGCATTATCATCAATGTTGAGTAAGTTGAAAGAGATGGAACAACTCGCTCAATTAACGTTGGGGGATAAAACAATACGAATCGTATTATTCATCGACGAGGTGCACATGATTGTAACCATCTTCGGTCCGGGCACTAAAATTGGTGGTGACTTACTAAAAGCAGAATTAGCACGTACACCAATTCGGGTGATAGCAGCGACTACACGTCGTGAGTACGACTCTACAATCGCTGTTGACAGACCGCTTGCGGAACGTTTTAAAAACGTAGAGATGAACGAATTACCGAAAGAAGTAGTTCTCCAAATCTGTAAAGCGTGGTGGAGTAAGATTGCTCCAGAGCATCCACTACCGTCAGATAGCGTGTTGAACCGAACATTGGACGCAAATGCGATGTATCGTGCAGAAGAAGCCGAACCACGTAAATCATTGGATTTATTAGAGGACTTTGTGAGTTATTGTAAGCGTACAGGTAAGACAATCACTGACCAAGTGGTGGACGGTATCTTCGAACGAAGATTCTCTATTAGCTTGACACTTCAAATTGAACCAGCAAGTATTTATCAAGAAATTGCTAGTCGAGTTAAAGGTCAACCATATGCATTGGAAACATTGAAGAAACTAACACAATCGTTGGTATTTCGATTAGACCCGACATCAGATAAACCACTTGCGACAGCATTGTTTACTGGGTCGACTGGTACTGGTAAGACAGAAACAGCGAAAGCAATCGCTCATGCAATGTATCCGGGTAAGAAGATGTTAGTTATCATGAACATGCCAGATTTTAAAACACCAGAGCACGACGTATTATTCCGTCGTAATTTAGGTGAGATTGTTCGACACCAACCAAGTTCAGTAATTGTTTTCGACGAGTTGGAAAAAGCACATGCTCAAGTATTAGACTCATTACTAGCGATTCTCGATGAAGGTATTGTGAATTTCACGTCAACCAACCGTGAAGGTCAAGAAGAAGTCAACAGAGTTTCATTACGCAACACTGTGATTATCGCAACGACCAACGCTGGACAAGAGGTGTTCAAGAACGACGCTAAATTCTCTGCTCGTGGAGCTATGGTAGTCAGTGGTGACGAACGTAGTAATGAATTACTACGTAAAGCTGAGACTGAGCGACTATTAGTTGCGATTAAAGAAGAATTAACGAGTGGAGTGTTCAAACCAGAACTTGTTGCTCGTTTCAATCGTATCGTACCATATCGTGCTTTGGACGAAGAAACATTCATCCGTATCGCAGAATCTCAGTTATATCAATTAGCTAGTAAATTCAAAACAATGCGTGGTATTAATATTACGTATAACAAACCAGTAAATTGGGACAGAGATAACGACCATCGTTATCCATATACAACATTTGATGTAGCACTATATATCGCTTTTGTTCGAGCAAAATCGGATGATAGTTCACAAGGTGCTCGTAAGATTAAAAATGAAGTGGATTCGGTAGTGTATGATGCAATCGTAGATTGTATTATCGAAAATCCATATAAAAAGAATTTCAAAGTAGAAATTAGCAAGGACTCCGACATTTATGTAAACGGCGTCGGAAAAGAAGTAGGGGGTGTAATAGTACATGCGTATTAATTTCAAAAAGATATTTGCAGTAGTTGCGATTATTGGAATCGGTGTAGCAACATTTACACCTTTGACTACTTACGCTGTAAGTGATACTGATGCTCAAATTATCGGTGGTACTGGTGGTGTAAATAAAATTGATTCATCCATAAGTCAGAAAGTACAGGATGAAGCGAATACCATGTTAACTGACGACCCAGACCAAGTCGCTAGTATTTTAACAACAGTACTACAAAATCCAAAATCCGCTTTGGAATCGGAGCAATATCGAGCTGTGGTAAATGCATTTAAAAATGCTCCAGCAAGCGTTGTGCAAGCAGTTAAGAACTCAAAAAATTTGGGTAAGAATGTAATTGCCACATTACAGAATAATCCAGAATTGAGAAAAACATTAGGTCAGTTGTTCAGAGACTCTGGGAACTTCTTTGAGAATGTCAATCAGTTAATCGACGTTCGTGATAATCAAGGGAGTGGTAGTCAAACTGTATCGTCGGGGGTCGATGGTTCACCAAGTGTGCTACAATCAACAATGTATCAAACATTACTACCATCGATTATCTATAGTAGGTCACAAGCGTCTAACTCAGCTGGGGCGACAGTAGTGAGTTTAGCAGATATCGAGAAATATAGTGTCTATGTTGAAGGAACTAATAATAATCAACGATACGGGTTTGTTACAAAGCAGAATAAGACTCAACCAGAAGGTGCAAAATTAGCAAACTACTTATTAGCATTATACCATTATGACTATCTAGTACCAGTACCGAAGGACTTAAACGGTGGAAATCCAGTAAGTACATTCTTTAACAAAGTAGTGCGTTGGGCGACTGGTAACAGTGTACCAGAGTACACACCAAGTAGCATTGCTCTTGGAATGGCAGCATTCTTCGGTTCAATCTACGACGCAGCAACTTCATTCTTGAAACTCGTATTTGAAGGTGTAAAATCATTAAACTGGAATTTTATCTTCGGGTTTACAAAAGAAGGTCAAGCGACTGGGTTCATTGGTAGTATCATACAAACAGTATCCGAGAAATTAGGTTTCTCTAGTGGACTACTTCAAGCATTGAGATACTTCATCATTACGATTATCTTCATATCATTTGTGATATTCGTTATGGTTGCGATGGGTGCTCGTTCAAGAACTCGCATTCGTAAAGGTTTAATTAACTTCGTGGTACGTATTGTGGTAATCTTCGTGTTCATTCCAGTGTCTGGTAAATTCACCGATTTAATTGGTGAGATGGCGTCAGGTATAACAGGTGACTTTACAACTCCATCACGAGTAAATTCGATGTTCGTATTAGATACATTGGACTGGGCGGCAACGACTAACTTGTCATTTGCTCCAATTACAAATGCAAGTCCATCAACAAACACGCTTGACATCTTCAAGGGAACATATGAACCAACTTTTGATAACGTTCAAAAGCTAACACAAAGCGTAATCAAACGTTCGGAAGTGGCTGGATTGACAACGGATAAAACTTCTGCGGCTGACTTATTAAATAAGGTAAGTAGTCGTGAAGTAGTGAGTGTAAATGCTTACTTCTCTCGTATAGCGTCCGCTCAAAGTGTAGGAAGTAGCTCGATTGCTGCAAGTAACTTGCCAACAAACATCAGCTCATATAAAAATCCAGATGGGTCAGACGCTAAAATTAATATTCCATTCGAAAATATTAAACCAGCGTTCTTGAGCACAAAGGAATCAAGTGAGGACGAAGAAGGCTCAAGTAGTAGTGATTCATCACTTGCGATTTACAAATGGCAAGTAAACAGTGGTTCGAAAGAATCTCTAGTGGAATTAGACTCTAAAGCTAAAATGGTAGTAGAACCAATTCGTTGGTATAACTTAGATACTTACATCTACGGTGCTCGATTACCAGACACAATGGCTAAAGAACATGCGAACTACTCAAACTACATTAACGCAAGTGGGACATCACAATTAAATGACCCACGTACAGGTAAAGCGGCAAGTGATGCATTGAAAGATGCATTGATTGCGAACTCAAACATTATAGCGTTATATAACCAATACGCAGGTGTGGCTAAAATTACACCGGGTGGAGACCCATCATTATCTACTCAAACTGTAGCATTCTTGTTACAATCTGAGTTTTCCAACGGTTCATTAACATACCGTGGATATAACACAATCGCAAGTAAAACTGGTGAGACTAAGAACACTGGGGTGAATGGTAACGCATTTGTTCGTTATACAATTCCAAACTCAGGTGACACTGACTTGATTAGTAAAGTATTCTCACTTCTAACACTGTGGATGTGTTCGGCAGTAGTCGCAGTGTATGCTTTGATTTGGGTTCTTAAAGGGCCGATTATTGCAACATTGTTAATTACTGGTAAGAGCTTCTTGAAAGCAGCAGTTACTGGTGACATTACAGCAGCGATTAAATTCGTGGCAGGGGATGCAGCAATTAAATTCTCAGCTACATTCGCAGCAGTCGGAACTTATATGACATTAGGTATTATGGGTGGTATAATCAATGCAATTCAAGGATTACCAACGTCGTATGTAAATAACAACTGGGTAGCTAAAATCCCGATTGTTGGAGATTTCATTAGTTCAGTATCAGCGTTAATTGGTGGTATGTTTATCTGTACGTTACTAACACTAGCTCTTGTATGGCCGATTATGAGATTGAATCTAGGTGGTCGTGGTAAAGGTAAGAAACCATTATACGCGGGATTCTTAGGAATCTTCATCATGATTCCATACATCTTGTTCGAAGCTCTAGATGAATACTTAGAAATCATCTATCAACGTGTGTATGGAAAATCTCGTTCACGTACGTTTGGTGCTAAACTTCGTAACCAAGCTGACCCAATTGACCAGAAGAAACTTGTTGGTAACTTAGCTAAGAACACAGCTACAATTGCAGCAAAAGCAGGACTTGCAACAATGACAGGTGGTGCTTCAACTGCTGTGACAGGTGCTCTTGGTGGAGCTGGCTCTACATTAGCAGCACAAGCTGGTAAGACATTGCTAGGTGCTAAATCAGCAGCAAGCAGATTCGGTGGTGGTCTAGTTGATAAGGTAGCTGATTTCACAGGTGCTCCAACTGGAACTGGAAAAGATGGTATCTTACGTAACTTGGCGAGTGGACTAAAAACAAGTGCTGAGGGATACGCAGATGAAGCTGGTAAGGTACATGTACCAACGCTAGCAGAAGCATACAAAGAACATCGTGACCAAAATGCACTAGAGAGTGATGTTGAAGCTATCAGACGTGCAAATCGTGAATCTGGATTATCAGTATCACAACGTGTGACGAACCAATACGAACGTGACCAAATCGAGAAAGAGAAAAACAGATTAATCGATGCGGATGGAGCTACAGCAATCAAGAACATTGATGAATTAGCGGCTTCTCTCGCAGCAGCACAAGCTTCGGAAGATGTTAAAAAAGCGACAGCAGAAGCAAACGGAACTTACACTCCAACTGGTAAAGCTGGACGTACTCGTAAGAAAGTCGATGGTAGTCATATTACTGCTGAGAATGTTACAATTCAAACGCAACAAGTTACTGCCGAGGGTGGAAGCTCAACTACAATCAAATCTGACAACTCAACACTTGATGCTGTTTCAAGAGACGGTTCAATGACTGGTACTCCAACAACAGTTCAACGAGATGGAAGCGTGGCACAAGCTGAGCAAATGGCAGCTCGTCTAAATCAAGCAGTAGCAGGAATCGAAGAACGTATTAACGCTCGTAAAGACGTGTACGTAAGTGACGATGAACGCAAACGCTTAGACTCAGACAAAGCAGTTGCTAACCGAGAAGCTATCATGAAGATGCAAACATCGATGAATGAAACAATGAAAGCATTTGATGAAGCGTCTGCTAAACTTGCGAAAGCTCACCAATTACGTGAAGCTTATGGTAATGATACAGAGAAAGTGGACAAGATTGATAAATACATTAACAGTCTTCAAAGTACTACTGACAATCTGAAAGCGAAAATGTCTCAAATCACATCTGTTGCTGATAAGCAATTAGATAGACGAGTGAAACTCGACATTGATAATGAGAAAATCGCAGCTACGATTGATAAGTCATTAAACGCAGGATTCACTGGTGCAATGAGACACGCAGCTACAGCAATCTCTGACTTAGCAAACAATCGTGACAATGCTCAAGCATTACGTGATGATTGGGATAGACGTGTAGCAAATAAACCAGAGAGCGATGCTGACTATCAAGCTCGTATGGAAAAAGCTAATGCTCAAAATGACGCAATGTCAAGTGAATTGGCTCAAGAGTTGATTAACGAAGTACGTGGATTACGTGAAGAATCTGAATACACTAATGACTTGTTATTAAACGAAGGAATTAGACGTTAATTAAATCAAATAATTTCTTAGCATGATGTAATAAACTGCACATGCTAAGAAATTTTATATAAAAGAAAACTTTACAATCATTATTCAAATAATGTATAATATATGTATACTATTAAACAAACAAGGAGTGTGAAAGCACATGCAACCAATTATTACGATGCTTCAAAAATACACGTCTCAAATTGAGTTAGTGGGGAATGCAATCATTACATTACTAGTGGGATTCTTCACAATTAAGAACTTCATCAAATTCCTTAAAGCTATGGACAAAGGAAATCGTAATGACGCAATTAAGTCATTCGCATGGATGGCAGGAATCATCATCGCAGGTATCGTTGGATGGGGAGGAATTAAGTTACTCGTTACTAACTTAGCTCCATCATCAGATATTCTTCCACGTGGTTAATAAGTGAGTGATTCTAGATGAGTACTTACTATATTAAGATGGACTTTGATGAATTAAAACCGAAAGTACAAGAAGAATTCTTAAAACTTTTCGACTCACCTAAGTACAAGAAGCACATCATGGCAAAGTCTGATTCTGCTATTATTATCTCAGTACCGTTATTCACATTACTAGAATACGACTTCGAGGACTCTCGTGCGTATCGTAAGAACTTGAAATTTACGTTAATCGAGAAAAGCGACAATCCGAAATCCAAGATGAAATCAGTTATTGAAGCTCTTGGGACACGCTCTGCTGAGTATGATAAACTGGTGAGAACTATACGATTTTAGGTATACCTAAAAATACAAAAAACCTATCAAACGATATTCAAAACATACAATATGTATGCTCCCAATATCGATTGATAGGTTTATTTTTTATGAGTGTGTATTTAATTATTGTTATTGTTTACGCCAAATTCTGATGACACACCGAATGTATCAGATTCGTGCAATTGATAGATTACAGAATCTTCTTTTGAGTGTGCTCGTACAAAGTTCTCAAAACTCTGTACTGACAAGTGACGTAAGTTTCGTTGTGCTCGCATCGCAGTGATGTCATCATCTGACAATGATGCTTCCACAACTTTGTCCTCGTCATAGTTTCCTTCCACAACAAGATAATCATATTTTCTTCGTGGTGCAGAAATCATTGAATTTGTATCTGTAGCGAATAACAATGTCTCACCATCTTCATTCGTAATCACGAATCCTTGATTCGGTACGTCGTGATATAATTTGAATGTTTCGATGTGATATTTTTTACCACCAAGCTCGATATCAAAATGAAATCCATGCTCAGTGAAAATATTTTTTAATGGTACTTCAAATTTGAATCGTGAGTTATTTTTCAACTTAATAAACTCAGCGACGTCACTATTGCAATGAAGACCTTCCCTCAAGACCCATGGTCTATCTTTATAAATTTTAGACAATGTAGGTACTTTAATGTGGTCGCCATGACGGTGAGTGATGAAGATATGTTCTATCCCCATCACTTTATCGCCAAGTTTGTCGAATGTTAACCCACAGTCGATGAGTAGTTTGTCGTCAATCACGACAGCATTACCAGTACTACCAGTCCCGATAATATCTACTTTAAACATGCTCTTATAACACTTCCGCAATCAAGTAGTAGATTTTACCATTGTCCCCACCGAATGACATAGATTTAAGCTTAACTTCGATTGGTTCTGGATTTTCGATTAAGTCTTCGATGTTGCGTTGACCTAAGAAGTCTTCTAATGCAATTACTTTCTTAGCACGACTCTTAGCAACTAATCCGTCAATTACTTGTTGAGTACGTTTCACTTGGTCTTCACCAATTTGCTTGTTCTCAATTTGTTCACGTAATTGTTTGATGTTCTTTTCTTGACCATATTTAACTGACACAGTACGGTCGTCTTCCTCAGCAGTTAATGGTGGTAATGATAATGAAGATACACGGAAGAATAAATCTTCTCCGTTGAAGTTATATTGGAATCCGATATTAAAACGAACACCTTTGAATTCTTCAAATTTTGTTAATTCTACAACTTTACCGTCTAATTCACGTGATTGTGCTGCACTAATTAATTTAACGAATTGTGTGTAGTTACCACCAGCTCCGATGTTTGGAGAGAATGAACCAACCTCAGCGTCGTCTGTTGGTACGAAGTAAGTGATTTCAACTCCACCGTCTTCACCAGCTTCTGCAATAGCTTCGTTTAATACGTCAACTGCATTCTCAACTGTTGTTCCCGGTAAGATTGCTTCTAGTACCTCAGAAGCTGCATTGTATAATTCTTCGTCTGGTTCGTAAGTACGAGATTCTTCAATCCATTTCATTGTGTTTAACGGAATAGTACAAGCTCCTCCGTCATCTGCTAAAACTGCGAACGTGAAACGTCCACTCTTGTCGTCGAATAATACTGTAATTAATGTTCCTTGTTTTTCAATTGCTGTCATGTTTATATGTTTCCTCTCTATTTATGATTTTTGTTTGATTTCTTTTAATGTTTTGTCTAATTGTACTTGTCCGAATTGTACCTTACGGTTGTCTGAGACTCCTTTCTTTCGCTCGAACTAACGATTGATTATGTAGTTGTTTTCTCTTAACTACATCTCTATTATAACCTAACTTACCACTCTGTGTACAGACCTAAATTGAAAATTTTCGGTCGAAATCACAATATGTGGTATGTTGGTTTAATAATCTCATCTACAGATTGTTATTGTGAACTACTTCACAGTTAACTCATAAGTCCATCGACTCGATTCAACATATGAATTTTCAATAGTAATTTTCACGTACCAACCATCATCACATTGGACATCCCAAGTGACTTCATAATTCCCAACTTCGTGCTCAAACACTAATCGCTCAACATCTTCTCTAGTTCCGAGCCAAGCAACGTCAGCGATGATTCGATTAGCTAAGTCATCAGAGACCAATCCGTCTCTAAAAATTACATTTTTGTTAGCGATGAAATCAAAAAATCCATTTAATGTGTCAAGTAAATTCCAATCAGATACTTTATCGTAATGATTTTCACTTGAATTATCGTTACAATCCACAAACTGAATTTTATCACCTAATTTGTACTTACCTAAATTTACATCCATAGTATTAATTCTCCATTTCATTTAATGTTTTGATGTGGTCTTCTTCAATTAGTAACATTGAGTATGTTTCAGTATCGTCAGCTGCGTACGATTGGATAGCAAAATCAATGTAAAAACAAAAAGTTTTATCGTCGCAAGAGACTCCATCTTTTTCACTATCTACTTTACGAAAACCAGTTACCACTCCTAGTCGACCAGCATTTTTCGTATACATCTCATCCGAATGTGTAAGTATACCATCAGTGAGCAACTTCATTGCAGCGTCAGTGACAACTTTATGCACCCACATGTTATATCCTTTATATTCAAATAAAAATTGAGCTATCACATGTAAATCACCAACCCATGCACATAATTCTTCGACAGCTATATTTACATTTAAGTCATCAGAGAATTTGACAATCTCAGATTTGATTAATTGACGGTTTTTGTGATACTTTAACACCCCAATTAATTTATTTGTTAAATTATTCACAATCTTACTCTCCAATCTAATCAAGTAACTTCACGTCGTCAGCACCTACGAATACCATTGAAAAATCTTCCATGTCACCAGATGTTATATCCCATAACGAAAGTATAATTTTATAGACAGTCACATCATCATTACAGATGATAATATCATTACTGTTCGCTTTACCTTTACTAACCATCAGACCTACTCGGTTAATGCCAGCGACCATTACTTCGTCGTAGTGAGAGTAGATGTCTTTGTTTTCGAATCTCGGAAAAGCGTCGTCTACTACGCTTAAAATCCAAATATCTAATTCTTCGGAATCAAACATACGTTTTAGTCCATCATGTTGCGTTTCCACCCACTTGCAAAAAACTTCTGCAATATTAACATTGTCTAAATTTTGAATCAACGCAAATTCATTCTTGTTCATTTGATGATTTTTAAATGCAACTACAGTTCTTTTTGTTAAGTTATTCACAATCTATCACTCCTATTCTTTATAATTCAAACCACTTCACTTACTATCTTTTAATTCCATCTTCAAATCCATTTGCAATATCGTTTACTAATACTAATGAAAACTGATATTTGTGTCTAATATCATTTTCTCCTTGCAATCTACGGACTGGACGTACGGACAGTTCACCTCTAAAATAAGGTGTTCTGATATCAGTCTCATATGGATTTTGAATAAAGTCCATTATGCCGACATACAGTGAGTCTTCAATCACCATTGGTACAGTGGTTGTATCGTCAAACTCATCAGAGTAGAACAACTCATTCATGACGGTTGTCATTTTAATCCCTAAATCGTGAATGTCGATATCTTTCTTGATGGTATTATTAATTTTCGAACACCATGTCAAGAATAACTCATATAGCTCGCAAGGTGTCATTACTGGTGCTTTGAAAACATACTTATTCTCAGCATTTCCAATTTCTTCAAAGATATAAATTCGGTCAAACTCTCTTGTTGTCATCAGTAAAATCCTTTCTGTAACCAAAGTGATTCATTGCTAATCTCATATGGACTCACAACGAGTAATCTGAATGTGCGTTCACTAATCACAATGTCATCTAAGAATTGGTCATACATTTTGATTGTAAGTCCACCGCTTAATGTCACTGTATGGGTAAACGGTGATACATCTAGTGAATAAGTGAAACCGAGTGTACCATCAAACTCTACGCCATTTTTCTTAGCGTAAAATTCTCCCCCAAGTGGAAATGCATTATTAATTTCATATGTCTGTTCTAACATCTGATTTCGTAATTCATACCACAAATCACTACTTTCAAAAATATTTTTAGTATGTTTATCAAGTCCACAGCACCATTTAACAAATTCTTTGTAAATGTCAACCATAGATTCTTCTGACTCGTCTTCCATAATATATGTGAAAGTATTCACAAAATCATCAACTTCCATAAATGTGACAATAAGTGTACTATCTTTAAGTTCCATCTAGTTACCTCCTAAATTAAGTCGAGTGGAAAATCCACTCGACTAGCTATTAAATTCATTCGCAAAAAACACTTCTATATTCTTTTTCGCACGTGTTAGTGCAGTATATGATAAGTTCGGTTTCTTGGCAATCCATTCATCTTTTGACGTTAAGTAATAAACGACGTTGTCCCACTCTGAACCTTGAGATTTATGTACTGTCATTGCGTATCCTAAGTTCATACGTACAAATGGTACACGTTGTGCTCTCACGTTAGCTGTTAATAGTAATTCCGAAATGTCATTACGGTCAACAGTCTTCAACCAACGATTCATTGATTCCATCACACATTCTTTTAATTCTCCAGTTACTTCTGAGCGTGCGTATGCGTATACTAGTGAATTGCGTCGTACTAGAGCGTCATATAATTTGCTTGTAGCAAACTCACTCTCGTCGAACGAGAACGTCTCTAAAAGCTTAGACCATGCGTCGTATCCAGTTAGTACTTTTTCTACTTTGAATAACTCAGAGTTGTAGAAGCTTGAAATTAAATCAGTTTGTCCGAACACGTTCGACATGGACACTAATTTCTCTCCCGGACTTACGATTCCAGTGTATCCCAATTCCGTACGAATGAATTCATTTAATGCGTTCACATTCTTGTTTTGGAATGATAATACAACGTCAGCATTTAACAATCGACGTGTCAACGCTGGATTTTTACCAATACTTTCGATATTACCAGTGTTATAGAGATTTAACGGATATTTGCGAATAAGTTTGCTCACTTTTTCACCATCTTTAACTCTAGTCGCAATCTCAATGACTTTGTCAGTAGAACGCATGACCGTATTTAAGATGAAAAAGCCATCGTCTTTACCCACACGATATGGTTGCATGTAGTCATTCAGTTCACCTTCTACTGGTTCTAGCTGATATGGGTCTCCACAGATTAACATAGTAATATCGTGTCCCATCATTCGACACTCATCTACTGCATCCATTAAAACGTTAAATTGAATTTTGTTAATCATCGACGCTTCGTCTACAATTAAGAATTGTACTTCGTCTTTCATTAAAAGAGCTGCTACTTGACTTGATTCACGTGTTTTAAACTCCACGCCCACCTTAAAGTCAAAGAGTTTACGCATGCTTGTACCAACACCATACTTAATGTCAAGAGCTTCTTCCAAAGCACCTTGATAGAGAAGTCCATAATTGTAGTTAATAATGACACTTGAGTCAATTTTCAAGTTTTCTAAAAATTGAGCTACTTTTTCCAAATCATCTGACGTATCGATTGGGAATTTCTGTTGCATAATTGATAGCACTTTCACTGGAGTACTCAATAACGATGCGACCGTTTTAAAAATCGTGTTACGTGTCGTTGTGCGTTTACGTACATTCTCCAACGCTTGTAGTGTTGGTGCAATCGTCAAAATACGTCGACCTACACGTAAATCATTAAAGTACTTGTTCATAATATCTGTTGCAACAGTCGTTTTACCAGTCCCAGCTGCACCCATAAGTACGCTGAAATCGTTCTCACGGTCATAAATTGCGTCAGAAATTGCTTGTTGTTCTTTTGTTAATGTGAACATCTGTTTCCACCTTTCATTTCGAGTAAAAGAAAAACCCCCAAGATTTTGGGGGTTCACATTCTTATTTGAAGCCACCACCGAATAATGTAGTACCTACACCTGACATACCAGAGTAGCTACCGTATCCTTGTGATGTTGCACCGTATTCAATATCAACACCAAATTTTGTGAAGCTATCAGACATCATATTTGCATAGTGTCCCGGTGAAGCTGCCCATTGTTCGTACATCATTTTAGCTACTTGTGTTTCATTTAAGAAGTTTTTAGCATCAGTGATTACTTCAATGTTTCCAAGTAAGTTCTCACCTTTAAATGCTAGACGTTCTCCTTTGTAGTCTTTGTAGACTGTGCTGAAACTTGAACCGTCTAAACGTACGTGTGCTTTACCATTTACATAGATTGAAGCACCACCTGCTTGATTTGCTAATTCTGCTGAACGAATACCAGCTAGACGAACTAACTCTTGGTCGACTTGGATTGGTTTAACACCTTTCTTCGCACGTTCTGCGTTCATAAGTTTTGCAAACTCATCGTTCACTTTTAATACGTCTAAGTGTTCATTACCGTATTTAGTGATAGCTTTTGCTTCTTCTACATTTTTAGTTTTTGAAGTTGATTTAAATTGTAAATCACCTTTTTTGATTGCAGATAATTCTGCGTCAGTTGCATTGTTTAATGCTTCTAAAGTTGCATATTTCTTAGTATTTTCGTTGTTACGAGCATACGCTGCTTGTGTTCCAGTACCTTTACGTACTACACGTTTTTTACCAGCAACAGTGCGTTCTGCACCAACTTTAGTTTCAGATTTTTTCACACCATTTACTGTTGTGATTTCGAAGTCTTGTTCCACATATCCAGCTTTACCGTCACTTTCGACAACTTCTTTCCCAGCTGGGATTGTAGCGTCGTTGATTGTTTCAGTTTCGATAGTTAAATCACGAACTTTACGAGTTTCTTTAGTTTTAACTTCAACTGGTTTTGGTGCTTCCGTTGTAGTAGTTGTAGTAGTTGGTTCTACTGGTTTTTCTACTGGAGCTTCTGGTTTTGGTGCTTCTGTTGTTGTAGTTGGTTTTTCTTCCACAACTGGAGCTTCTGGTTTTGGTGCTTCTGTTGTAGTTGTTGTTTCAGTTGGTTTTTCAACTGGAGTTTCTTGTTTTGGTGTTTCTGTTGTAGTAGTTGTTGTAGTTGGGTCTACTGGTTTTTCTGGTGATGCTGGTTTTGCATCTACTTCTTTAGTACCAACTAACACGATTTCGTCAACTGCGTCAACTACGTGTTCACTTACAGCTGTTGAAGATTTGATTTTACCATTTTCATAAATAGTTGTAATGATTTTTGTAATGCTTCCGTCTACACCGTTTTGGATAACTTTACGCACACCTTTATCTAAAGTTGCGTCTGTACGTTCAATCACACCATGTTTGATTGGAGTTACAGTTTTAATTGTATCTTTACGGATTGCTGGACGTTCGTAAACTGGAGCTGATGGTTCAGCTGGTTTTTCTTCCGCTGGTTTAGCAGAGTCAGCTGGTTTTTCAGCATTTGCTGTTGTTGTAGTAGCTGGTTTTTCAGCTGGTTGTTCAGCAGCTTGCGCTGGAGTTTCTTCTGAACCGATTACAGTAGAAGATGGTTCTCCTTGCTGTTGCGGTTGAACTTGTGTTTCACGACCATGGTCTAATTGTTTTTGAACTTCTTTTTTGATTTCTTGTACTTTTTGGTCTTGTGAGTTAGAAACATCTTCTTGAACTTTTTGACCTTGTGCTTGTTGGATTGCAGCTGGTGTGTTTGCAGCTGGAGTTTTGTCAACTTCTTGGTAAACTTTTACTTCACCAGTTTGTACGTTACCAACAGCTGTATATCCATCTTTTGCGTATAATACGTTACCAGTGTAGATTAAGTTCACATCTTCGATACCGTTATCAGCAGCGATTTTGTTCATGTCGATTCCACTAGCTTGTGCGATGACACCTAACGTGTCACCCCATTTGATTGTATATGGTTTACTGAAATCACCGATTTCAGATTTCACTTCTTCTACTGTACGAGCAGTCCATGTTTCGACAGCTGGAGTTTCAACTGTGTCATAACCAGCAACTGCTGCGTCAGCTTTAGTAGCCATCATTGTACCAGCTAAGATAATTCCAGCAATAGCTGTAACGAATTTACCAGTACGTAATTTGCGTAATTTAAAAGTTTGTTTTGTCATAATAATACACCTCATAATTTTTTATTTTTATCTCTTACAAATATTACTATACCACATTTTCAATTTGAGTACAGACCTAAATGCAAAATTTTTCAACTTTTTTTTTATTTTTTTTTTAGTTGAACTCTTGACATTTATAATTATACCACATTTTGAATTTGAGTACAGACCTAAATGCAAAAAATTTTATTTTCATCTCTTGACATTTATTATTATATCATATTCTCAATTTGAGTACAGACCTAAATGCAAGAAATTTTTATTTACGCTTCCATCTATTTATTATAGCACATTTGTGAATGTTCACACAATACCAATTTACCGAATTTGTGGTATTTTCGTAAGTGTTAATACACTTTTTGTATGTTGTGGTAAATTGTCAATTAAAAAATACTTTTGTAAATGCGGTAGATAAGAGTAGTCGTACTCATCATACTCATTGTCAAACACGACCGTATCTGGTTCTATAGATTCTTTCAAAATATTATACGCTGTAATCATCGACGGATATATTTCTTTACTCTCACGCTCTAACGCACCGAGTCCCCACGTGGCATGGAACATGATTTGCAACATGTCGAACTCCGTGGCTGTCACAGTGTATTTTTTCGTGTCGATTTCAAACCACTCGATAATCTTGTTTTCTAACAATGCGTCACACCACTGGCGAATCTCCACGAGCTTTTCCATTCTGAATGGAACAACTTTTCTTGTTTCTTCGTTGTCAATCTGAATCGGAAAGTCCCAATCTCGAATGATGATTTTACCATATTGTTTCAATGTGCTCATTAAGTTTCTTACTATAGTAGTGCATTCCGATTCTGTTTTATAAGAAACAAGTTCATGAAACACGCTCGACGCAAAAATCACATCATAGTATTCAATCTTCTCAGTCAAGTCTTTCAAGCACACTGTACCATGCACACTTAATTGTCGTTGTACAGTTGGTGACACGTCGAATGCGTGATACGTTACGCCACGTTTTTCAATCTGATAAATGAACTCTGGTGAGAATCCAGAACCGAAATCCAATAATTTCATTCCGGGTTCTAAGTATCGTAACACAGCTTCTAGTTTCGCTCGTACGGTTTGATTCATTCTATCTTGATAAGTGTTATCTAAATGATTGTCCATAAGTTTCTCCTTTTTGGTAATATAAATATACACTTTACATTTATTTCTACTATAGTATATCACAACTTGATTCTTGAGTACAGACCCTAAATACGAAAAAACCATAACGTCATATTTCAGACGCTATGGTTAAAAACTGGATAACTATTTAGTGTGGTCTTTCTTAATTTTTAGACCTAACCCACCAAGTAATGCTACAAGTCCTGCACCTAATGCACCAACTAGCGAATCAACACTAGTGTTTGGAAGTTGTTTTTCTTCCTTCTTAGGAGCTACTTTTTCTTGTTTCGCTTCTGTACTTGGAGCTTTTTTATCTTCTTTTGGAGCTTCCTCACTTGGTTTAACATCGTTAGATGGTTTTACATCCTCTGATGGTTTTGGAGCTTCTTCACTTGGTTTTACATCTTCTGATGGTTTCACTTCACTTGGTTGCTCAACGTTAGTAGTTGGTGCTTCCTCGATTGGTTTCTCAGCATCAGTAGATGGTTTTTCTTCTGACGGTTTCTCAGCATCAGTAGATGGTTTTTCTTCACTTGGTTTTGGAGAATCTTCTGATGGTTGCTCAGTTTCTGTGCCCGGAGCTTCTGCTCGTGGATATTCTTCTGGTTGCTCAGAAGCTTTTGGAACTTCTTCTAAGTCGTAAACCATTTTAAGACTTAAGCGTACTTTGTCATCTTCGTCGAAGTTTTCACGTTGGATGTCACGGATTGCTTTAATCTTGTATTTCTTACCACCCATCTCGAACTCTTTGCCTAACATTGCTTGCATTAAGTTTGATTGTGAGTTTAATTGAGCGTCAGCTTGGTCTTTGTTGCCAGCTGAACCATTTAATACAACTGCTTGTTTGATGATTTCCCCACCAACCACGTAGTCAACGCTTGCTACGTATTGAGCTGGTTTAGTAGATACTTCACGAACTGTTATTATAGTGTTAGATACTTCAACTTCTTTACCAGTAGCTTTGTCACGATTACGATATCCGTGTCCCCCGATGTTTGTAACTACATATTTTTTACCGTTGACAGTCACTTCGTCTTTCACTCGGTACTCAGAACCTGCTTTTCCACCCTCTGTTACTGGATTGTAGTCAAGTAATGTAGCTCCATCATTTGTAATTACTTTTACGTTCGGTCTTTGTTCTACAGCATTTGGAGCATCTTCTTTAAGTGTAATTTTGTATAAGAATGTTTGCACTTCGCCAGTTGGTAAGTCTTCTTTTGCGTGACTCATTGAACGACCTGCAACTACATAGTTCTTGTTACCTTCGACAATTTTATCACCAATGTTGAAGATTGACTCAGCACGACCTGATACAATCTCAGCACGACGCGGCCCACGTAACACGTTACCTTTATTGTCGTTAATTTGGAACATAATGATTTCTGTTGGGAATTTAGCGATTTCTTTCAATCGAACTTCCATTCCATACTCAATATATTGTTGGTCTGCGTTAGAGTCAACACTCTCAACCTTATTAGTGCGTTGTTGATTCCAAACAACTCGGTACGATTTACCATTGTTTTCAACAATTCCACCAAGAGCATATTTTTCTTGGTCAGCAAAAATCTCTTTGGTATTTAGACCTTCCGTACCTGTTTCTGTTTGGTGTTTTTCCTCTACTTTAGCACCAGTGTCGTCAGCAACAGTTAATTCATAACTGTGTACTCGACGGTCAAAGTTACCTTCAAAGTGTTCTGTATAAACATTTACAGAATAGTTTAATACTTGCACACCGTCTACAGTTTTAGATTCTTTATTTACACTATAGCTAGAAACTCGATAGTTGCTACCATCAATTTCTAAAGCATTTCCATTGTTGCTTTGTTTGATTTTGTTAACTTCATCTACTACTATAGCATTTATACGAGCGTCGGCATTTGAGCGTGTAGTTGAAGCTTTCTCAACTTTAGGGTCACCAATTGGAGTTGAGTCTATATTTCCTTCACGACCTTTGTACAATTGAGTTGTTACAGTAATCTGAGCTGATTCTCTTGTCTCTGGACGCAATAGCTCATCAATGTTTTTAGATTTCTCAACTTTACCATTTACTTCAACGTTATTAGTTGTTGGAGCTTCTGTCACTGGAGCAGCAGTTGTTGGTGCTTCCGTCACTGGAGATTCCGTAGTTGGTGTAGCAGTAGTTGATGGAGCAACATCTGTTACTGGATTTGCTGGAGCTTCTGTAGTTGGTGTTACAGTAGTCGTCGGAGCTGGTTTCTCAGCTGGAGCTTCTGTAGTAGTTGTAGTGTTAGCATCTGTTGGTGCTACCACTTCGTCAGCACTAACCACAGTTGTTGCAGCTACCGCTACTGTTGAAATCATCA
>ERZ773272.21-NODE-21-length-71536-cov-7.478239_pt1 | contig 71536 bp, 68 predicted proteins | sample MGYA00511891_ERZ773272 | MGnify/ENA primary metagenome ERZ773272 (study PRJEB29015, sample SAMEA2738150) | human oral metagenome | biome: human oral; feature: human-associated habitat; material: saliva | place: China | collected 2198 ...
ATGAGCATTTCCAGGTAAATCTTCCCCATTTAATCGAGCGCGTCTCCCTTCTTGTGATTATTACGTTTGGAGAGATGGTTGTTGGGCTAGCTAGCTTCTTTACAGTCGAGAATTTCTCGATTTATTCGGTTCTCAATTTCGTTATCATGCTTTCCCTGTTCTTGTTTTATTTTGGCGAATTTGACCATGCTATTGATGAAGGATCTAGTCAAAAGGGATTATTTGTAATTTATAGTCACTATCCTATTTTCATCGGGCTTATGTTGATGACAGTTTCGATGGGTTATCTCCTGAATCCCGAGGCTAATCTTCTCGTTGCAATCAGCTTCTTTTATATCGGAATTGGCCTCTTCCAAGCTGCTGTCCTAGCAAATGGGCCCTATAACAAAAACTATCTTCGCTATCCGAGAAGTTACTACTGTGCTCAAGCGACACTCTATCTGGCTGCCTTGATTCTCTCTTTGCTTTTCGCTTCTAATCCTATAACAGTGTTGAGTATTGCAACCATTTTTACTCTAGCTATAGCCATTCATTTTATTTATTTTTATGTGACACAGAATAAAAAATATTCCAAATCTAACTGGGGGTTCTTTTAATGAGTTTATAGCATTAAAAAAGCCTTGGTTTTCCAAGGCTTTTTTTTCATTAATTTGTTTTTCCATTTTATCCTCCGATTTGAACTCGCACTGACATTTATTTATAACAACACTATATATCTAGTATGGCATAATCATTAGGTATTATAGATTTTCAAACCAAATGTGAGTCATTCGTTTTTGCCCCACTTTTGCCCCATTTTTAAATCCTGACATTGAAAATACCTAAAAGTATTTCCCTAAAATCAGCTATATTTCAACATTTTGGTTATTTTCAATATGAACAGTTCTTACAAATTCATGTAGGGGGCACACAGCACCATTCCGAGGCTGAGAAATAGGAAGTTAAAGGAGTTGAGGTTGAGTCCAGCGATGCCAGTGAGCCACAACTGGTGAATACTGTAAGTCAAGCCAATTCCGCCAATGAGGTACATGTTGCCCAGATTGCACACTTATAAACTTATGGGGTGGATGACATCTAAATCTAGGAGGGTAGCGAGTTGAGAGTGACGATGATTCCTGAATGATCGGATACTGCGGAAGAGGAATCATCCGCGAAGACGACTTCGTGTTTGCATGCAGCAATCCCCGCGGAGGTAAACACATAGTCAATCCGCAGAGCTTTCGTGTTATCCGACCAGCCGTGGATCTTCTTGTGCACCGTCGCTTCCCCCGACACAGATTCGGCGGTCAAGAAACTGTCGGACCAGCACCCATCGGCCATGACCAACTCGTAGCCCTGACTAACAACATCAGCAGCATTGTTAAAGTCGCCGGCGATAACCACCGGCAGCTCCGACTCTTCACGCAATCGCGCACACGCGGCAGATACCTGCCGCCACTCATGCGGGAACAATAAACCATCACTACCCTCTGGTAACATCCCAATCGGGAACCCCGGATCTTCGTCAGGATTAGCCGCCGGATCGGCCCACCAGGAAAAGTGGCTACTGACCACCCACACAGGCTCACCACCATCCAGCCGCACCGCAATGGAAGCCCGCCGGCGGACATTGTCGTATTCGTCCGCAAACGCAGAACAATGATCTATACGGCGAACCTCAGCGATGGGCACCCTAGACAGCACGGCAATACCTTCGTCGAAATGACCAAAACCCAGATGGGCGCTGTCCCATGTCCAATAGAACGGCTTGGCGCCATAATGCGCTAGAGCTTCCACCAAGATCCGCGCATAATTGTCCACCCGCACAGGGCGCTGCGGATCCCCGACGAACAAACCGCCGCCCGCAACCCCCGCGACGTCATCAACAATTGGGGACTCAATGAACTGGTTGACCTCCTGTAAGCACACAACGTCGACATCGCGCTGAATAATCTCATGCGCCAGAGCATAAATCTTGGGGATCTGCGCGACCTCAAGCCAGGCGTGAACATTGAGCGTTAACAGCTTCATCATGGACCCATCATAAAAAACGACGTGCCACGCTCCCAGTTGGGGGAGCGAAGCACGCCGCTTCGTGAAGGCAGAAAAACCTAGCGCGTGAGCTTGCGGTGCGTTACACGCGAGGGGCGTGCGGCATCCGCGCCAAGACGTTCAACCTTGTTCTTTTCGTACTCTTCGAAGTTGCCTTCGAACCAGAACCACTTGCCTTCTTCCACATTGCCCTCCCAAGCGAGGATGTGGGTACAGGTGCGGTCCAAGAACCAGCGGTCGTGGGAAATAACCACAGCACAACCCGGGAACTGCTGGAGTGCATTTTCCAGGGAAGACAGGGTTTCGACGTCCAAGTCGTTGGTCGGCTCGTCCAGGAGGATAAGGTTGCCGCCCTGTTTGAGAGTCAGCGCCAGGTTGAGGCGGTTGCGCTCACCACCGGACAAAACCTTAGAGGGTTTCTGCTGATCCGGGCCCTTGAAACCAAAGGCAGACAGGTAGGCGCGGGACGGCATTTCGTTCTGGCCAACGTGAATATAGTCCAGGCCATCAGAAACGACCTCCCACACAGTCTTCTCCGGGTCGATGTTCTCACGGCCCTGGTCCACATAGCTCAACCGGACAGTCTGGCCGACCTTCACGTCGCCGCCGTCAGGCTGCTCCAAACCAACGATGGTCTTAAACAGCGTCGACTTACCAACACCGTTGGGGCCGATCACGCCGACAATGCCGTTACGAGGCAAGGTGAAAGACAGGTCCTTGATCAGCACGCGGCCATCAAAGCCCTTGTCCAGGTTAGAGACCTCTACAACCTGGTTGCCCAAGCGCGGCGGCGTGGGGATCTGGATCTCTTCGAAGTCAAGCTTCTTGTACTTTTCAGCCTCTGCCACCATCTCGTCGTAACGAGCCAAACGAGCCTTGTTCTTAGCCTGACGAGCCTTCGCACCAGAGCGGACCCAGGCGAGCTCTTCCTTCAGGCGTTTCTGCAGCTTCTGATCCTTCTTGCCGGCAACTTCAAGGCGCTCAGCCTTCTTTTCCAAGTAGGTGGAGTAGTTACCCTCGTAGGGGTAGAGCTTTCCGCGGTCGACCTCACAGATCCACTGGGCGACGTGGTCCAGGAAGTAACGGTCGTGGGTAACAGCCAAAACAGCACCAGGGTACTTAGCGAGGTGCTGCTCCAACCAGAGCACGCTCTCTGCGTCGAGGTGGTTAGTGGGCTCGTCGAGAAGCAGGAGATCCGGCTCGCTCAGAAGCAACTTTGCCAACGCGACGCGGCGGCGCTCACCACCAGACAAGTGCGTGACGGGCTCATCACCAGGAGGGCAGCGCAAAGCATCGAGAGCCTGCTCAATCTTGGAGTCAATCTCCCAAGCATCAGCGTGGTCGAGTTCCTCCTGCAACTTGCCCATTTCTTCCATGAGCTCGTCGGTGTAATTGGTGGCCATCTCCTCAGCGATAGCCTCAAAACGCTGCTTCTTTTCGAAGATTTCCCCCAAACCTTCTTCAACGTTTTCGCGGACGGTCTTCTCCTCGTTCAGCGGCGGCTCCTGCAGCAAGATACCGACCGTTGCACCGGGCTCCAGGTACGCCTCGCCATTGGAGGGCTGGTCAATACCAGCCATGATCTTCAAGATAGAGGACTTACCGGCGCCGTTCGGGCCGACGACACCGATCTTGGCACCCGGGTAAAACGCCATGGTGACGTTGTCCAGAATGACCTTCTCGCCGTGCGCCTTGCGCACGTTTTTCATTGTGTAGATAAATTCGCCCATTAAGTGGCCTTCCTTGAGTCTAGAAAAAACGGAAGTTCTGTCAGCACAAAGGGTACCACCCGGCCATCTTGTTCAATGGCTACCTGTGGAACCGGCCCTTCAACCCAATGGAAACGCGCCGGGCGCCCCTAAACACAGCATCTACCACATCCGAACGAGGATCGAGATGCGGAATGTAGAGCTCGCCGATAGCAACCTCAGGGCAGCGGAGCAGACAGACGTTGCGGCTAGAGCAGCGGCAATCAGGCTAGTTTTTCGCACGCAGGGAAGTGAAGCGGGGCATCATCCGACCGGAACCCTGTCACCTCAAGCACGGGGATCCGCCATGGCATGGGCGTCGGGCTCGTTGGGGGCTGGTGAGCGGCTGGGCTGCTGGGCTTGTGTGTCTGCTTCGGTGTCACGAACATTCCTCAGATCGTGCCCGACCGTCATCGCCTTGCACACCACCTTGACGGCCTTGTGTTTGTCCTTGGTTTCGTAGGTTTCGGTGATGATCTGCCCGACAACAATCGCTCGGTCTTTTTGCTTCAGGTTGGCGTGGACACGGGTTGCAAGGTCGCCCCAGCATTCAACTGTCACCCAGCATTCGTTCACTGTTTCCCATTCCCCTGAATGGTTTTGGCGCCGGTTGCTGGCGCAGAAGCGGAAGGTCGTTAGTTTGGTTTTATTCTGTCCGAGTTCTTTGTATTGGGGTTGGGTGCCGACGATACCTACCAGGACGGAAGAATGAAGAGTCATTGGATAATCTCCTGCAGCTAGTGAAGTTTTATGATGGTGTGCGGGATGTGCACAACCATTGGCTTCACAGTGCCCTCGTCCGCATAGCTGGCGCAGCCGCCAGGTCACTGGCCCTGTGGATAACCTTGCCCGCGGCACCCCCGTTTTATCCACAGACTTACGTGGCGGCAATGAGAAACGCGACGTCATTACCATTAGTGAAATGGGGTGATGACGCCGCGTCGGTTGCTGTCGGCACGCGCACGCATTGTGCCCGGCCGGAGGTGGTGGCTAGAGCTGGCGGAAGGTGTCTTTTCCGGAGCTCATGTCGCCCAGGCCATTGGCGCGGATAACCCTGAGTCAGAGATGCCGCCGCAGCGTGATCGTGTGACCATGGCGCGTCGCGTGCGCGGTTACGTGATGTCGAACAACCGCTCGTCTGGGGCGGCCGCCTCAGCTGAAACGGCGCCACTGTTTGGTTGGTTGAGGCCGACTGTACTGAAAACACGGTGGGCGGGTTGCCCACGTCGCGGCCGGGGTCCCACATCCCGACGGGGCCCTAGGGAGTGTTTTCTACATGACCGTGGCCTGAGCTTATTAAAGGCCGAAGGCGCCGCCGCTGACGAGGATGAAGATACCCAGGCCAATCAAAACGACCGGGAATAGCACATGCTCCCAGCGTTCGAGAACCTCCGCGACCGGTGGACGGGTGGCCACGAACTTTGCCAACAGGACCAGGCCCGCCACCAGGATCAGAAAGACGACGCAGTAGATGATAACGGTAGCGGTACCCACGTTGAGAAAAACCGGGACATAGACGCCGATATTGTCGCCACCGTTGGCAAAGGTCACCCCGGCGATGATCAAGGCGCTTACGTTCTTTCCGCGGACTTTCGCGTCATCGTCGTCGTCATCGTCTCCCTGCCAGGCTTGCCAGGCCGCCCACAGCCCCAGGGCCAGGGGGATCAGCCCGAAGTAGGGGATCGCCTCGGTGGGCAGGAAGGCATCTGCCCCTAGGGTGACCAGGATCGTGGCTGCGAGGATGCCCGCGAAACCAAGGTACTGCCCGGCCAGGATCCGAAGTGTGGTCCCTGCTTGGCCGGCTCCACGGGCGAAGAACAGCGAGAGCACGATGATGTCGTCGATATTGGTGGCGATAAACAGACCAACCGCCCCCAGGAGATCAGTTACCACTTACCTGTTCCTCTCTCCGGTGGCGCACCCGGACACGTCACATGCCGAGTCAATACATGGGGCATTCTCGTCGGCAGCCAGAGTGGTATCCAGCAGTGAGTTCAGCGCCTGGACAAGATGGGTGTCGACGATCTCGTAGCGGGTCTTCCGCCCCTGCGGTTCGGCGACCACAATTCCGCAGTCCCGTAGGCAAGTGAGGTGGTTCGACACATTTGACCGCGTCAGTTCCAGCTCCCGGGCGAGAGCGGCCGGGTAGGCCGGGCCGCCCAGCAGGGTCAGGAGAATACGGGATCGGGTGGGATCGGCCATCGCCCGACCCAATCGGTTCATCACGTCCAAGCGCGAAGAAATAGTCAGCATGCACTGAACTATACAGCTGTTGCTGAACTGTTGCCACGAGGGGCGAACGTCGGCCCCAAGGTGTTGTGGATCTCCGAGGGGCCCGCTGCGCGCGACGAGACGTCATTACCATTAGTGAAATGGGGTGATGACGCCGCGTCGGTTGCTGTCGGCACGCGCACGCATTGTGCCCGGCCGGGGGTGGTGGCTAGAGCTGGCGGAAGGTGTCTTTTCCGGAGCTCATGTCGGCCAGCATTTGGTTATAGGCCTCGAGGTCTTCGTCGCCGGTGTCTTCTGCGTGCTTGTCGTAGGCCTTCTGTTGGCGGCGATCGTCGCGGTAGAACTCACGCAGCAAGACGGCATACACGATGACGAGGGGGAATTGGCCGGATGCCCAGGCGATACCTCCGCCGGCGTTCTGGTCCCGCAGCAGGTCGGGTGACCACGGCAGCCCAAGGATCGAGTAGAAGTCCAGGCCGAGGATGAGCTGCATCTGCATCAGGGCGACACCGAAGAACATGTGGAAGGGGAGTGAACCGGTGAGCCACACTATGCGCCCCATGGGGCCTCCGCGGCCGGGCAGCGGGTCGATGCCGATGAGTTCCCAGAAGTAGATTGTTCCGGACAGAAGGAACAATACGTTCATGCCCAGGTGGCCGGCGTGTTCAGAGATAGCGGTGGTATATAGCGGCTCCAGGTAGAGCCCGTAGAAGAACACCACAAATTGGATGGTGTTAACCCACGGGATGGTGAGCATGCGGATGAGCGGATTGTCGATCAGTGCTTCGACCCACTGGTGTGGCTCGCCGGCATCTATGCTACGCAGCGCGAGGGTGAGTGGGCCGCCAAGCACCCAGAACACCGGCACGCCCATGGATAGGATCATGTGCCCAACCATGTGCATTGAGAACAATGCGGGCATGTACATTCCGATACCCGAGCACATGGTGATCAACAGCATGAGGCAGCCGCCCATGAACCACAGGGTGCGTGACAGTGGCCAGGATTCTCCCCGTCGTTTAAGAATGATGACGCCGCGGAGGTACAGGGCGGCGAGGACGATTGCGAGGGTGCCGAAGACGATGTCGAAGCGCCACATGGTGAACACGTTGCTTAGGGTTGGTGCAACGAAGAGTTTGTAGCCCAGTTCGACGTCCATGGTGTTGATATCGGCACTACGTGGTGGGGGAGGGGGAGTGCGGCCGAGGGAGACTGCGATGCCGGCGATGGCTGCCATGATCGCTACCTCGACGATGGCTACGCGGCGGAAGAGCGCTGGCTGTCTGTCTAGCTTGGGGATGGTGATTTTCCGGTGGTAGAAACCGAAGAAGGCGAGAATGATGACACCAACGAACTTGGCGGTGATCAGCAAGCCGTAGCCGGTGGTGAGCCAGTCAGATAGATGGATACGGATGGCGGCATTAATCAGGCCGGATGCTGCCATAGCAAGCGCAGAGACTAGGGCGAGTCCACTGTAACGGTGCACAGCTGTGGCCATGTCGGGGCCTTTACGCATGCCGTGGGCGATGAGTGCTATTAATCCGCCGACCCAGAGTGCCATGAAGAATAGGTGCCACAGGTAGGAGTTGGTGCCGTAGTCGTGGTCGCCGCCTGTCGCCGAGTGTCCTTCGAGCCCGAGGGGGACCAGCATGCCCAGTGAGCTTAAGACGAGTAGTGGTTGGGAACCCCAGCGGCGGGCAGCGAGACCGCCCACTCCGGTTATCGCTGCGATGATGGCAACCCATAGCCACGCCAGTGAGGTTGAGACCTGGTTCAACGCAACTGACCAGTTCGCTGGTTGGAGTGCCTGTGACAGTGGCTCTCCGGACACATCCGACAGGTACATCGGAACTAGTAGCAGAGCGATCAGCGAGGTGCACAGCGCAGCGATGCCGCCGGTTCGCGATGCTAGAGCTCCGTCGACTCGCAAGGGGGCTTGGACGATGCCAGCGCCTTCTGAGGGGGTCGGGGAGGTGAGGAATGCTGCGAAGTAGAAGCTACCGACGGACAGGCACATGAGCATCAGTGCCCCGGAGCGGAAGAAAGGAAGACCGGCTGTGGTGAGCGGCCCGGGGTCGGGGATTCCGAGTGCTTCGAGGGATTCAGATAGGAAACCCCAGGATATGGTGGCTCCGACGATTCCCGCGACTAGGAAGAACAGGAGGTACAGCGGCCAGGTTGGCTTCACTGTGGTGCTTCGACTCATAGCTAACACAGTAGCGGGGTTGTGGGTTGGGGTCCGAGCTGCGGTGCGCTAATCTTTTAAAGGTTGTTGATCAACAGGCCCCCTTAGCTCAGCGGATTAGAGCATCCGGCTTCTACCCGGCAGGTCGCAGGTTCGAATCCTGCAGGGGGCGCTTTTTATAGCACCAGTAGGTGTCCACCTCGGTTGTAGTAGACGCTGGCGAACACAGTATCGAGCCGCACCCACCGTCCTCGAACGGATACTCGGACCACGGGGGGATAGTGTTTGGACCCTTCGGTGCCGGTTGTCTTAGGCAGCAGACCGAAAGCATCCAGGGTAAGTACCATGCGGTTGGCCACGATGGCTTGGGTGCCGGTGGCGTCATTGTTGACAGTGATGACGTCTTGGTTGAGCAGCGACGTGGGCATTTTGTCACTGGTGGTTTGCTGCTTGTTGTCACGGCTCAGCTGCAGGAAGGTGTCGACTGGGAGGTCTTCCACCAGGGTGAAACCCTCCTGTGGGGGCAAAGGCCCGGTCCAAGCCGCAGGGCAGGTGACAGCGGTGAACACTCCGTGCTCGTCAGGGTGTTGGGTTGCTGCTTGCGTCCGGATGACAGCGTCTTCGCAGTCCATAGTGGCGGCGAATCTGCGAGAGACGAGTGTGTCGAGTTTGGTGCTGGCAAACACCTCAACGGTGTTTTCGTTATGACGCCGCAAACGCAGCGCGCCGGCAAAATCGTGCGCGTAGGCGCGGGTAGCTAGTGCGCGCAAGCCCGAATCGTCTGGGCGTGCGTAGGTGATTGTGACGTGAATTGGTTGTGTCGACGCGGCGTCATGCGTGTCCGAAGGGGGATGCATGGGTACGAGGCTAGTCGTCGGCTGAGGTTTCGGCGGAGTCGTCTGCAGACGTTGCTTCGTTGACTACCGCGCTATCAGCAACCTGGGTGAGCACACCAAGTTCATGTTTGGTGATGGCCCGCGGACTAGAGGTTGCGAGGTCGACGGCGATCTGGACGCAGTCCACGGTGCAGCACACGGTACCGTTACGGTCCTTGATGCTTTGGCGGGTGGTGAAGCTGGTTCTGCCGATCTGTACCACGGTGGTGTCGATTTCTACGGCCGTTGTGTCTGGGAGGATCGGTCGGAAGTAGTCGACCTCGGTGCGGCGCACGAACACCGCCGGGATGGGAAGGCCACGTGCGGCGAATTCGTCCTGCGCAAATGCGGTGCGGGCCTCCTGCGCTACCTCGATGTAGGACACGTTGTTGAGGTGATTGAAGCGGTCGAAGTCAGACCAACGCACGGGGATGCGGGTGGTGTGTACTTGTGCGCTGGTGTTGGTGTTGTCCTCAGTAGACACGTGTGTGAGTCCTTCCCTGCACCTCACGATAGAGGCGAGTGTCGAAGTGTAGTTTGTTGTCGACGATACTACTGATTTTGTGAAGGGTCAGGAAGGTCGATGCGGTTGATCAGTATGTTGGCAACCTTCACCATGTGCTCCCACATGGCGGCGCGGTGGGCATCATCAAGCTGCTCTTTAGGGATGGTGTCCATTGCTTCGTGCATCATGTCCAGCCACCGGTCGCGCTCTGCCTCGCCGATAGAAAACGGGTGATGCCGCATGCGCAGCCGTGGGTGGCCGCGGTGCTCGCTGAAGGTTTGCGGCCCGCCCCAGTATTGCGCGAGGAACCAGCGCAGGCGATCTTCGGCGCCTTCCCAATCGTCGTGGGGATACATGGGGCCGATCAGGTCGTCTTCCTTTACACGCTTGTAGAATTCGTGCACTACCTGGGTGAATGTGTCTTCTCCGCCGACGGCCTCGTAGAAAGTAGTCATGGTGTTTAATATACCCCGGTGATGCCGATGCCATGGGGATAGGGGGTTTTGAGTTCTGCGGCTTCAAGCGCGGGCATGATGGCACCCATGAGTCCGCGCTGGACCTCCCATTGCGCGCCGGGCTTGGTGGTGGCTTTGACACGGATGGTGAGGTGGTCGGTGGAGACGGTGGAGACACCGTCGAGCGTGGGGGAGCCGATGATCTTTCCCTTGAGTTGGTCTCCGGCTGCGGCGACGGCGGCGTCCAGGATGGTTTGGGACGCGGCGGAAATGTCGGTCGATAGGCTCAGGGGGATTTCGACCCGGGCGATGGCGTATTCGCGGCTGAAGTTGCCGACCCGGGTGATTTCTCCGTTGCGGACGAACCAGAGGGTTCCGTCGGAGTCGCGGATGGTTGTGGTGCGCAGCGAGACGTGCTCGACGGTGCCGGAGGCATCGCCGACGTCGATCCAGTCGCCGACGCCGTATTGGTCTTCGACAAGCATGAAGATACCGGTGAGGAAGTCTTTGACCAGTGATTGGGCGCCGAAGCCGAGAGCGACACCGGCGACGCCTGCAGAGGCTATGAGGGGGCGGACATCGATGCCGATGGTTCCGAGGACCGCCAGGATGGCCCATGTCCATACGATGATGGAGACGGTGGATTTGCCAACGCTGGCGAGTGTTTTGAGGCGGGCGTCGCGGCGGGTTTCGGTGGGGTTCTTCTTAATCGCCCGGTTGGTTGCGCGTCCGATGAGCCCCCGCAGGATGGTGGAGACGACGATGGCGATGACTATGGTCAGGGCGATTTGGGGTAAGTGCTCGACGGCGTGGTCGATCAGGCTGTTGTGGATGATGTCGTGCACAGTCATAGGGTGGGATTGTACGTCGGTGGGCCTGGGGGCGCGCACAACGCTATTGGTCATACGGGTCAGTATGTAAATGTTAGACAGCTTGGTCTAGGTCTGTTAGTGTTGTCGTCATGGGATTCAATACAGACGCCATCCATTCCGGCTACCACCCGGACTCCATATTCGGAGCTATCAACCCCCCGATCTACGCTTCGACGACCTTCGCTCAAAACGGGCTTAATGAACTGCGCGGCGGTTTTGAATACACCCGCTGCGGTAACCCCACCATCCGCGTCCTAGAAGACACGGTCGCAGCACTGGAATCCGCTGCGCACTGTCGCGCATTTTCCTCCGGAATGGCCGCAACGGATTGCTTCTTCCGCTCGGTGTTAACCCCAGGATCTCACCTGGTGATGGGCAACGACGTCTACGGCGGCACCTTCCGCCTCGTCGACTCTGTCTATCAGCAGTGGGGGGTGAGCTACACCGTGGTGGATACCAGCGACACCCACGCCGTCGCCGAGGCCATCCAGGACAACACCGCACTCGTCTGGTTAGAAACCCCCACCAATCCTTTGCTGGGAATTAGTGACGTCGCGGGGATCGCTGAACACACGCAGGCCCGCGGCGTCATCTTGGGTGTGGACAATACCTTTGCAAGCCCCTACCTGCAGAAACCGCTGGAATTGGGTGCGGACGTTGTGCTGCATTCCACCACCAAGTACCTGGGTGGACACTCAGATGTTGTCGGTGGTGTGGTGGCCACCAATAATCCCGAAATTGATGAGCAGTTGCTGTTCTATCAAGGTGGGGTGGGCCCGATCCCGTCAGTGTTCGACTGTTATTTAACGATCCGCGGTATCAAGACCCTGGGTGTGCGCATGGAGCGCCACTGCGATAATGCAGAGGCCATCGCCCACCAGCTCGAGCAATCCCCGCTGGTCAAACAGGTCCTTTACCCCGGGCTCGACAGTCACCCTGGCCACGAGGTTGCCGCACGCCAGATGCGACGCTTCGGCGGGATGATTTCTGCGCGTTTCCATTCTGAAGAAGCCGCGCGCGCCTTCTGTTTGGGCACCCGCACCATTTGTTTGGCGGAGTCTTTGGGTGGGGTGGAGTCCTTGGTGGAGCATCCCGCGTCGATGACGCACCAGTCCGCTAATGGAAGCCAGTTGGAGGTTCCGCGTGACCTCGTCCGGATTTCCATTGGTATTGAAGACCTCGAGGACTTGAGCGTCGATATCGAGCGAGCCCTCGAGGCTGTAGCCAAGGCCTAAGCTTGCCAATCGTGGCCGCACGCAACCGCTAGGGCGCTGCGTGCGGCCGCATCTGTTTCGCGTAGCATCGTGGGGTCGGTGCCGGGCATGGGGGAAATGGTGGTGTCGGCGTACTGCGCATGGGTGGGGATGCCGATCAGGTGCACACGCGGATCGCCCGCAAGCAGGCGCGTGCGGGGATCCACATCGGGGGAGGCAGTGCTGACGCCGTCGTAGGCAAAAGGTTGCAGCCTGCCGTCGGCTCGCAAACCGGCGATCAGGGGGTCGGCGCTGCGGTGGATGTCCGGCGAGGGCAGGAATGCATCCAGCACCACATCGGCCTGTTCAATCGCGGCAGCAGCATTCTGGGGGAGTAAGAAGCTGACCACGCCTGCCTCGGCGAGGGCAAGCAATTCCCGTGTGCGGAACGCCGGTGGTCCAGAGCCCACCATCTGACCAAAGCCCATGAGGGTGGCGAAGTCCCCACGCTCCGACTCAAGCGTGTAGCGGCCTTGTTCGCCGAAAACTGCTGCCGGTTTGCGGCAGGCGCTGATGGTCCACAACGCAGCCTTGCGTGCGCTCATGGTTCCCCGCGCGGCGTCCAGCACGTCGGTGGCAAGCCGCTCGTGCATGAAAGCCTGCAGCTGTTCAGTGTCACCGTCGAATTCCGCCAGCGGATCGATCTCCACCAGGTGATTCCACTGGTCAGCGGGATCGACGGTCACCCCATCTAGCGCCCAAGGAAGAAACGCGCTATCCGGCGTGGCTGTATCCGTAACGCCAGCGATACTGCGAACCCCCGCGGCGTCAATACGCGCGATGATTTGTTCAATCGGGATAGCTAACGCGCCAGGAGTGATCCGTTCGAGCGCCCGGTAGTAGGCCTCGTAGGCGTCTTTGATGATGGCGGGAAACAGGGTGGTGGAAAAATCGACGCGTTCGGCATCAGCGTGGTCTGCGATTGCGGCCTTCATGCGTCGCAGTGGGGCTTGCGGTGGCAGGGCCTCGTATTCGGATTTCGGCAGGAAGGGATACCCGCGGCGCGAGGTGACACGGATGCGGGGTTCTTTGCCGCTGGGGATGTATCGGCCGTGGTCGAAGCGGCCGCCTCGGCCTTGGGTGAGCAGCGTGACTGCGTCGAAAAAGCCCATGCCGAGGCCGCGGATCAGCAGGTTGTCGCCGGGGTTGATCGCGTCGAGGTCTTGGTCGATGGGGTTGCCGGGGCCGATCCAACGCCGGGCGCCTGCTGGGGCCTGGTGGGTGTTGGGGATCCATCCGGGTGCGTAGACGGTCGCGTCTGCGGTGATTGTGCTGCCATCGTCAAGGGTGATGACGTCGCGTGTGTCGCCGTCGGCGGTGATGGATGTGGCGCGCGCGTGGTGTTCGGTGATAGTGACGCCATCGGGTAGGGGAATGTGCTGGTATACCCAGCGGATGTAGGCGCCGTAGAGCGCGCGGGAGGGGTGGGATTCGGGCCTTGTGTGGTGGAGCTCTTCGCGGAGGTGTGGTGGTAGTTCTGCCTGGTAGAGGCCGGTGCGCACGCCGACGATCCATTGGTACATGGTGGGGCCGGGGCGGACGGGGCCGGTGATGGTGGCGCCGGGTTCTGTGTAGAGGGTGACGGCGCCGGCGAGGGTATTCATGCAGACCAGTGGTGTTTGGTCGGGGCGCCAGATTTCGCCCGCGCCGACCTCCCAGGGGTCGATGACGTGGATGTGTAGGGGGGAGTGGGCGTTTGTAGCCTCGTGGGTGGCGATGATGCGTTCGAGGGTGCTGACGCCGCGGGGGCCCATGCCGATCAGTGCGATTGCGGGGGCGTCGGCATGTGGGGGTGTGTGTGCCACGGGTGTCCTTCCAGCTGGTGTGGGCATCGTTGATCTTCATCAACCATACATTGAACCGCTCGGTCTAGACAAAATAGACGGAATAGTCTATATTTTGAAAGCTGGCACAGACCGACGAACAAATATCAACGCAAACGAAAGACACCCCATGGCCCACACCACCCAGCGGATACCCCGCCTCACCAGAGCAATCATCGCAGCCCTCGGGGCAGCAACCTTAGCCACCAGCCTTGTCGCGTGCGCACACGCAGACGGTCGCGAACACGGCACCGTCACCTACCTAGAACAAGCATTCTTCACCAACCTCTACCCGCCCACCGCCGGCTACTACCCCAACGGCGGAGTGGTCAACAACATCACCGACCGGCTGCTCTACCAAGACCCAGACACCCTAGAACTATCCCCCTGGATCGCCGAAGAACTACCGGAAGTTAACGCCGACAGCACCCAATACACCTTCCGTATCCGACGCGGCGTCACCTATTCCGACGGCACCCCACTGGACGCAGACAACGTCAAACGCAACTTCGACCTCTTCGGCCTCGGCGACAAAAATCGTACCCTCACCGTCTCCGAACAAATCAACAACTACGACCACGCAGAAGTCCTCGAACCCTACACCGTGCGTTTTTACTTCCATGCACCCAGCCCAGGGTTCGCCCAAGCAACCTCCACCATGAACTCCGGGCTGCTCGCCAACGCCACCCTCGACGGCACAGCCGACACGTTCTCCCCCGGACACGCCGCCGAAGTCATCGGCTCCGGCCCCTTCGTCATCACCCACGAAAACCTCGGCAAAGAACTCACCCTCACCCGCCGCGAAGACTACAACTGGGCGCCAAAAGTCAGCGAACACCAAGGCCCAGCCAACATTGACGCCGTCACCATCATCCTCGCAGGTGAAGACGCCGTTCGCGAAGGCGCACTAGTATCCGGCCAAGCAGATATTGCCCGCACCATCGCAGCACCCAGCGAAAAGCACCTGAAAGCCGCCAAAGTGGACATCGTTGCCCACGGCACCAACGGCGTCAACAACAGCCTCAACCTGCGCTTCCGAACCCCCATCCTCCAAGACGACACCGTGCGCGAAGCATTAAGTCTCGCCGTCGACCGACAAGAAATCAACACCACCCTCTACTCCGACAGCTACCCCATCGCCACCGGCGTCCTCGCCCACACCACCGCCGGATACATCGACCAAAGCGACAAACTACGCTACGACCCCGACCAGGCCCGCGAACTACTCGACAACGCCGGCTGGATCCCAGGCCCCGACGGCATCCGAGTCAAAGACGGCCAACGGCTGAGCTTCACAACCAACCACGCCAACGTCCAACCCCGTAGCAAAGAACTCATCGAAAAAATACAAGAACAATTCCGCCGAATCGGCGCAGACCTACAGCTCTACCCCGGAGACGAAGCCGCACAAAACGCCGCAGTCAAAGACCCCACACTCATCCAAATCCACCACACCATGGTCGGACGCGCCGACTACGACGTCATCAAAAGCCAATACTTCTCCACCAACCGCAACAGCCTCCGCAACTACGACCCCACTGACGGCAGCCTCGGAGACCCAGAATTAGAGCAACTACTCCAACAAGTCGCAAGCTCACCAACCCAACAGCAACGCGCTGAAGCAAGCGCCCAAGCCCAACGCCTACTAATCGACAAGCACTACACCATCCCCCTGTTTGAAGAACCCCAAGTCTTCGGCGTCGCCCCCGGCATCAGCGGATTCCACACCGAAGCCGTAGGCCGCCCCACCTTCTACGACCTCACCATCGACTAGGTACCACCATGACACAACGCATCCTCACCCGGCTAGCCCACACCATCGCAGTGCTGCTGGCAGCCTTCACCCTAGCTTTCCTCCTACTATCCGCACTCCCCGGCGATGCAGTAGAAAACCGCTACGCGAACCCAGAACTAGGCCTCAGCCCTGAGCAAATCCAAGAAATCCGCGACAGCCTCGGCGCCGACCGGCCCCTGATCATCCAATACCTCCTCAGCCTCAAAGGCTTCATCACCGGGGACTTCGGCGTCTCCGTCAACTCCGGAACCCCCGTGCGCGAAATGCTCGCCGCAGCGCTACCCGGTACCTTAACCCTCGCGGCGTCAGCATTCATCCTCGCACTCATCCTCGCCTTCGCAATCTCCAGCGCCGCCATCCTATCCACCCGCTTCGGCAAGAAAATGCGGGCACTGCCACCTCTGATGGCTTCGCTACCAACATTCCTGGTGGGCATCGTGCTCATCCAATTTGTTTCCTTCCGCCTGGGACTGGTGCCCATCATCGGCGCAAGCGAAAGCCAAAAACTCATTCTGCCGGCCGTCACCCTGGCCATCCCCATCGCCGCCCCCATCGCACAAGTGCTGGTGCGCAGCCTCGATGACGTCGCGAAACAACCCTTCGTCGACGTCGTGCGTGCCCGCGGAGCCAGCACCTGGCGACTCTTCGCACACAACATCCTGCCCGGCGCGATCCTGCCGGCACTGACTGTCGCCGGATTGGCTTTCGGCGAGCTCGTCGGTGGGGCAGTGGTCACCGAAGCCGTGTTCGGTCGGGCAGGGGTGGGAAACATGACTGTTGACGCCGTGTCCAACCGCGACACCCCAGTGCTGCTGGCGATCGTCGTGCTAGCGGCAACCATCTATGTCCTCATTAACGCTGCAGTCGATGCGCTGCAGCCGATCGTTGATCCCCGACTGCGGAAGGCCGCGAAATGAATCGTTTCAAACATCTGACCCCCGCAGTTATCGCGGCGTACGTTGTCATCATCATTGTGCTGGCGTGGGCCCTCGCGCCGGGCGTGTTCACCCAATTTTCGCCCACCCAGGGGCACTCGCAAGCGCTGCTGCCGCCCTCTCGCGAGCACATCTTTGGCACTGACGCCATTGGGCGTGACCTCTTCGCCCGCGTGGTCTACGGCACCCGCCACTCCCTCGCAGGTGCGCTGATTGCGGTTGCCGTGGGCCTGACAGTGGGCACCTTGATCGGCCTGATCGCCGGAACCCAAGGCGGCGTCATCGATACCTTACTGATGCGTGGAGTCGACGTGTTGCTCGCCATCCCCGCACTGTTGCTGTCGCTGTCGGTGATCATCGTGTTGGGCTTCGGCACTATTAATTCCGCCATCGCCGTCGGTGTTACCAGCGTCGCGTTTTTCTCCCGCTTGGTGCGTACAGAAGTGCAACGCGTTGCCCGCACCGACTACGTTGAGGCCGCCTATGGCAGTGGCGCTTCCAAGCTGGCGGTATTGACTCGCCACATTCTGCCGAACTCGCTGACCCCCGTGCTGGCCATGGCGGCGCTGCAGTTCGGCAACGCCATCCTGCAGATCAGTGTGCTCGGCTTCCTCGGTTACGGCACGCCCCCGCCTACTCCAGAATGGGGCCTGCTGATCGCAGATTCCCGCAACTACATCGCCACATCCTGGTGGCTCACCATCTTGCCCGGCGCCGTGATTGTCGCCGTGGTGCTATCCGCAAACCAACTGTCCTCCGCCTACCGAAAGGCCCTGTAATGCCGCGCACCCCACTGCTTGACGTTCGTGATCTATCCGTGGCCTACAACGGTCGCGCAGCCACCCACGACGTTTCCTTTTCCGTTGTCCCCGGCCAAGTCACTGCTATTGTCGGCGAATCCGGTTCAGGTAAAACCACCAGCGCGCACGCCGCACTCGGCCTGCTACCGGACAACGCTGAAGTGATCGGCGGGGCAGTGCTGTTCCGCGGCGAGCAAGGCCCATCGCTCGAGCTCACACGACTCGATGACACCCAATGGCGGAGCATCCGCGGCCGCCACATCGGCCTGATACCCCAAGACCCCAACAACTCCCTCAACCCGGTCAAAACCATCGGCCAATCCATTTCCGAAGTGCTGGAAATACACACCGATCTTGACGCCGCGGGGCGAAAAGCCCGCATCATCGACCTGCTCCAACAGGTTGGAATCGACGACCCCTCCCGGCGCGCACGGCAATACCCACACGAACTCTCCGGCGGGATGAAGCAACGCGTCCTGATCGCCGCCGCGATCGCTGTGGAACCCGAACTGATCATCGCCGACGAACCCACCAGTGCGTTGGACGTCACCGTCCAGAAGAAAGTGCTTGACCTGCTCGATAACCTGCGACGGGAACGCAACATCGCCATGGTGATCATCACCCACGACCTAGCCGTCGCAGGGGACCGCGCGGATCAACTCGTAGTGATGAATCAGGGCAAAGTGGTCGAACACGGTGTCGCCGCCAGTATCCTGCAGGACCCACAAGACCCCTACACCCGCACTCTCCTCAGCGACGCGCCAGCACTGAGCGCACCCGGGACAGTAAGGCCCGCGGCGTCAACACCCGAACCGCTGCTGCGGGTAGAAGGTTTAGTCCAAAAATTCGGGGACTTCACCGCCGTCGATAACGTCAGCTTCACCGTCGCCCGCGGCACCACACACGCCCTCGTTGGCGAATCCGGCTCCGGTAAAACCACCACCGGACGCGCCATCGCCCAACTGAGCACCCCAACCAGCGGATGCATCAGCATTAACGGCAAGAAACTTGACGGCCTTGACCCCACAGTTGTCCAGCTGGTCTACCAAAACCCCCTCGGCTCCCTCAACCCCCGCCGCAGCGTTGGGCAATCAGTCGCCGAACCGCTGCACAACCTGAGCGGACTCAGCAAGCGGGCCATCGAGGAAAAAACCGCCGAGTTTTTCAACCTCGTCTCCCTCGACCCGGCCCTCATGAAACGCCGCCCACGCGAACTATCCGGCGGCCAACGCCAACGCGTCGCCATCGCCCGAGCACTGATCGTCGAACCCGAACTCGTCGTGCTAGATGAGGCCGTCAGCGCACTCGACGTTACTGTCCAAGCGCAAATCCTCCGCCTGCTGGAACGCCTACAACAGGAACTCGGGGTCACCTACATCTTCATCAGCCACGACCTCGCCGTCGTGCAACAAATTTCCGACACCGTCTCCGTCATGCAGCACGGTAAACAAGTCGACTACGGCCCCACCCACCAGGTCTACGACAACCCCACCAGCCCCTTCACCCGCGCCCTGCTCGACGCCATCCCCGGCGCCAACTACCGCAGCGGCGCACTGAACATCGGACTGTGACCACTATGCTGGCGGGCACACGACAACGTTAGGAGACACCACATGAGCACCACCGCCATCGTCACCGGAGCCACCGGAGGTATGGGCACCCACATCGTCGCGGACCTCAGCGAAGTCTACGACTGCGTTCTAGCCATCGGCCGTAACCAAGACACTCTGAACCAACTAGAAAGCACATTTTCTAACGTCACAGGGGTGCGCCTGGACCTCGGCGAACCTGACATCGACTACCTCAAAGCCCTAGCCGTTGAGCGCGTCGACTGCCTCGTCCACGCGGCAGCCATCGCCCCCAAAGGCCCACTGGAGGGAACCGAAGAACGACAGTGGCGCGAGGCCCTCCAACTCAACGTCATCGCCCCCGCACAGCTCACCCGCGCGCTGCTTCCCGGACTTCGCGCCACCGGCGGAACCGTCGTATTCATCAGCTCGGGCGCAGGCGACCACGGGCATGCCAACATGACGCTCTACTGCGCCACCAAACACGCTCTCAACGGACTCGCCGAAGCACTCCGCCAGGAAGAACCCGACATCCGCGTATCGACCGTCGCCCCCGGCCCCACAGACACCCCCATGCTGCAAGGCCTACGCGGACAGTATGACGCCGCGAGCGTCATCGCCCCAGAAGAAGTTTCGGCAGCAGTGCGGGCGGTCGTCACCGCAGGCCCCAGCACGCAGCTAACCCGGGTTAACGTCCGCCCGCGACGCCCCTAGCCGGCGTCAACCGCGCGGTTGCGCAAAGCACGACGAACATTGTCCTGCCCCTCGCTCAACACGCGCTTGAAACCATCGCTGTGGTCGCCTGACAGAACACCATCGGCCATCGCGATGGCTGATTCGCTGATATCCCAACCGGGGTAGATCTGCTCCAAGGTACGCAGCGCAACCTCCGAGGTGAACTCCTTCCAGATCCCTGGGGCAGCCTCGAAGAACTGAGCTGTCAACGGCATGAGGTTGGAGGCAGAACCAGCCCACGTCAGCCCCTGGCCCTTGTGGCGCAACTCCAGATTCGACATCTGGGAACCACGCTGAACAATCGCATCAAAAACAGCCTGCTTGTTCTCGGCGGTGTTCACAGCGGCCTCAGCAACCCACGCCCAGTTGCGGCCGGACGCACTCGTATCCTTGGCCCGGAGATCCGCAATAGCAGCCGCAGGATCGCTCACATCACCGCGGGCAATCAACGCCACCAACGCACGCCACTGCACATCAAAATCAATCTCGAGACCCTCCAACGTGGATTCCCCGCGCACAATCTGCTGCATAAGCTCCGCGGCGTCATCACCCATAACCTGTGCAGACAACGACTGCACGAACGCCAACTGCTGATCAGAACCCGGGGCGGCAGCACGAGCCGCCTCGAGCAGGGCATCGCTGAGCAACGCGCGCCCAGTCGACTCGGCCCACTGCGGATCCGCAAAACTATTCAGAGCACGCGAAGCCTGGCCAAGCAAAGCCTCCAACACGAAGATCTCAGACTCGGTGCGGGCGCCCTCGGCAACCAAACGCACAAAATCACGCGCACGCATCTGGCCAGAACGCGTCATCTGCCAGCACGATGACCAGCACAGAGCCCGAGCCATCGGATCTGCAATGTTGGCAATATTGTCGAGGACAAATTCCAAGGAATGGTCGTCGAGCTCCATCAACGCATAGGTGAGGTCATCGTCGTTAATCAGAACCAAGTCCGCCGCTGGGAACTCCACCAGCTCCGGCACCGCAGTGCGTGCACCCTCGATGTCGAGTTCCACACGCTTGGTACGCTTGACCTGTCCATCAACCAAGGAATACAAACCGACAGCAATGCGGTGTGTACGAAGCTCACCCGCACCTGGCTGCGCACCCGTCTGCTCAACCGCAAAGTCCGTGTACACACCGTTTTGAATCGTGAACGTCGGGCGCAAAGTGTTGATGCCCGTGGTCGTCAGCCACTGCTGAGCCCACCCCGACAAATCCCTGCCTGAAGCATCCGCGAGCGCCCCCAAGAGATCTTCGAACGTGGCGTTAGAAAAAGCATGGTTGGCGAAGTGTTGGCGAACACCAGCAAAGAAGGGCTCGCGCCCAACATAGGCCTGGAGCTGCTTAAACACCGAAGCGCCCTTCGCGTAGGTAATGCCGTCGAAGTTCTGCTCCACCGTCTCAATGTCCTTAGCCGAAGCCACAATCGGGTGGGTAGAAGGCAGCTGATCCTGAGCGTAAGCCCAGGACTTTTCTACGTTCGCGAACGTCACCCACGCGGTGTCGAACTCCGTGGCCTCCGCCTGGCTCATCGCGGCCGACCACGTTGCGAAAGACTCGTTGAGCCACAAATCACCCCACCATTGCATGGTGACAAGGTCGCCGAACCACATGTGTGCCAACTCGTGCAGGATGGTGTCGCAGCGGCGCTCGTACATGCGGCGCGTCACCTTGGAGGTGAAGACGTACTCGTCGCGGAAGGTCACACAGCCAGCGTTTTCCATCGCACCCATGTTGTATTCGGGGCAGAACACCTGGTCGTACTTGACGAAGGGGTACGCCATGCCGAAGTGCTCGTGGTAGTAGTCGAAGCCCTGCTTGGTTTCGCGGAAAATCTGCTCGGCGTCAAGGGCGTGCGCTAAGGACTTGCGGCAGTAGATACCGAAAGGCACTGTCAGCTCGGTTGGCTGATCAGAGGGGGTTTCGGGGTGGTGGGTCAGTCGGCCGCTCCAGGAATCGCGGACCTCGTGGTAGGGGCCGATGCAGAAGGCCACTAGGTAGGTCGACAGTAGGTAGTTGACCTCGCCGCGGTGGATGTTGGTGGTGGTGTCTTCCACCATGGCGGGGTTGGACACAACCTTCCAGCCCGCCGGGGTGGTAACGGTCATGCTGTAGGTGGCTTTGATGTCCGGCTGGTCGAAGCAGGCGAAGACCCGCTTGGCGTCGGCGGTTTCGAACTGGGTGTACAGGTAGGTTTCTTGGTCTGCGGGGTCGGTGAAGCGGTGCAGGCCTTGGCCGGTGCGGGAGTATTCGCAGTCGGCAACAACCCGCAGGGTGTGTTCGCCGGCGGTGAGGCTCAAAGCGATGCCATGCTCCGGCGTGTAGGCAGCGGAGGCGTCATCGATGGTGGTTCCGTCCAGGATGACTTCGCGGACGCTAGCCGCACGTAGATCCAGGAAGGTCTCACCCTGTCCGCTGGTGAAGCGGATGTCGGTGGTGGAGGCGAATGTGGGCTGCTCAGTGGGGGCACTGGTGACATCCAGGGTGATGTCGTAGTGGCAGTTGCTGATCAGCTCTGCGCGCTGTTGTGCTTCTATTTGAGTGAGGTTGATTGAAGACATGAGCTACAGCCTAGCGGCAGTGCGTGTCGATGGCGTGGGCGAGTGCATCGTGCTCGGCTTGGGTGACCCACAGCCCATAGGTTCGTTTGATGTTGATTTGGGCGTGGGCGAAGTCGCAGATGAATGCTTCGTTGGGTGGCAGCCATTGGGTGGCGTCGTCTGCGGATTTGGAGATGTTGGTGGGGCCGTCGACCGCCAGCAGGTTGCGGGGGTCGTTGGCGAAGTTGCGGCGGGTTTGGTCGTCCCATTGTTGGGCGCCGGTGGCCCACGCGTTGGCGAGTGCGACGATGTGGTCGATTTGTATCATCGGCGAGGTATCTTGGCCGCGTTGGAAGGCGATGGTCGCGCCTGTGTAGGGGTCGTCGAGTGTGCCGGATAGTGCGACACAGTCGTGGGTGTTTGGTTTAACAATGACGTCGCGGAGGTCGCGTCGCAGGATGTCGTTGCGGGTGTCGCAGCCGTTGTGCCCGAATTCGACGGTGACGTCGTCACTCCAGCGTTGGCCGAAAGCGTCGCGGCGGTAGGGTGCTGTGTGATCAGCCGGTTGGATGGGTAGCCCTTCGAGTGCGGCGTGCCCAGGGGACTGGGTGGTCGTTGGTGAGGGTGCGACCGTGGTCGTGTGAGTCACCGTGCTTGTTGACGTCGCGGGGGTACCCGTCGGCGTTGTGGTGCAGGCGCTGAGCAGCGCTAACAAGCAGGTGGCGGTTGTGGCGTGGCGGTTGAAACCCATGGGGACATGCTAACGCTGTTACTTTGGTGGCATGCGTATTTACCTTGGAGCGGACCACGCTGGGTTCGAGACGAAAAATGTTATTGCCCGCCACCTGGAGGCCAAGGGCCACGAGGTTATCGACTGTGGGGCGCACGAATACGACGCCCTGGATGACTACCCTGCCTTTTGTATCGATGCTGCTCAGCGGGTAGTTGCCGACCCGGGTTCTTTGGGCATCGTCTTGGGTGGCTCCGGTAACGGCGAGCAGATCGCAGCCAACAAGGTCAAGGGTGCGCGTTGTGCGCTGGCGTGGTCGACTGAGACCGCAAAGCTTGCGCGCGAACACAACAATGCGCAGCTCATCGGCATCGGTGGGCGCATGCATTCCGAGGAAGAAGCGCTTGCGATCGTGGATGCTTTCATTGAGCAGCCGTGGAGTGAAGAAGAGCGCCACCAGCGCCGCATTGATATTTTGTCGGAGTACGAGCGCACCGGGGTTGCTCCCGAAAAGTAAAGTTAAAAAAGCGTTGGCGCACACCGGTTATGGTGTGCGCCAACGCTTTTTTCTGCCGTGGCAGGGGTCGAAGGGACTGTTGAATGTTCGGGGTGGTTTTAGGCTTCGGTCTTTACAGTCGCTTGGCGGCTGTTAATCCACTCGTTTACTTCTGCGGAGTCCCAGAGGGTCAATCCGTTGAACTTGCAAGCGGGCTTCGGAGCGCGTCCGCGGCCCGCGTAGCTGGTGAAAGTGCCTCGTGCAGTGCCGGATTTCTTGGCGCATACGGTGGCAGTCCAAAGCTCGCGGCCTGACTTCGCGTCAATAATCATTGGTTCCATACCTTTACGATACAGAAAAACCGTTAAGTATCAGGTTTGTTACCGGATGGTTATCTTTCGATTGCTGATTAACTGCGCCTTGTGTTAATCTTTGGTGGCTGACACAGGTGGCCTACGTGCAAGCCTGAACGTCGCTGATGGGAACGTCGTATAGTGGCTAATACCTCAGCCTTCCAAGCTGAAGACGCGGGTTCGATTCCCGTCGTTCCCTCCAAAAATTCTCAAGCGCGGCATCGTTAAAAACCGGTGCCGCGCTTTTTGTTATGTCTCAACCGCTTGGTCTCTTGACCTGTGCTTTTTCGGCGATATGGGCCTTAAAGGGACCCCATTGTGCACGCAGTGTTTGAGTGCCGCTACACTATTGGAACACCCCGGGATATGGCGCAGTTTGGTAGCGCACCTGCTTTGGGAGCAGGGGGTCGCAGGTTCAAATCCTGTTATCCCGACTAGATGGGTTCTGGCCTTAGCGCCAGACCCGTTGCTTTGTCCCCGCAATCTAGATACACCCCAGGAGAGTGACTCGTGAAGAGTTCTGTCGAGAAGCTGAGCGATACGCGCGTCAAAGTCAGCGTCGAAATTCCGATTGAAGAATTGAAGCCGGAAATCGACCAGGCCTACGCCGCGCTTGCCCAGCAGGTGCAGATCCCTGGCTTCCGTAGGGGCAAAGCACCCCGTCAGCTGATCGAGGCCCGTTTCGGTCGCGGTGCGGTCATGGAGCAGGTCGTCAACGACACCCTCAGCAACCGCTACGGCCAGCTGCTCGACGAGCACGAGCTCAAGGTCGTTTCCCAGCCGGAAATCGACCTCACCAAGGTTGACCCGAACAGCGGTGTTGACTTCAACTTCGAAGTTGACGTTCGCCCCGAGTTCGAGGTTCCTTCCTTCGATGACGTCGCGGTCGAGGTTCCCGCACTCGAGGTTTCCGATGAAGACGTCGAAGAGGCACTGAACTCCCTGCGCCAGCGCTTCGGCTCCCTCAAGGAAGTTGAGCGCGCCGCAGCCAAGGACGACTTCGTTGTCATGGACCTGGCAGCCACCGTCGATGGCGAACCCCTCGAGGAGGCCAGCGCTGAGGGTATGTCCCACCAGGTCGGCCAGGACGAGCTTATCGAAGGCCTGGACGAGGCCGTGGTCGGCCTGTCTGCTGGCGAGTCCGCTACCTTCACCACCACCGTCCCCGGCGGCGAGCACGAAGGTAAAGAAGCTGAAGTGACCGTCACCGTCACCACCGTTAAGGAGCGCGAGCTCCCCGAGGCCGACGACGAGTTCGCACAGACCGCTTCCGAGTTCGACACCATCGAAGAGCTCCGCAACGATCTCCGCGACAACGTTGCAGAGCAGAAGAAGAGCGAGCAGGCTGTCGCCATCCGCGACGCTGTCCTCGACGATGTTCTCGGTAAGACCGAATTCCCGCTGCCCGAGACTATGGTTGACGAGCAGGTCCAGGCCCAGGTTCAGCAGCTGCTGGCCCAGGTTGGCGGCAACGAAGAGCTGCTCAACACCCTCCTCGAGGCCCAGGGCACTTCCCGCGAGAAGTTCGAGGCCGATGCACGCGAATCCGCTGAGAAGGCCGTCCGCACCCAGCTCTTCCTCGACGCCCTGTCCGAGATCGAGAAGCCCGAGGTCAGCCAGCAGGATCTCTCCGATCACCTGATGTTCACTGCCCAGACCTACGGCATGGACCCCAACCAGCTCGCAGCCCAGCTGCAGCAGTCTGGTCAGATCGCCAACCTCTTCGCAGAGGTTCGCCGCGGCAAGGCCCTGGCAGCTGCAATCTGCAAGGTTGCCGTCACCGACTCCAAGGGCGAGAAGGTCGACCCCGCCGAGTACTTCGGTGAGGGCGCCGCGGAAGAAGAATCTGCAGAATAATACAGCTTTTTAAGAGGCCCGGCACCCCCGTCACACTGGTGGGAGCTGGGCCTCTACGCTGTGAGCGAACTTTTCACCTTTTCCCCTCGCTCCCGGGTAGTGTGGGCTGCGTATAAAACGACGAAAGGTCTTAAATCAATGTCTGATGGCATGAACCTCAGCGACTCTGTCTACCAGCGTCTGCTGAAAGAACGCATTATCTTCCTCGGTACCGACGTTAACGACGAGATCGCCAACAAACTGTGCGCTCAGATCCTGCTGCTCAGTGCTGAAGATCCCACGCGCGACATCAGCCTGTACATCAACAGCCCCGGAGGCTCCGTCACCGCAGGCATGGCGATTTACGACACCATGGTGTACTCGCCCTGCGATATCGCAACCTATGGCATGGGTTTGGCAGCCTCCATGGGCCAGTTCCTGCTGACCGCCGGCACCAAGGGCAAGCGCTACGCACTGCCGCACGCCCGCATCATGATGCACCAGCCCTCCGCAGGTGTCGGTGGCACCGCCGCAGACATCGCCATCCAGGCCGAGCAGTTCGCCCACACCAAGCGCGAAATGGCGGAACTTATCGCCCAGCACACGGGCCAGACCGTTGAGCAGATCACCAAAGACTCCGACCGTGACCGTTGGTTTACCGCAGAGCAAGCCAAAGAATACGGCTTCGTCGACCACGTGATCGCCCACGCCAAGAAGTAGCCTGCCGGCCTGAAATAAGGAAGTTAAGACATGAACACACCCAAGATGCCCGAGGCGCGCTACATCCTCCCGTCCTTCGTGGAGCACTCCGCCTACGGCGTGAAAGAATCCAACCCCTACAACAAGCTGTTTGAAGAGCGCATCATCTTTCTGGGCACCCAGGTAGACGACGCCTCCGCCAACGACATCATGGCGCAGCTTCTGGTGCTGGAAGGTCAGGATCCTGACCGCGACATCACCATGTACATTAATAGCCCCGGTGGTTCCTTTACCTCCCTGATGGCTATCTACGACACGATGCAGTACGTCCGTTGCGACGTACAGACTGTCTGCCTCGGGCAGGCCGCCTCCGCCGCAGCCGTCATCCTCGCGGCAGGCACCCCCGGTAAGCGCGCCGCCCTGCCTAACGCTCGCGTGCTCATCCACCAGCCCGCTACCGGTGGTGTCCAGGGCCAGGTCTCCGATCTGGAGATCCAGGCCGCTGAGATCGAGCGCATGCGTACCCTGATGGATGAAACGCTGGCTCGCCACACCGGGCGCACCGCCGAACAGGTCCGCAAAGACACTGACCGCGACAAGATCCTCACCGCAGCCGAAGCCGTCGAGTACGGCATCATCGACCAGGTCTTCGACTACCGCAAGCTCAGCGCCAACGCTTAAAATCTCACACAACATGGAGGGTGCGGCCATCGTCGCGCCCTCCATGTTGTGTATTAGAGTGAACACGAACAAACCCACGTCGAGAAAGAACTCATGGCACGCATTCAAGAATCCTCGGACCTGCTCAAGTGCTCATTCTGTGGCAAGAGTCAAAAGCAGGTGAAAAAGCTCATCGCCGGCGGTGGTGTCTACATCTGCGACGAATGCATCGCACTATGCAATGAGATCCTCGAAGAGGAGCTCGCAGCCTCCGAACAGACCACAGACTCTGGCCCCAAGCTGCCCCGGCCGAAACAAATCACCGAGTTCCTCGACGGCTACGTCATTGGTCAAGACGACGCCAAACGAACCCTCGCCGTGGCGGTGTACAACCACTACAAGCGCGTTCTACACGAGCGCAAAAACGATGACGTTGAGATTTCCAAGTCAAACATCTTGATGCTCGGCCCCACCGGCTCTGGGAAAACCTACCTCGCGCAAACCTTGGCTCGACTGTTGGATGTCCCCTTCGCTATTGCTGACGCCACGTCGCTCACCGAAGCAGGCTACGTTGGTGAAGACGTCGAAAACATCTTGCTCCGCCTCCTACAGGCAGCTGACTTTGACGTCGAGCGGGCACAACGCGGCATCATCTACATCGACGAGGTTGACAAGATTGCCCGCAAATCCGAAAATCCCTCCATCACCCGTGACGTCTCTGGCGAAGGCGTGCAGCAAGCTCTGCTGAAAATTCTCGAAGGCACCGTCGCATCAGTTCCTCCGCAGGGAGGCCGCAAGCACCCCAACCAAGAGTTCATCAACCTCGACACCTCTAACATTTTGTTCATTGTCGCGGGCGCCTTCGCAGGCCTGGAAAAAGTCGTCGAACAGCGCCGGGGCAAAAAGTCCCTGGGGTTCGGTAATGAAGTTTCCACCAAGGCCACCGATGATGACCTCTACAGTGAAGTCCAACCTGAGGACCTAGTAAAGTTCGGCCTCATCCCGGAATTCATTGGGCGCCTGCCCATCGTCGCAACCGTTACTCAACTCGACGTCGATAGTTTGATCAAGGTTCTCACCGAGCCCAAGAATTCCCTCGTGCGCCAATACACCCGCCTGTTCGAGATGGATGATGTGGAGCTCATCTTCGAAGACGACGCACTAGTGGCCATCGCTGAAAAAGCCCTCGAGCGCAATACGGGCGCACGAGGACTTCGGGCGATCATGGAGGAAGTTTTGCTGCCCTTGATGTACGACATTCCCGACCGGGAAGATCTCACCAAGGTCCGCATCACTGCCGCAGCAGTCCGCGGCGAATCCGAACCGGAATTCGAGCAGACAGCCGCCTAGGATTCGTCGTAGATGCTGGAATCCCGATCCGCGTGGTTTTCCTGCACCAGGTAGCTCATTGCCCCATGCGGCTGCATGTTGGACGTGAGGAAGCTTAGAACAGCGTCCACAACTAGCCGCTTCATCCCCGCGGTGTTGTCCTCGGAGCGCAAATCCGTGGCGTACAGGTTCGCGAACGTCGCCGGGTTAGTGACCCTAAACATCGACATCGACGAGATGATCGCGTACACATCCAGAGCCGAGACGCCTGGGCGGAACGCCCCAGAATCCTGGCCAAGCATCAAGATCTTGTCCAGCTGCAACACAATCGATGACTGGTCGGCCAGGGGAGTGGCATTTTTCATATTTGCGTGACCGAAGAGGTTTTCCAATACCACCATGCGCACAGCCATCGGGTGGGAGGCCATCTGGTCAACGATCGCTTCAACAACCTTCACGACAGCATCCACGGGCACCGTGCTGTCCAACTCCATGGCTTGTGGAAGGGGACGTAGCAGTTTGATTGCCAACTGCAACGCGCGAACGTAAAGGCCCTGTTTATCGCCGAAATAGTAGTGGATCATTCGCTTTGAAATGGCGGATTCTTGTGCGATGGTATCCAGGCGAGTCTCGTCGTAACCATATCGCGCGAAGTGCTCAAGGGCGACCGCAGTGGCGATGTCTTCAGACTGGTTGTTGTTCGGGGCGAAATCCAGGTCGTCGGTCACTCGAGCAAATCCTTCCACGGTTGTCAAACGGGCAATGCTTGTAACCATGTTGCCTGAAAAAGGCGCGCAAGTGTAGCCCGCCTGACGCAAATGGGGGTGAAGGTCAAAACCGCGCACAGCCGACCTAAGGCGCAACGGCTAGCATTGCGAATGAAAGACTTTAATGTTCTACGCGAAAGGGTCTCAATGACTTCCCCCAAGAAGGTTGCCGTCACCGGCGCAGCCGGCCAAATTGCTTACTCCCTCCTATGGCGCATCGCCAACGGCGACGTCTATGGTAAGGACACCCCGGTTGAGCTCAACCTCCTGGAGATCACCCCAGCACTAGGCGCCACCGAAGGCGTGGCAATGGAGCTACTGGACTCCGCATTCCCGCTGGTGTCCAAGATCACCATCACCGACAAGGCAGAGGAAGCCTTCGACGGCGCATCCGCAGCTTTCCTCGTCGGCGCCAAGCCCCGTGGAGCTGGCGAAGAACGCTCCGCCCTCCTTGCTGCCAACGGTAAGATCTTTGGCCCCCAGGGTAAGGCCCTCAACGACCACGCTGCAGACGACGTTCGCGTGCTGGTTGTGGGTAACCCGGCCAACACCAACGCCCTGATTACCCGCGCACACGCCCAGGACATTCCCGCAGAGCGATTCACCGCGATGATGCGCCTTGACCACAACCGCTCCATCTCCCAACTGGGCACCAAGCTCGGCAAGTCCTCCGCTGACTTCCGCAACATGGTCGTCTGGGGCAACCACTCCGCCACCCAGTTCCCGGACATTTCCTACGCCACCATCGATGGCCAGAATGTCTCCGACCTGGTGGACCAGCAGTGGTACCTGGAGGAATTCGTTCCTCGCGTCGCAAAGCGTGGCGCGGAGATCATCGAGGTTCGCGGCAAGTCTTCCGCAGCATCGGCTGCTTCCTCCGCCATCGACCACATGCGCGACTGGGTTCAGGGCAGCGAGAACTGGTGCTCCGCAGCGGTTGTGTCTGATGGTTCCTACGGCGTGCCTGAAGGCCTCGTCTTCGGCTTCCCGACCGTTTCCCGCAACGGCAAGTGGGAAATCGTCCAGGGCCTCGAGCTGACCGACTTCCAGCGTGAGCGCATCGCCGCCAACGTCGCCGAGCTCGAGTCCGAACGCGACGCTGTCAAGGCCGCAGGCCTCATTTAATCACGCGCCCTATGGCCCCGGCTGTGTCCAACAGCAGCCGGGCCAGGGCCCTGTGCCTACCGGGGGGGGGAATCGTCTCCGCGTCGCCGGAGATCGTCAGGCTATACCGGTGCGTCGAGCTCGTAACGGGGCACGATAGCCCGCCGTAGGAATTGGCCAGTCGTTTGTATTCGCCGACACACTCGTCATCGCCGCAAACCAAGACCTCATGGTCCCACTCCACCACAGCCACCAACTCGTCGAAGTCACCCGCGACGTCATGAAGAAATACGAACAACACCTGCGTACCCAAGCTGACGGCAGCGCCTGAGTCAGCGGCTGCGGCGCCTGGTACATCGACAAACGCACCAACACCCTCACCGCGCTATGGCCCGGATACGCCTACGAGTTCCGCGCAGAAATGACCGACATCGACCAGGCAGATTTCCGCACAGACCGCTAGCACTATGATGGTCGTATGAATTTGCCGAAGTCGTGGGAACCAGCCGCCGTTGAATCCGAACTCTACGAACACTGGGTAGACAAGGGCTACTTCACAGCAGACCCGACGTCTAAGAAACCGGCGTTTTCCATCGTCCTGCCGCCACCCAACGTCACCGGCCAACTGCACATGGGGCACGCGCTCGACCACACGCTCATGGACGCAATCGCACGCCGCAAACGCATGCAAGGCTTCGAAGTGCTCTGGCTACCGGGCATGGACCACGCTGGCATCGCCACCCAAACCAAGGTGGAAGCCCAGCTCAAAGAAACCGAAGGCAAAGACCGCTTTGACTACGAACGCGAAGAATTCGTCGAAAAAGTCTGGGAATGGAAACGTGAATACGGTGGCAAGATCGGCCGCCAAATGCGCGCCATCGGTGACTCCGTCGACTGGTCCCGCGAACGCTTCACCATGGACGAAGGGCTATCCCGCGCCGTCCAAACCATCTTCAAAAACCTCTACGACCAGGGGTTGATCTACCGCGCCAACCGCCTAGTCAACTGGTCGCCCGTGCTGGAAACCGCAGTGTCGGACATTGAGGTCGTCTACAAAGACGTCGAAGGCGAACTAGTCTCCATCCGCTACGGCTCCCTCGACGACAATGAACCACATGTCATCGTCGCAACCACGCGTGTGGAAACAATGCTTGGTGACGTCGCGGTGGCTGTTCACCCCGATGACGAACGCTACGCAGATCTGGTCGGCACCACCCTCGATCACCCGTTCCTGCCCGAACACAAGATGATCGTCGTCGCTGACGACTACGTCGACCCCGAGTTTGGCACGGGCGCCGTGAAAATCACCCCCGCCCACGACCCCAACGACTACGCCCTCGGCGTGCGCCACAACCTCGACATGCCCACCGTCATGGACTCCAAGGGCCGCATCAGCGGAACCGGCACCCAGTTCGACGGCATGGACCGCTTCGAAGCGCGCGTGAAAATCCGCGAAGCACTCGCTGAACAAGGCCGTATCGTCGCCGAAAAGCGACCCTACGTGCACTCCGTCGGTCACTCCGAACGCTCCGGTGAACCCATCGAGCCACGCCTATCCCTGCAGTGGTTCGTCAAGGTCGAACAATTGGCGAAAATGGCCGGTGACGCTATCCGCGAAGGCGACACCACCATCCACCCGAAGAGCGCCGAACCCCGCTACTTCGAATGGGTCGATGACATGCACGACTGGTGCATCTCCCGCCAACTGTGGTGGGGCCACCGCATCCCCATCTTCTACGGCCCCGACGGCGACATTGTCTGCGTCGGACCCGACGAACAAGCCCCCGAAGGCTACGAACAAGACCCGGACGTCCTCGACACCTGGTTCAGCTCTGCACTATGGCCATTTTCCACCATGGGCTGGCCCGACAGCACCCCAGAACTGGACAAGTTCTACCCGACCTCCGTGCTGGTCACCGCCTACGACATTCTGTTCTTCTGGGTTGCCCGCATGATGATGTTCGGCACTTTCGCAGCCACCCTGCCCGACAACAAGCTCGGCAGCAACGTGCCCTTCACCGACCTCTACCTCCACGGCCTGGTTCGCGACGAGCACGGCCGCAAGATGAGCAAGTCCCTCGGCAACGGCATCGACCCCATGGACTGGGTTCGCGACTATGGTGCAGACGCCCTGCGCTTTACCCTTGCCCGCGGCGCAAACCCCGGCGTTGACCTACCCGTTGGTGAAGACTCCGCACAATCGTCCAGAAACTTCGCCACCAAACTGTTCAACGCCACCAAATTTGCGCTCATGAATGGCGCTCGCGTCGACGCACTACCGCCGCGCGAAGAACTCACCGACGCCGACCGCTGGATTCTCGACCGACTCGAAGAAGTCCGCGGCCAAGTCGACGCCTACCTCGACAACTACCAATTCGCCAAGGCCAACGAAGCCCTCTACCAGTTCACCTGGGGCGAACTGTGCGACTGGTACCTCGAGATCGCAAAATCCCAGCGCGGCGAACACACAAAGATTGTCCTCGGCCGCAGCCTCGACGTTGTCCTACGCCTGCTGCACCCCGTGATGCCCTTCATCACCGAAGTGCTCTGGAAGGAACTGACCGGCGGCGACACCCTCTGCACAGCCGCATGGCCCACCGCCGAAGACACCAACGGCGGTGTCGCAACCGATGACGTCGCGCGCCGACGCATCGCAGACCAGGAAAAACTCATCACCGAAATCCGCCGCTTCCGCTCGGACCAAGGCGTCAAACCCTCCCAAAAAGTCCCCGCACGCATTGACTTCGCTGCAGTCGACCTCAGCGGACAAGAAGACGCCGTGCGCAGCCTAGCGCGAGTCGACGCACCCGCAGAAACCTTCGCGGCGTCAGCAAGCATCGAAGTACGCCTGAGCCAAGGCACCGTCGTCGTCGAACTGGACACCTCCGGCGCCGTCGACAAAGACGCCGAACGCAAACGCCTCGAAAAAGACCTCGCGGCGGCACAGAAAGAACTCGACACCACCGCCAAGAAACTCGCCAACGAAGCCTTCCTGGCGAAGGCACCCGAAGCCGTCGTTCAGAAAATCCGCAACCGCCAACAGGTCGCTCAAGAAGAATGCGCACGCATTACCGCGCGACTGGAGGAGCTCTAAGTGGACCCCGAGCTACGCGACGGCGGACTGAGCCTCAACCTCGAAGGGCCAGTCGAACAGCCCGCACCGCTAGACATCACCCCCGCAGATCTCGCGGCCCTCGCCGAGGTCGAAGCTGAGCTAGACACCCGCTGGCCGGAAACCAAGATCGACCCGACCCTGGACCGCATGGAACTGCTCATGGACCTCCTGGGCAACCCCGAGCGTTCCTTCCCCGCGATCCACGTGGCCGGCACCAACGGCAAAACCTCCACCGTGCGGATGATCGAATCCCTCATGCGGGCATTCTCCCGCCGCACCGGCCGCACCACCAGCCCCCACCTGCAGCTGGCAACCGAACGGATCGCGATTGACGGCCGGCCCATCCACCCCCGTGACTACGTGCGGATCTGGCGCGAAATCCAACCCTATGTAGAAATGGTGGATGCGCGCAGCGATGTGCCCATGAGCAAATTCGAAGTGCTCACCGCCATGGCCTACGCCGCGTTCGCTGACGCACCCGTCGATGTTGCGGTGGTCGAGGTCGGCATGGGTGGGCGTTGGGACGCCACCAACGTGATCAACTCTGACGTTGCGGTGGTGATGCCCGTTGGATTGGACCACACCGACTATTTGGGCGACACCATTGAGCAGATCGCGGGGGAGAAAGCTGGCATTATCAAATCCCGATGGGACAGCAGCGACCTACTCACCCCACCGGATAATGTTGCGATTGTTGCGGAGCAAACCCCCGAAGCACTGCGCGTGATCTTGGAACATGCCGTCAGTGTTGACGCCGCGGTGGCCCGCTACGGGCAGGAATTCGGCGTGGTCGCCTCCGGGGTCGCTGTTGGTGGACAACAAGTTACTCTTCGGGGACTCGCCGGTGAATACACCGACATTTTCCTCCCCCTATCTGGCGAACACCAGGCAGCAAACGCCGCCTGTGCGTTGGCTGCGGTGGAGGCTTTCTTCGGCGCAGGGGCAGGGCGTCCGCTGGATGTTGAGCTAGTGCGCCAAGGCTTCGCCCAGGTTCAGTCACCTGGCAGACTCGAGCGCGTCCGTTCCGCACCCACCGTCTTTATTGACGCAACCCACAACCCCCACGGCGCACAGGCACTCGCCAAAGCCATCGGCAGGGACTTTTCCTTCCGCCGCCTCATCGGCGTTGTCGGCGTGCTCGGTGACAAAGACGCCCGTGGCATCCTCACAGCACTCGAGCCAGTCTTCGACGAGGTCATCTGCACCCAAACCCACTCACCTCGAGCACTAGAAGCAGAAGGTTTAGCCGAATACGCGGTAGAAATCTTCGGTGACGAACGCGTCCATGTTGCCGACGCACTACCCAACGCAATCGCCTTGGCAGTCGACCTAGCCGAAGAAGGCGAACAGGTCTCCGGATCCGGCGTGATCATCACCGGATCAGTCGTAACCGCAGGCGAAGCCCGAACCCTGTTTGGAAAGGAACCCGCATGAGCATAGGACCCCTAGGGCCCGGACACGCCCCAGCCAAAGATCCCATGAAAGGCCTGCGCGGCGTCATGGCTGGAACACTCGTCATGGAATCCATCTCCATGCTGCTCGTTTTGACCGTCATCGCCAAGGTCGACGGCGGAGCCCACTGGACCACCTTCAACTGGGTGTTCGTCACCGCAGTAGGCGTGGCCATGTTCCTCTGGGCCTTCATGCAGAAACGCCCCGGTGCGTTGAGCATCAACCTTATGCTCAACGTCATCGCCGTCGGCGGAGGATTGTTCGTTCACTACTCCATGGTGATCATGGCGCTCATCTTCATCGCCGTGTGGATGTACATCCTGGTACTGCGCAAGAACCTTCTGGAACGGATGAAACGCGGCCTGCTCACAACGCAACACACCTAAGACTGTAGGATTGTGGTCATGACTGAACGTACTCTGATTTTGATCAAGCCCGACGGTGTTGCACGTGGACTGGTGGGGGAGATCATCGCCCGCATCGAACGCAAAGGCCTGAAACTCACCGCAATGGACCTGCGCGTCGCTGACGAAGCAACCGCAAAGGCTCACTACGCAGAGCACGAAGACAAACCCTTCTTCGGCGAGCTCGTTGACTTCATCACCTCCGCTCCGCTGGTTGCAGGCGTCGTCGAAGGCCCCCGTGCCATCGAGGCTTGGCGTCAGCTTGCTGGCGGCACCGATCCGGTCGCCAAGGCCACACCTGGCACCATCCGTGGCGACTTCGCTCTCGAGGTTGCTGAAAACGTCGTCCACGGCTCCGATTCCCCGGAGTCCGCAGAGCGCGAGATCGGCATCTGGTTCCCCAACCTGTAGGAAGGGGACTTACTCGCGCCGTGCGGCCGGGTGATTGTTTGGCTGGGGTTGTCCTTGGGACACTCACACTTTACTGGGGGCACGCGCAACGTTATTGTTGTGCGTGACGCGCGCATGGTGGGCGGGGCACAGCAACGCTAGATTGTCTAGGTTGGTGTCCCACCATGCTCCCACCGGATGATGTGGTGGGCTTGGCACTGATGGGCGGGGGCATGGCAACCGGGGTACATGCACACGGTGGTGTGGGTTAGTGCGCTGTGGGCGAGTTCCGTGGCGGCGATTTCCAGGCGCACCGCATCGAGGCGCAGGGCCTCGGCGGTTGTTTGGAAATCCGTGTTCATGCCAACCATGTGTATACCACTGTTTGACGCTGCGCAAGGCTGCTACCTGCGGTTTTTCACAGATCGATAGTTATCCACAGGGCGGGGGTGCTGGGCGCGTGTAAAGTTGTTGCGCTTTGCGGGGTATACGGGGCTAGGAAAGCGGTTTGGCAGCTCGTTTTCTTCCTAGCGTTTGAGGCGGGTGTCGGTGGCCAGTGCCGCCGCCACCCCCAACAAAATCAGCAGCAGGGTGGGGGCTGCCATCATCCAGGGGGCTCTCTCCGCATAGCGGATCGACTCCGACAACACTACGCCCCACTCGGGGGAATCATGGGGCGCACCCAAGCCCAAAAAGCCGAGGCCGGCGAGAGCAAGCGCATTGTGTGCGATCCTGCTGGCCGCATGACGCGCCACCGCAGGCACCACAGTGGGCAGTAGGTGTACGCGCACAAGGCGGGCCAAACTGGCTCCGCTTAAAGCTGCCCACTGGTAGTACCCGGTGTTGCGTGCTTCGGCCGCCACGGATGCTGCATGTGCGGCAAGGGGGATCCATCCGACTAGTACGACAGCGCCGGCTGCGGTCCACAAGGAACCACCGAATACGCCAGCCAACACCAGTCCAATGAGCACGGCAGGTAGGGCGTTGAGGGTGTCGCCGACTTGTGCCGCCCATCTGCCGGTCAGACCAAGCACGAGGCCGACGATGGCGCACACGAAGGTTACTGCTGTGGCTGTGCCGATGGTGTAGATCGCCCCGTGTGCCAGGCGGGCTAGTAGGTCGCGGCCTAGTTGGTCGGTGCCGAGCCAGTGGGCTGCGCTGGGCGCGAGTAGGCGGTCGGTGGGCGCAATGTGCACTTCGGTGCGTAGGCCTGCGAGCAGTAACACTAGCGGCGTCATTGTGAGGATAAAAGGTACGAGACCTTTGGGTTTGTCGCGCCCGAGGCTGCTGCCGAAGCCTGCGCCGCGCAGTGGGCGAAGGATCACGTAGCGCAGCAGTGCAGCAACGGCGCCGGAGGCAATACCAATACCTACTGCGGTGAGTACCACTACCTGAAGCACGGGTAGGTCTTGGTCGACGGCGGCGCCCAGTGCTGTGCGGCCGAAACCGGGGATGTTGAAGATCGATTCGACGAACACTGTCGAGGCGATGGTGCCGGCGAAAAAGAGGACGATCAGCGGCGCCAGGGTGCCGAGAGCGCGGGTGGCGAGTGCGGTGGTGATGTGACGCGGCGTCACACCGTTGATGCGCCAGGAACGCACCCATTCTTCTTGCCCGATGTTGTCGATGGTGATCAGCAGGACGCGCCCCAGCAAGCCGGCAGACGGCAGCGCTAGGGCGAAGATCGGTAGCCAGGACACGCCGCTAACAGGGGCGATGCGTAGGCGGAGGGCGAAGGTCACCAGCAGCACGACTGTCAGCACAAATTCGGGGATGGATCCCAGCACCGCCATGGCTGTGATGTCGGATGCGCGCGAAGGGCGTCCAGTTGTGACGCTGCGGATCCGTGGCCAAGCAAGGGCGAACGCCAATGCGGTGGCCAATATTGTTGATGACGCCGCGAGGGTTACGGAGGTGCCTAGGCCCGACCATGCAATGGATGTGGCGCTGCGAGTGGGGTTGATCCAGGAGGTGCCGAAGTTGCCGCTCAGTGTTGCGCTGATCGACTGCCAGGGGGTGGTCGGCAGGTCGAGGGTGGTGCGTAGGTTGTCGAGGACGTCCGGGTCGGGGGCGCGTTCGGCTTCGCGTGCGCGGAACACCGCCATGGCGGGGTCGCGGTCGGCGATCCACGGCAGTAGTGCTGTGATGATACTTGTGATCAGCAGCAGTACCGCCGCGGTGAGGGCCTTCTTCATTAGCGGTGGGTGTCGACGGTGATCAGGCGGCGTTCGAAGGGATCTTTGCTGAGGTCGTTGACGTGATTAACAGCGTTGATGGAGTATTCGTGTGCCAGGGGGATGACGGCGTTGGCTGCGACGATGTCTGCACCGATGCGTGCGGCTTCTTCGAAGCGTTGCTCGATGTCGGAGATGGAGCTTGCTTTGTCGATGGCTGCGTCGATGGTTGCGTCGCAGAAGCGGGAGAGGTTGTAGGAGCCGTCGCAGCTGTAGTCGGAGGCGAGGAAGCTGACGGGGTCTGCGGCGCCGAGTTGGTAGTTGCGGGAGCCGATGACGGCGTCGAATTCTCCGTCGAGGAGGGCTTTTTCGAGGGAGTTGTAGTCGGTGACGGTGATGTCGACGTTGAAGCCTGCGGCGCGGAGTTGTTCTGCGATGACGGATGCTACTTCGCCGAGTTCGGGGCGTTCGGTCCAGGTGGCGAGGCGGATGGTGGTGCCGTTGGGGTCGGCGGCGTCGGTGGTGGTGTTGGCGGATTTAACTGCCCAGTTGGCTTCGGTGGAGAAGATGGAGCCGTCGGCTTTGCCTGCGTGGTTTTCGTAGATGGTGGTGACGATGTCGTCGGGGTTGACGGCTTTGGCTGCGGCTGCGCGGAGTTTGGGGTCGGCGAAGGGGCCGCGTGCGCTGTTGAGGTGTAGGTAGACGCCGCGAGGAAGGGGAGTTGATTGCAGTTCGGCGTCGCCGAGGGAGGACAGTTGGGCGATGGGGACGGCTTGCGCCATTGCTACTTCGCCGGCGCGGATGGCGTTGGTGCGGGCGGGACCGTCGGGGATGAAGTCGACGGTGAGGGTGTCGAGTTTGGGGGTGCCGTCCCAGTATTTTTCGTTTTTGTGGGTGGTGGCTTCGGTGGTGGTGACGCTGTCGAGGACGTAGGGGCCGGTGGCGGTGCCGACGATGGTGGGATTGGCGGGGTCTTTGTAGGCGGCTTGGGCGAGGATGATGGTGCCGGAGTCAGCGAAGCGTTGCGGCAGGATGGGGTCGGGTTTTTCGCTGGTTACTTTGACGGTGTGTTCGTCGACGGCTTCGAAGCTGAGGGGGGTTTTGCCGAGGCCTTTGGGTCGTGACGCCGCGTCCCATGCGGCTTGTAGGGAGCGGACGACGGCTTCAGCGTTGACGGGGGTGCCGTCGTGGAAGGTGGCGTCGTCGCGGAGGGTGAATACCACGGTGGAGTCGTCGGGGCGGGTGAAGGATTGCGCGAGCCAGGGTTGTGCGACGCCGTTGTCGTCGAGGCCGACGAGGGTTTCGCCAACGCCGATGCGGGTGGTCATGAGTGCATCGTCGGAGAAGGGGGAGAGGGATGCGACGGGTTCGAAGGGGAGGGCGATGGCGAGGGTGTTGTTGTCGGTGGGGGTGCTGGTGCAGGCGGTGAGGAGGAGCGCGAGTGCTGCGAGGGCGCGTTTGGTCATTGTTGTTCTTTCTATGGTTGGTTGTTTGCAGTGATTTTAGCTAAAGCGATGGCGGAGCACCCTAATGTGGAGGCGAGGAATAACCACGGCAAGTAGGCCGCGGGGTAGTCCAGGAGGTATCCGACGACGGCGGATCCGATGAGTACTGCGCCGCCGCCGAAGGAGTTGAGGAAGCCGTAGTAGGCGCCGAGTTGTTGTTCGCCGGCGAGTTTTCCGACGATGTCTCGGGCGAGGGGGATGGCGAGCATTTGTCCGGTGTGTAGGAGGGTAAGCATGGTGAGCGCGGGGAGGTATGACCCTGTGTGCCAGGCGGCGAGGGTGGCGAATCCGAGTGCTTGTAGGGCGAATCCTGTGGTGATGGCGGTGCGGTGCCCGAGGCGTCTGCCGAGTCGTGCGATGGGTATTTGGAGGGTGAGGACCAGGATGCTGGAGTAGACGAACATCCACCCGAGGGCGTCTGCGCTGCCGGTGGCTCGGCGGAGTTCGGCGGGTAGGGCGAGGTATTGCTGGTTGTAGGCGACGAGCCCTGTTGAGTAGGCGAGGGCGAGCCAGAGGAATGTGCGATTGCGTAAGACGGTGCCGAATCCGAGGGTTTGTTGTCGCTGGGTGCGTACCGAGGGGATGACGAGGAGGTGAGAGAAGAAGAGGAAGGCGAAGATTCCGGCTGCTATGAAGCAGGCGATGTTGAATCCTTGGTTGATGACTACGGCGCCGAGGAGGGGGCCGGTGAGTGCGCCGATTCTGGAGAAGAAAGCGTCGAGGGCGAAAAGTTCGGAGCGTGTCATGCCGCCGTGTTCTTCGATGCAGCGGCCGGTTTCGGCGAAGGCTGCTTCGGCAGCGGGGGAAAACAGTGCGGCGGCGAAGCCGATGAGCACCACGGAGAGGGTGAGAATCTCAATGTTGTGGGATAGGCCGGCTGCGATGAATCCGATGACGCGGATGGCTACGCCGGTGAGTAGGACGGGCTTGACACCGAAGCGATCGGTGAGGCCTCCGCCGATGAAGAACAGTCCTTGTTGGCTGAAGGTGCGCAGGCCGAGGACGATACCGACGATGGCTCCGGTGGCGGCCAGGGACTCGGTCATGTAGTTCGCGAGGAAGGGCACGACGAGGTAGAAGCCGACGTTGAACAGCATTTGTGTGACGAGTAGCAGTTGGGTGGCTGCGGGCAGGCTGCGCATCAGGGGAATTCTCCGAGCGTGCGGGCGGCGTGGATGAGTTCGGCGGCCGCGGCGTCATCAGTTAAGGGCCCGGTTGACTGTTGGGCGATGTGTCCTTGGTCCATGACGATCCAGCGGTTGCAGAGCGTGTTGATGGCGGACAGGTCGTGGGTGACTAGCACGAGGGTGGTGTTGGTAAAGGTGTCGAGGGCGAGGTGTTTGGTGTGGGCGTCGAGGGCGCTGAGGGCTTCGTCGGCGTAGATGATGTCTGGGTTGGTGATGAGGGTGCGGGCGATGGCGACGCGTTGGCGTTGACCGCCGGATAGTTCGCGGGGGCTGCGGTCGGCGAGGGCCGGGTCGAGGTCGAGGGTGCGGAGCAGGTTGTCGACGGATGGCGGTTCGATGCGGTTGATGCGTGCGGGTTCGATGATGACGTCGCGGACGCTCAGGTGGGGGTTGAGGCTGGCGTCGATGTCTTGGGGGATGTAGCTGAATCTGCCGCGGGTGCGTACGGTGCCGGTGGTGGGGGTGAGGGCGCCCATCATGAGCCGCATGAGGGTGGTTTTGCCGGAGCCGGAGGGGCCGATGATGCCGAGGCGGTCGCCGGGGTGGATGTCGAGGGTGGCGTCGTGGATGATGTCGCGGTAGCTGACGCAGTTGAGCTGTACGAGTGGAGTATTCATGGGAGTTGGAGGTGTGTGTCGCATAGCGCGTTGGCGGCGCCCTGGTGGTGGGTGAGGAACAGTAGGGTTTTGTCGATGTTGCGCAGGCAGTTGATGATGTCGACGATGGCGATGGGGTCGAGGGCGGAGGTTATTTCGTCGGCGATGAGGATGTCGGGGTTGGTGGCGAGGGCGAAGGCGATGGCTGCGCGTTGGCGTTGTCCGCCGGAGAGTTCGAGGGGGTAGCGGTGCCAGAGTGTGGGGTCGAGGCCTACGTCGCCGAGGGTGTGTGGGTCGCCGATGAGTGCGATTTGTTTGTCGACGCGCATGAGTGGGTTGAGTGCCCCGAACGCGTCTTGGGAGACAAATCCGACTCGCCCGTCGACGTGTATGCGTGTGGCTTCGACGCGGGCGGTGTCGGGGAGGAAGCCTCCGATGAGGGCTGCAAGGGTGGATTTTCCGGAACCGGACGGCCCCATGACGGCGACGCGTTGCCCGCGCGCGATGCTCAGGTGTTGAACGGTGAGCACGCGCTGGGCGCCGTAGCTGACCGCGACGTCATCGAGGACAATCATGGATTAAAAATAGCTGGCGAGTAGTCGGCCGCTGTGATCAAACACCGAAACGGGGGTGTGGAATACGTGGCTGAGGGTTTCATCATTCATGACGTCGCGGGGTGTGCCGAAGACGGTGACCTGGCCGTTATTCATGGCGCAGATGTGGTCGGCGTAGGCGGCGGCGAAGTTGATGTCGTGGAGGACGACGACGACGGTGCGGCCTAGTTCGTCGCAGGCTCGACGCAGCTGTTTCATCATTTGTACCGAGTGCTGCATGTCGAGGTTGTTGAGGGGTTCGTCGAGTAGGACGTAGTCGGTGTCTTGGGCCAGCACCATGGCGACGTAGGCGCGTTGGCGTTGGCCGCCGGAGAGTTCGTCGAGGTAGCGGTCTTGCAGGTCGACGAGGTTGAGGAATTCGAGTGCTTGATCGATGTGTGTGATGTCTTCGGGGCGTAGGCGGCCTTTGGAGTAGGGGTAGCGGCCGAAGCCGACGAGTTGGCGGACGGTGAGGCGGGTGACGAAGTGGTTTTCTTGCCGCAGGATGGAGACGACTTTGGCGAGTTCGTTTGTGGGGGTTGTTGCGACGTCGTGGCCTCCGATGGTGATGGTGCCGGAGTCTGGTTGCATGAGGCGGCCCATCATGGTGAGCATGGTGGATTTTCCGGCGCCGTTGGGTCCAACGAGGGCGGTGATGCCTCCGGCGGGGATGTCAATGTTGAGGGGGCCGATGGTGGTGTCGGAGGAGTATTTTTTGGTGACGTCTTTCAGGGTGATCACAGGCGTCCCTTTCGCATGATGAAGAACAGGAATGTTGTGCCGCCTACCAGTTCGATGATGATGGTGACAGCACCTTCGGCGTAGAAGATGTTACGCATGATGAAGTATGAGCCGACGAGTACGACATAGCCTACGAGGGCGGCCATGGGGAGTTGGAATTTGTGGTCGTAGGTGTCGCACAGTTGGTAGGTGAGTGTGGCGATGAGGAAACCGAGGAAGGTCATGGGGCCTACTAGTGAGGTTGTCATGGCCATGAGCAGTGAGACTGTGAATAGGGTGATGATGGTGTCGCGCCGGTGGTTGATGCCGAGGTTTGTGGCGGTGTCTCGGCCGAGGGCGAGGACGTTGAGTCTGCGGCTGCGGGATTGGAGGAATAGTGCGGCGGCGATGGTGATGGGGATGACGTAGGGCAGGTTGTCGGTGTGGGCGTTGGAGACGTTGCCGAAGAGTTTGGCGGTGAGGATGTCGAATTCGCTGGGGGTCAGTAGGCGTTGCATGAAGGATGCGAGGGACCGTAGGCCTCCGCCGAGGATGATGCCTACGAGCAGCATGACGTGTAGGTTGCCGAGTTTTCCGCTGAGTAGCCACACGTAGAGTAGGCCGGAGAAGACCATCATGAGGGCGACTTGGGCGGCGAAGGCGCGGGGCCCTTCCATGAGGCTGAGGCCGGCGTACCCGAGGAAGAACACGGTGGCGGTGTTGACGGCGACGTAGAGGGCTTCGAAGCCCATGATTGAGGGGGTGATGATGCGGTTGCTGGTGACTGTTTGGAAGGTGACGGTGGCGTAGGCCTGGCAGATGGCGACGAGGGCCATGACGATGATGGAGTTGGCGCGCATGGTGGCGATGCGCCAGTAGCCGGTGGAGCCGAAGGGCAGGGGGTTGTTCCAGCTTAAGAGCCCGAAGGTGAGTAGGATGGCCGCGATGATGAGGACGGTGAGTGTTGCCCAGTAGCGGGTGTGGGAAAGGTGCTTAGACACGGCGGCGCCCCCTGAGGATCAGGATGATGAACACTGCGGCGCCGAGGACACCGAGGATGAGGGAGACGGGGACTTCGAAGGGGGCGATGATGGTGCGGGAGATAAGGTCGCAGATGACTAGTACCCAGATGCCGAGGAGGAACACCCAGGGGAGGTTGCTGCGGAGGTTGTCGCCACGGAATTGGCTGACAATGTTGGGCACGATCAGTCCAAGGAAGGGCAGTGCGCCGATGACGACGGTGTTGACGCCGGTGACGATGCTGATCATGGCGACGCCGATGAGGATGACCCTGTTGTAGTTGACGCCAACGTTGGTGCAGACGTCTTCTCCGAGGCCCGCGACGGTGAAGCGGTCGGCGATGAAGAAGACGGCGATGGACATGGCGGCGACGATCCACAGGAGTTCGTAGGAGCCGCGGACGACGGAGGTGAAGTTACCGGCGAACCAGATGCCCAGGCTTTGCAGCAGGTTGGTTTTGAGTGCAAGGAAGGTAGATAGTGCGCTGACGACTGCTCCGAGCATGGTGCCGATGATGGGCACGATGAGGCTGGAGCGCAGTGTGACGCGCCGCAGGAAGAGGAAGAACACCATGGTACCTAGGAAGGAGGCGATGATGGCGCCGATCATGCGTTCTGTGAGGCTGGGGTCTGGGAGGAGGATCCACACCAGAAGAAGCCCTAGGCCTGCCCATTCGGTGGTGCCTGTGGTGGAGGGTTCAACGAATTTGTTTTGGGTGAGTAGTTGCATTACCAGTCCGCTCATCGACATGGATGCCCCGGCGAGCACCAGGGCGATGGTGCGGGGGATGCGGGTGATTGCGAACATGCGCCATCCGTCGTCTGCCCCGGTGATGTCGTATACACCGATGAATAGGGAAGCGACGATGAGGGCGATGGTGAACAGGCCAGCTGCGACGAGTCTGAGCATGTGGAGCTTTCTAGTCAAAAAACCCAGCACAGGGTGTGTGCTGGATTTTTGGTTGGAGGGTTAGCTTTTACTTTTTAGCAGCCTTCTCCATGGCTTCGGCGAGCTGGTTGAGCGCGTCGGTGTAAGACTGGATGTCTTCGGTCTGGTAGAAGTCACCGGGCAGGATGTAGATGTTGCCGTTCTTGACAGCGGGTACGTCCTTCAGTGCTTCGGAGTTTGCGATGATGTCCGCGGCGGGGGTGAAGTCCGGTTCGTTGGACTTGAAGGAGGCGTCGCGGTCGAGGACGATGATCCAGTCGGGGTTGGACTGTGCGATGGCTTCGACGGAGATGTCGTCACCGGTGTGCTCCTTGGAAGCGTTTTCGATTTCCAGGGCGGGGGTGAGGCCGACCATGTCGAAGATCGGGCCGACGGAGCGGCCGACGTGCGGTGCGGCGTAGTTGATGTCGCCACCGGTGGTCAGCAGGCCCATGACCTTTTCGTCTTTGTTGTAGGCCTTTTGTGCGCGCTCGATGGCCTTGTTGAAGTTTTCGATCAGCTTGTCGGCCTCTTTTTGCTTGTTCAGAGCTTCGCCGAGCATCTTGGTCTGGTCGCGCAGCTTGTCTGCCAGCGGGGCGTCTTCGCCGCCGAAGCCGGTGCGGATGTCGGTGTTGACGACTGCTGCGTCGGGGACGAGCTGCTTAATTTCATCGAGGCGCTTGCCGTAGCGGTTGCCGGTGAGCACCAAGTCAGGGTCGGCGGAGACGAAGACTTCCATGTTCGGCTCTTTGTGGCTGCCGATGTCGGTGATGGAGGGGTCGGTCTTGTAGGGGCTGGTGGGGGCCATGATGGCCTGCGGTGCCGCTACGAGTTTGACGCCCCAGTCGTTGATGGTGCGGAAGATGGTGTTGTCGGTGGCGACGATGCGCTGCGGGTCGTCGGGTACGGCGACGGTGTTGCCGTCGGCGTCGACGATGTCGTGGGTGCCGTTTGCTTTGGCGGTGGTGGTCTTGGACTCGCTAGAGTCGGCAGATTCGTTTGCGGTGCTGCAACCGGTAAGTGCGAGTGCTGCGGCCAGCGGCAGTGCTGCGAGGCGAATGAGCTTGCTCAAGTGAACTCCTTGTGTAGGAAACGTTGGTTCTTAAGAGGCTAGCGGCATCTAACATTGAGTGCAATAAGCACTACAACTTTAGTGTGAATAGAGGTGGCTATGCTTCATTGCTGCAGCTAGTGCTGCCTTGTCCCAGGTGCCCCCGGTATGGTTGCACTATGTCTCGCACTGCTCACCCGATGATCTGGCTTCCGGTTGCTCTCGGCATGTTTGCTGTTGCGTGGGGAGGCAACACTTTTACGCCTTTGTTGGTGTTTTATCGCCAGCGGGGCGATTTTAGTGCGTTGTTTGTTGACTCTATGTTGGCGATGTATGCCTTGGGGGTTGTGGTGGCGTTGCTGCTTAGTGGGCCTTTGTCGGATAGGTATGGGCGCAAACCGGTGATGTTGCCAGCGCCGGTTGTGGCTATTGTGGCGTCGGTGTTGATTGCCCTGGGGGAGCATGTGGAGTTGTTGATGGCGGGGGGTCGTTTTTTGGCGGGTGCTGCGGTGGGGATGGTGATGACTGCTGGGGGTAGTTGGTTGAAGGAGTTGTCCTCGGGTGCTTCGGGGGCGAAGCGGGCGGCGATGTCGTTGACTGCGGGTTTTGCTTTGGGGGCTCTAGTTTCGGGTGTGCTGGCGCAGTGGGCGCCTTGGCCGGGGCAGTTGGCGTATGGAATCCATCTGGTGTTGACGGTGGCATTGTTGCCGTTGTTGTCGGTGGTTCCGGAAACAAGGCAGAGTGCCCATTTGCGTGTGAAGGGTTCGTGGTGGGCTGATTGTTCGGTGCCTTCGGCGCGTTTGCCTCGGTTTATGTTTGTGGTGGTGCCGGCTGCTCCGTGGGTGTTTGGTTCGGGCTTTACGGGTAATGCGATTGTGCCGACGTTGATGCAGGATAGGGTGTCGGTGCCTATTGCTTTTAATGCGTTTGCGTGTTTGGTGACGCTGGGGGTGGGTTTTGTGGTGCAGCAGTTTGGTCCGCGTATTTGTGCTGGTGGGGGTATTCGGGGCACCTTGATTGCGTTGGGGTTGGCGTGTGTGGGGATGGTGCTCGCTGCGTGGACTGCAGCGGAGCGGAGCCTGCCCCTGGCGATTGTGACGTGTGCTGTGGTGGGGGCTTGTTATGGGTTGGGGATGTTTAATGGGCTTAATCAGGTTCAGCAGATGGCGCCGCCGAATGATTTGGCTGGGCTCACAGGTATTTTTTATTGCTTCACGTATGTGGGGATGGTGTTTCCTGCGTTGTTGACGCGTTTGGGTGGTGTGCTTAGTTATCCGCAGATGCTTGGTTTTGGTGCTTGTGTGGCCGTGGTCACCGCAGTGTTTGTTTCGGTAGTGTCGAGGCATGACTGATCTTCACGTATGCATTGTTGGCGCCGGGGCGGTCGGGGTGAGTTTTGCTGCTCCTTTGGTTCGGGCGGGGGTTCGGGTGACGTTTGTTGCCCGGGGTGAAACTTTGGAGCATCTTTGTTCTGGCCAGGCGGAGTTTATCGATGCCCGTTCTGGGCAGGCTGAGTCTTTGTGTTTTTCCGCGGATGCGGGCCCTCTTGAGCAGGCGTTGGCTGCCCGGCCGGATGTGGTGTTGATTGCGACGAAGGCCTTTTCTTTTGAGGGGGAGTTTGATGGCTTCGGTGGGGATATCCCGATTGTCGTGACTCATAACAGTGTGGAGTCGGCGATTCGGGCTGCTGAGGTAGTGGGGGAGCAGGTTGTCATTCCGGGTGTGGTACGGGGGTTCATGCACCATGAGGGCCCTGCTACTGCGCGGTTGTTGCCTGGACCGTGGGGGTTGAATGTGGGTAGTTTTGCCCCTGGCCAACCGGTGCCGGAGGCTGTGGGGCGGATGATTGGCCTGCTGGCTTCCCAGGGTGTTGATGCGGCTGTGCTGGACAACATTTGGGTGGATGTGTGGGAGAAGGCCATGTTTGTGGCGACGTTTGGCGCGTTGGGGGCGTTGGCGGATAAACCGCTGGGCTATGCGTTGAGCGAGTTGCGGGGTGATTTGCAGGAGATGATGGAGGAAACCGCGCGGATTGGGCGCGAGTGTGGTGTTCCATTGAGTGATGACGTCGTGGTGCGCACGATGGCGTTTGCGGACCGGATGGACGCGACGTCAACAAGCAGTATGCAACGCGATATTGCTGCAGGTCGGCGCAATGAGCTCGATGTGCAGTTGGGGTCGATTGTGCGGATGGGTAGAGATCGTGGTGTGCATGCGCCGGTGTGTGGGGTGGTTTACGACGTGCTTAAGGCGCGCAGTGCTGCGATGTGATCGGCGTAGGCTGTGCGGCCTTCGTTGGTGAGTGCTACCCAGACGGTGTCTTTGGCGCGTGAGCTGCCGTATTCGCGCCGTGGAGGGTGGCGAGGGTTTGTCCGCGTTGCGAGGCTGCTGTTGCTCGGTCAAGTGCGTTGTTTTCTATGTTGGAAAAAATAGCGCTTGTTTTCCGGTCTGGGAAGTAAAGGTGTGAGGAGTCCCTCACCCCACCAGTGACAGGGTGTGACACAATGGCGGTAGACCAATCCCCGCGAGGCAGCTCAAGCGCCCGGGGAATTAAAAATAAAAAGGAGAACCCTCACAGTGGCTTCAACTAATCCCGCAAGCACAGCGGCAGCATCATACGACCGCAGCTCAATCGGGGAGAAAACCCGCGTGCACCAACTAGCCAAACAGCTGGGTGTGCAGTCCAAAGAACTCATTAGCGTCCTCGATGGCATCGGGCTGGTGAAGGTCGCACAATCTAGCCTGAGCCGCGAAGAGGTGGAAAAAACCCTCGACGCGCTCGCGCCCAAGAAGAAGGCCCGCAAAACCACCAAAAAGGCGGCTGGAACTAAGCAGAAGGAAACCAAAAAGACCACCAAGAAAGCTGCTAAGAAGGCTCCCAAGGCTGCAGCGGCTGAGGTGGTCGAGGACAGTGAACCCGAGAAGGAACCGAAGAAGACCGCACGCCGTGCAACCCGACGCCGCCGAGCGACCACCCAGGTAGATGCCGAGGCGCTCGCTAGCTCTGTAGAAGACCCCGCTGACGCCAAGCTGGTCAAGCGCGTTGCGAAGAACGTGGAAAACGAAATCCACCAAATTGAGCAGAAGGTGGAACGCGACCTAGGCGAACGCATCACCGACAAGGCCGACGAAGACGCCGAGGGCACAGTCTGGGAGGAAAAAGACGGCCTGCTACACGAGGTTGTTCCGGAAGTTACCCCGGCGCCGCAGTCAGAACTGCCAGCAGTCACCCCCATTTTCATGCCGCCGGAACCCCTGCACTCCGACGACGATGACCTAGAAATCCACACCCTCCACGTAGACAAGGACACAAAGGACACAGAGGAACAGTCCGACGGTGAGCGCCCGCGGCGCCGCGGCAAGCGTGGGGCAGGTCGCGGACGCGGCGTCAACATTAAAGATGCGCCGGAGGAAGTAACCGACGAACCCACCGCAATCAAGGGTTCCACCAGGTTGGAGGCCCAGCGCCGCCGCCGCAGCGAAATGCGTGAAGAAGGCCGCAAAAAGCGCCACATCGTGTCCGAGGCGGAATTCCTAGCGCGCCGCGAATCCGTCAAGCGCACCATGCTCGTGCGTGAGAAACAGCGTGAAGACCACGCGGGCCTGGTTACCCAGGTGGCTGTGCTTGAAGACGGGTTGTTGGTCGAGCACTTCGTTACCAGTGAAACCCAAACCTCGATGGTGGGCAACGTCTACCTGGGGCGCGTGCAAAATGTGCTGCCTAGTATGGAAGCCGCCTTCATCGACATCGGCAAGGGTCGCAACGGTGTGCTGTATGCCGGTGAGGTTGATTGGCGTAACGCGGGCCTCGGCGGCCGTTCCCGCAAGATCGAGCAGGCGTTGAAGCCCGGCGACCCAGTGCTCGTGCAGGTCGCTAAAGACCCCATCGGCCACAAGGGTGCGCGCCTAACCACCCAGATTTCCTTGGCGGGACGCTTCCTTGTGTACGTGCCCGGCGGTCACAGCGCTGGTATTTCCCGCAAGCTTCCCGAAAGTGAGCGTAAGCGGCTGAAGCAGATTCTGCATGACGTCGTGCCGAAATCCGGTGGCGTGATCATTCGTACTGCGGCAGAGGGTGTCCACGAAAAGGCCATTGAAGCGGACGTCAACCGCCTGCACTCTTTGTGGGAGCAGATCCAGGCGTCGGTGGCGGAAGCGAAGAAGTCCAAGTCTAAAGACCCCGTCACCTTGTATGAAGAACCCGACCTGTTGGTCAAGGTTGTTCGCGACCTCTTCAACGAGGACTTCGACGAGCTCGTTGTTCAGGGCAAGCGCTCCTGGAGCGTCGTGCGTTCCTATGTGTCAGCAGTGGCGCCCGAACTAATGGATCGCGTTCATCGCTTTGAGGATCGTGAGGTAGCCCCCGCAGGGGAGCAAGAATCCGACGGTGCAGGACACGATATCTTTAAGGCCTACAGGGTAGAGGAGCAGCTCCACAAGGCACTCTCGGAGAAGGTATGGTTGCCTTCCGGTGGCACGTTGATCATCGAGCGCACCGAGGCGATGACCGTCATCGACGTCAATACCGGTAAATTCACCGGATCCGGCGGCAACCTTGAGGAAACGGTCACCAAGAACAACCTCGAGGCTGCGGAAGAGATCGTCCGCCAGATGCGTCTGCGCGACCTTGGTGGAATGATCGTTATCGACTTCATCGACATGGTGCTGCCGCAAAACCAAGATCTTGTGCTGCGCCGGCTCAAAGAGGCCCTGGGTCGCGACCGCACCCGCCACCAAGTGTCCGAAGTGACTTCCCTAGGTTTGGTGCAGGTTACCCGTAAGCGCCTGGGCACAGGCTTGCTGGAAACCTTCGCAACCAAGTGCGAAGCGTGTGATGGACGCGGCGTCATTATTCATGATGATCCTGTTGATGAGTCCAGCGATGCGCCGCCGGCACACGCCCCGAAGCGTCGTCGGCCGATCCGCGAGGACGCACCTAAGAAGGGAGAGAAAGCAGAGAAGTCGGAAGATGCTCAGCAGGAAGACAAGGCGCCGAAGGCTGAAGGCAAGCGCCGTGGGGCGGGTCGCCGCCGCGCAAGCATTGAAGAGCTTGTTGATGCAGTCATAGTGGTCAGCGATGAAGCTGACAGTGCCGGGACTCAGGATGCGGAGGCAGAGAAGAAGGACAAGCATCCCGCTCGCAAGAACAGCCGCCGGCGCGCAGGTCGCAAGGAAGAGCACGCCGACTCAGCCGAGCCGAGCATCAGCAGCATTGTGTCGGCCGCGCTGGATGTGGCTGATGCAGAAGACCCCGATGAACCTAGTGGTGCGCAATACCGCCCGGCTGAGACCTTCGAGGAAGCCACCGAGCAGTTTGAAAAGTCCCCCCGCAGGCGTCGTAAGACCCGCGGCAACTCCCGCTCTGATCACGCACCCAAGCGTGAGGACTTCGAAGCCAAGCCGGACAAGGTCGACCAGGCAGCAGAACCTCAGAGGGCGGAGGAAGAGTCCAAGCCTAGTGACTCCCAGCGCCGTCGTGCTCGCCGCGCCAAGAAGGTGTCTTTGAGCAAGCGTGAGGATGGTGCCAAGGCCGAGGACAAGGCGACCAAGCCAGAGACAAAGAAGCCTGCGGAGAAGGAAGAGCCGCGCCGTGGTCGTGGCCGCCGCCGCGTGGTGAAGAAGATCTCCAGTGCTAAGCAATCGGACGGCCAGGAAACGCGGAAGCAGAGGTCGGCAGCTCCAAAGTCCGAGCCCGTTGCACCGAAGATTGTTGCGAAGAAAGCCGAGCGCCCTAGCCCCTCTGGGCGTCGCCGTCGCCGCGTTGTCGTCAAGCGGAGCGAAGACTAGGGCGAGGGTGATGGGCCCAGTTTGTGTTTGGGTCCCATCACCGGGTAGTCTTTGACAGTCGCTGTTTAGAGCACGCGTGTGCTCCGAACAGGTTTACAAAGTTTTGAAGTCCATTCAGGCGATAGCCTGAGCCGAGTTAATAGATAAGGGGTAGCCCTCCTATGTACGCGATCGTCAAGACCGGCGGCAAGCAGTACAAGGTTGCCGAAGGTGACCTCGTCAAGGTCGAGAAGATCGAGGGTGAGCCGGGTTCGTCCGTGGCTCTCACCCCGGTTCTGCTCGTCGATGGCGCTAATGTAACTTCTGCAGCTGACGCCCTCGCCAAGGTAAACGTCACTGCTGAGATCGTCGAGCACGCTAAGGGCCCGAAGATCAAGATCCTGAAGTACAAGAACAAGACTGGTTACAAGAAGCGTCAGGGCCACCGCCAGCCGGTGACCGTGCTGAAGGTTACCGGAATCAAGTAAGCCGGCAGGCTTTGATTTTCTCTTAAGGAGGGAAAAGACAATGGCACACAAGAAGGGTGCATCTAGCTCCAGCAACGGTCGCGACTCAGAGGCAAAGCGCCTAGGCGTCAAGCGATTCGGTGGCCAGCAGGTCAAGGCCGGCGAAATCCTGGTTCGCCAGCGTGGTACCTCTTTCCACCCCGGTGAGAACGTCGGTCGCGGTGGCGACGACACTCTCTTCGCTCTTGCTGAGGGCGCAGTGAAGTTCTCCATCAAGCGCAACCGTCGCGTCGTGAACATCGTTCCGACCGAAGCTGCCTAAAGCTAGTTTTCACAAAAACCGCTGGTTTCCCGTCTAGGGAGGCCAGCGGTTTTTGGTATGGTGGCTGACACTTACACGTCCTTAGGAGATCGGTTATGCAGAGCATACGTGGCACCTTCGATAAAGCCGCAGCAGTCCTTATTGTTGGGCTCATTGTGTTTATCGCTTTGCGTAAGACCGGTGCCATTCAGCCCCAGCGTTTGCTGTCACCCTCGGCGTCATCGAAGTTCTTTCGGTCACTGCCTATTGGCTGTTCTACCTCTACCTAGCCCAGCGCCTGACAAAGAAAACCGGCACCATAGTGTGTATCGGGTGGGCTGTTGTTCCACTCGTTTTAATGTCCTGTGCCTACGCACTGGGACCTGCGCTCTATACCCCGGCGGTGCTGTCCGCATCGGGGATCGTGTGGATTGCGTGCGCTTTGAGCTACACTCAAGTGCTTAAAGCTTTCTAGATCTTAAAAGGAAACACATGAACCGCTTCGTCGACCGCGTCGTGCTCCACCTGATCGCCGGTGACGGCGGCAACGGCTGTGCCTCCATCCACCGCGAAAAATTCAAACCGCTCGGTGGGCCCGATGGCGGCAACGGCGGCCACGGTGGCGACATCATCTTGGAGGTCAGCCCGCAGGTCCACACCCTGCTGGACTTCCACTTCCGCCCGCACATCAAAGCCCAGCGCGGCGCTAACGGCGCCGGCGACCACCGTAACGGTGCTCGCGGCGAAGACCTCGTGATGAAGGTTCCGGCCGGCACCGTTGTCTTGGACGAAAAGGGCAACGTCATGGCCGACCTCACCGACAACGGCATGCGCTATGTGGCTGCAGCCGGTGGCCATGGTGGGCTTGGTAACGCAGCGCTGGCGTCTCGTGTGCGTAAAGCACCTGGGTTCGCGCTCAAGGGTGAACCCGGTGAGCAACACGACGTCATTTTGGAACTGAAATCCATGGCGGACGTAGGGCTAGTGGGTTTCCCTTCGGCGGGTAAGTCCTCCCTAGTGTCGGTGTTGTCTGCGGCTAAGCCCAAGATTGGCGATTATCCCTTTACGACGCTGCAGCCCAACCTAGGCGTGGTCAATGTCGCACACGACACCTTCACCATCGCTGACGTGCCGGGGCTGATCCCGGGTGCCTCTGAAGGCAAGGGGTTAGGCCTGGACTTCCTGCGCCACATCGAGCGCACATCGGTGCTAGCTCACGTTGTTGACGCTGCGACGTTGGAACCCGGGCGCGACCCTGCCAGCGACATCGAGGCCCTGGAGGCTGAGCTCGCCGCCTATGAGTCCACTCTCGACGGCGACACCAGCCTAGGTGACCTGAAGGATCGCCCGCGCATCATCATCCTCAACAAGGCGGATGTGCCAGAGGCCCGCGAGCTCGCCGAGTTCGTGGAAGAGGACCTGAAGGAAAAATTCGGCTGGCCGATCTTCATCATCTCCACCGTGGCGCATCAAGGGCTGGAGCCTTTGAAGTACAAACTGATGGAAATGGTGCAGGCCCACCGTGCCGAACAGCAGCGTCTGAACAAGGACAAGGTGAAGGTCAAGACCATCATCCGCCCTAAGGCTGTGGACGGTAAACGCGACTTTGTGGTGGAGGCCGATCCGCAGGTTGAAGACGGCTTTATCATCCGCGGCGAAAAGCCGGAGCGTTGGATCCGCCAGACCGACTTTGAAAACGACGAGGCCATCGGCTTCCTCGGGGATCGCCTGGCGAAGCTCGGCGTGGAGGAAGCGTTGTTCAAGGCGGGTGCCGTCGAGGGATGCACCGTCACGATCGGCGAGATCAGCTTCGAATGGGAGCCAATGACTGCCGCTGGTGTGGACACCACCATGACGGGCCGCGGCACCGACGTGCGCCTGGAAAAGACCGGTCGTGTGTCCGCGGCGGAACGTAAGCGCGCATCCCAGGTCCGTCGTGGCCTAATCGACGAGTTCGACTTTGGCGATGGCCAGGTGGCTGATCGCGAGCGCTGGCAGGGTTAAACAGTGGGCGCGACAGTGGACATTCGTTCGCAGATTGCGAATGCTAAGAAGATTGTTGTCAAGATTGGTTCATCCTCGCTGACCGGCGATGACCTGCGCGTGCATGCCGACCGCATCGATGCGTTCGTCGACGCTTTGCAGGCTCGGATGGAGCGCGGCAGCGATGTATACGTTGTGTCCTCCGGTGCGGTGGCTGCCGGTATGCCGGCGTTGGGATTGAGCCAGCGGCCGAAGGATCTTGCCACGAAGCAGGCGGCGGCCAGCGTCGGCCAGGTGGCTTTGGCTCACGAGTGGGGCCGTAGTTTTGCCCGCTACGATCGCATGGTGGGGCAGGTGCTGCTTACCGCTAGCGATGCCGGTATTCGCAGTCGGGCGCGCAACACCCAGCGCACGATCGACCGTTTGCGCCAGTTGCATTGCGTGCCGATCATTAACGAAAACGACACGGTGGCCACCACGGAGCTGAACTTTGGCGACAACGACCGCTTGGCGGCGATTGTTGCCCATCTGGTGGGGGCGGATGCGTTGGTGCTGTTGTCCGACGTGGATGGACTGTATGACCGCAACCCTGCCGATCCGCAGGCGCGTTTCATCTCGGAGGTGCGTGGGGCAGGCGATCTTGATGACGTCGTCGCTGGTGACGGTGGCCGCGTGGGTACCGGCGGGATGGGGTCGAAGGTCTCGGCTGCGCGTTTGGCTTCCCGCAGTGGTGTGCCGGTGCTGTTGGCCAGCGCATCCGATATTGCGACGGCGTTGGGCGATGCTTCCTGTGGCACGGTGTTTCACCCGGGTGAGGGTCGGCTGTCTGCCTGGAAGTTTTGGGCGTTGTATGCGGCGGATGTGTCCGGCACGTTGCGTATCGACGAAGGTGCGATGCGTGCGGTGACCAGCGGCGGCACCAGTTTGTTGGCGGTGGGGGTGACGGAGATCAGCGGCGAGTTCCATTCAGGTGACATTGTGGAGATCCACGGCCCGAAGGGTGAGGTGATTGGCCGTGGGGAGGTCGCCTACGATAGTCGCACTTTGGCTGGCATGTTGGGTAAGCAGTCGGCTGAGTTGCCGGAGGGTATGCACCGACCTGTGGTGCACGCGGATTATCTGTCGAATTTCGTCACTCGAGCGTAGCTCCCGCGCTATGCTGGGTGACTATGTCTAGCATCACTGAAGTAGTTCATTCGACCCTTCTTTCCGCGCGTGCGGCTTCCCGCGAGCTTGCCGTGGCGTCGACGGCGGTGAAAAATGCGGTGCTGGAGCGCGCCGCGGCGTCATTAATTGATGACGCCGAGGTGATTCTGGCCGCAAATGAGCGCGACGTTGCCGCAGGTCAAGCGGCAGGTATGGATGACTCTTTGGTGGATCGTTTGCGTCTTGATCGTGAGCGTTTGGAAGGTATTGCCGGAGGTTTGAGCCAGTTGGTTGCGGCGCCGGATCCGGTGGGGGAGGTTCTTGGTGGCCGGACGCTGCCCAATGGTTTGCGGTTGCAGAAAGTCCGCGTGCCTTTGGGTGTGATGGGGATGATTTACGAGGCGCGTCCGAACGTTACGGTTGATGCGTTTGGTTTGGCGTTGAAGTCGGGCAATGCGGCGGTGTTGCGGGGGTCGCGTAGTGCGGAGCAGTCCAACCGGGCGTTGGTGGCGTTGTTGCAGGATGCGGCGGTTGCGGAGGCGTTGCCGCGTGAGTGCGTGCAGCTGCTTCCGGTGGACTATGAGTCGATTGATGCCCTGTTGTCGGCGCGTGGATTGGTGGATGTTGTGATTCCGCGTGGTGGGGCGGGGTTGATTGAGCGGGTGGTGACGACGTCGACGGTGCCGGTGATTGAGACTGGTACGGGTAATTGCCATGTGTTTGTTGATCGCGACGCAGATGTGGATATGGCGATCAAGGTGCTGCTCAATGGCAAGACGCGGCGTGTGTCGGTGTGTAATGCGACGGAGACTGTGCTTGTTGACGCCGCGTTGCCTGCGGCCGCACAGCAGCGCATTGTTGATGCGTTGGAATCTGCGGGTGTGCGTGTGCATGCGGAGCAGCTGGAGGCCTTGGAGTTTAGGGGTCGGGTGGAGGCGACTGAGCGGGATTGGCAGGAGGAGTATCTGTCGATGGATATTGCGTTGGCCAGGGTTGATGGTGTTGATGCTGCGGTTGATCACATTGCGCGTTTTTCTTCCGGCCATACGGATGCGATTGTGACGGATTCGGTGTCCACGGCTGATTATTTTGTTGCCCGGGTGGATTCTGCGGTGGTTAATGTTAATGCGTCGACTGCGTTTAGTGATGGTGAGCAGTTTGGTATGGGGGCGGAGATTGGTATTTCGACGCAGAAGTTGCATGCGCGTGGGCCGATGGGTTTGCCGGAGTTGACGGCGATGAAGTGGATTGTGCGTGGGGATGGCCACACTCGCCCTTAAGTTCGCACCCCCAAGGTGTAGTTAATTTTACGTTTCATGTAAAAATAGGTGCATGTCTTCTACTCAACTTCGCACGATCGCGTCTGTCGCGGTGTTCGCGGCCCTAATTATTGCTTCGGGCATTGTGTCGATTCCGTCCCCGGTGGGTGGTGTGCCGATCGTGTTGCAGAATGCGTTTTGTGTTTTAGCTGGTCTGGTGTTGGGCCCTAAGCGCGGCACGTTGGCTGTGGCGGTGTTCTTGCTGCTTGGTGTGATTGGTTTGCCGGTGTTGCCTGGTGGCCGCACGGTGTTGGCGGCGATGGCTGGCCCTTCGGCGGGTTATTTGGTGGGGTATCTTTTCTCGGCCCCTATTGCTGGCTGGATTTCGCAAGGTTCGCTGAAGCGTTCCACGGGTGCGATGACCGTTGGTTTTGCTGTGGCTGCTGTGCTGGCGTTGTTGTCGCAGTACGTGTTTGGTGTGCCGGGTTTGATGATCCGTTCGGGCTTGGATTTGCAGGCTGCGGTGACTGCCCAGTTTGCGTTCCTTCCGGGTTTGGTTATCAAGACGATCGCTATCACTGTGATTTCGGTGGCGGTTGTGCGCGCGTTGCCCGATGTGCGCTAGTAGCATCCCGGAGGTTGTTTTCTCTGCGGTGGGCTTTCAGCCCGACCGCAGCGATCGGATGATTCTTTCGGGTGTTGACGTCGCGTTGGCTCAGCGCCGCGTGGCGATCATCGGGCTGAATGGGGGCGGGAAGTCGACGTTTGTCCGCATGATTAATGGGCTGTTGGAGCCTACGTGTGGCACTGTTCGGGTGGATGGGCTGGATCCTGTGAAGCAGGGTAAACAGGTTCGTCGTCGGGTCGGCTTTGTGTTCGCGGATGCTGATAATCAGATCATCATGCCGACGGTGCGTGAGGATGTGGAGTTCAGTCTGCGTCGCGACGTCAAAAATAAGGAGGAGCGTCGTCGGGCGGCGGATGCTGTGTTGGATCGTTTTGGTTTGGGCGAGTTGGCTAAGCGTTCGCCGCATGTGTTGTCGGGTGGGCAGAAGCAGTTGTTGGCGTTGGCGTCGGTGTGCGTGATGCAGCCGCAGTTGATCATCGCTGACGAGCCCACGACTTTGTTGGATTTGCGTAACCGGATGATGCTGCGAGAGGTGTTTCAGGGGATCGAGCAGTCGATGTATGTGGTCACGCATGATCTGGATTTTGTGTCTGATTTTGATCGGGCGTTGTGTATCGACCAGGGCAGTATTGTGGCTGACGGTGAGCCCCGCGACGTCATTGATTTTTATACGCGCCGGGTGGTGTGATGGCGTCTGTGCGTAATGTGCTGGTGACCAATGCGATGTTGGGCACGTATATCGATAACGATACGGTGTTGCATCGGATGCGTCCGGGGGTGAAGATGCTGCTGTTGGTGGCGTTCATTGTGGTCGTGAGCGTTGTGGTGACTGACCCGTGGGTAGCGGCTGGTACGACTGTGGTGGCGTTGCTGGGTTATGCGGTGGCACGTATTCCGGTGCGGGTTGCGTGGGCGCAGGTGTTGCCGCCGCTGCCGGTGTTGGTGGTGCTGAGTGCGGCGACGTGTTGGATGGATGGTGTGTCTCGCGGCGTCACTATTTTTTTCAGCGTGTATGCGTCGATTGTTGCGGCGACGCTGTTTACGTTGACGACGCGGGTGAGTGCCATGTTGGATGCGTTGGAGCGTGGGCTTGGTCCTTTGGGGCGGGTGGGGGTGCCCGTGCAGGCGGTGACGTTGACGTTGATGTTGACGATCCGGCTGATTCCGGTGCAGCTGCAGGCGGTGGGGCAGGCTATTGACGCCGCGAGGGTCCGGGGTTCACGCATGTCGCTGGTGAGCGTGGGGGTGCCGGTGATTATTCGTAGCGTGCGGCGGGCACAGACGTTGGGTGATGCTCTGATCGCGCGTGGGGCGGGCGACTAGCGCTAGAGTTGGTGCATGGCAGACGTGCAGCGCATCGGCATCATGGGTGGCACTTTTGATCCCATCCACAATGGCCACTTGGTGGCGGGGTCGGAAGTGGCGGACCTTTTCGAATTGGACCGCGTGATTTTTGTGCCCACGGGTCAGCCGTGGCAGAAGTCTGACAGGGTGGTGAGTTCCACGGAGGACCGCTATCTGATGACGATCGTGGCGACCGCACCCAATCCGCGGTTCCGTGTGTCCCGGGTGGATATTGATCGGGGTGGGCCCACGTACACGGTTGATACTTTGCAGGATATTAAAGCTCAGTTTCCCGACGCACAGTTGTACTTTATTACCGGCGCGGATGCCTTGGCGCAGATTATGACGTGGCGGGACTGGGAGTCGATGCTCGACCTGGCCGAGTTTGTGGGGGTGACCCGCCCGGGTTACAAGCTGGAGGAAAGTTTCCTGCCGCCGCAGGCCCAAGAGCGCGTTCATTTGGTGGAGGTGCCTGCCCTGGCGATTAGTTCCACTGATTGCCGACGCCGCGCTGCCTCCGGTCGGTCCGTGTGGTACTTGGTGCCGGATGGTGTTGTGCAATATATTGCAAAGTCGCATCTGTACGAGGGTTCTTAACCTGACGCTGCATGTCCCGTGGGGGAGATTGGTGTGGCTGTTGTGCACGTGAGACACTAGAGGGCATGAGCGCGCATGAGAAGTCCATTGAATTAGCGACGATCGCAGCACACGCCGCGGCTGAGAAGCTGGCGGAAGAAATTGCTGTGATTGATGTGTCCGAGCAGTTGGTGATCACCGATTGCTTTGTGATTGTGTCTGCACCGACGGAACGCCAGGTGGGTGCGATTGTTGATGAGGTTGAGGACAAGTTGCGCGAGGCTGGCGTGAAGCCGATCCGCCGCGAGGGTGTGCGCGAGGGCCGCTGGGCTTTGCTGGATTATGGCGAGATTGTTGTGCATATTATGCGCGACGAAGAGCGCGACTTCTATGGTTTGGATCGCCTGTGGCGCGACTGCCCCTACCTGCAGATTGAGGGCATTGATATGCCTGAGCGTCCGGCCGCGTGGGCGGATGAGGTCAACGTGCGCGAAGTGTCGTCGATTGATGAGATCCCCCTGGCGGAAAACGAGCCTGATCGGGACGAGCTGTAGCCATGTCCCGTAAGCTTTTTCTGCTTCGTCACGGGCAGACTGAATACAACGCCACTGGCCGTATGCAGGGCCAGTTGGATACGGAACTGTCGGCGGTTGGCCGCAAGCAGGCGGATATTGCGGCGCAGTACTTGTCGCGTCAGCATATTGGCCGGATTATTAGTTCTGATTTGTCGCGAGCGAAGACGACCGCGCAGGCGGTTGCCTCCACGTTGGATGTGCCGGTCGAGATAGATAAGCGTTTGCGGGAAACCAATTTGGGGCAGTGGCAGGGAAAGTCGCATGCCGAGGTCGATGGGGCTTTGCCGGGGGCGCGTGCCCAGTGGCGCCATGATGCAACGTGGGCACCGCCGGGTGGGGAAACCCGCCTGGAGGTTGCTGAGCGTGCTCGTGCGGTGGTTGATGAGATGATGGCTTCGTGGGAGCAGTGGGACGATGACCACGCGTTGCTTCTGGTGGCCCACGGTGGAACCATTGGTGCGTTGACCAGTGCTCTGTTGGATGTTCCGGTGAGCCACTACCCGATGTTTAGTGGTTTGAAGAACACTTGTTGGGCGGAGTTGACTGCCCGGCCGAAGTTTGAGGCGTCCCGTGCAGACCAAGGGGTGGGGGAGTTTGCTGGTGCGGAGTCTGCCCAGTGGTATTTGGATGGGTGGAACATCGGCCAGGTGATGCGCTAGTGCCGGTTCGGATTGTTACCGACTCGTCCAGCTGCTTGCCGCATGATACTGCCGAGGAACTTGGCATTAAGGTGCTGGATCTGCATGTGATGCCTCCTGAGGAGAGCGGGGAGGAAGCGCACACCGCGGGTTTGACGGCGTTGGAGTTGGTTGCTGCTTATGCGCGCCAGTTGGAGCGCGGCGGCGATGAGGGCGTTGTTGCTTTGCATTTGTCTAAGGATTTATCGTCTACTTACGCGTCGGCGGAGTCTGCTGCCGCTGTGTTTGATGACGTCGCGGAGCCCGTGCGGGTTGTCGAGACCTCCACGATTGGCATGTGCGTGGGTGCTGCGGCGATGGCTGCGGCGACTGTTGCCGGCCAGGGCGGCAGTGTGGATGAGTGCGTGGAGGCGGCGTCATCGACGTTGGAGCGCTCGGAGATGTTCTTGTACGTCGACAAAGTGGAGGGGTTGCGTAAGTCGGGACGGTTGTCGACGACTGATGCGTTGGTGTCGGCGGCGTTGGCGACTCGGCCGATCATGCAGATCAAGGGGGGTCGTATTGAGTTAGCGGCGAAAACCCGCACCCAGACTAAGGCTTTTGCGAAGCTTATTGAGTTGATTGTTACCCGGGCTAATTCGCGTCCGGTGTTTATTGCGCTGCAGGAGCACCAGGCCTCGGAGGCTGCTGCTAGGTTGAGCGAGGCTATGGAGTCTGTGTTGCCGGAGGGCTCGACGTTTATGACGGTGCCGATGAGTGAGGTGTTGGCGGTGCACGCTGGGCCGGGCTCGATTGCTGTGTCGGCGGTGTTTAGCGAATAGGGGGTTATCCACAGGCGCGTCGTTTTTCACAGGCGTGCGGTGGGGGTTGTGGGACGTGGGCCTAGGGTGGGCGCCATGTTGGACAGAATTAGGCCCTATGTGCAGCCCACGGGGGAAGAAGACCTGTTGTTTCTGCAGCGGCCCGTGCGGCGGCGACTGCGGGTGGGGTGGCGTGCGGCGGTTGGTGCCGCGCTGTTGCTGCTTGTGCTGGTGGGGTGGACGTGGTGGAGGGTGCACGCGTGGGGCGAGCCGGTGGAGGCTGGCAGTACAGAGTCGGTGGCATTCGTCGAAGGCAGCGGTGGTGGCGCGGAGGGGGAGCCGGGCGGCGAACTTGTGGTCAGTGTTGCCGGGGCAGTGGTGCACCCCGGGGTGATCCGGGTGCCTGCTGGATCGAGGGTGGCCGACGTGGTGGAGCAGGCAGGCCTGTTGCCGGAGGCTGACCCCGTGGGGCTGAACCTTGCGCGCAAAGTTGCGGATGAGGAACACATCATCGTGCCTACTGCGGGTGGGCAAGGCGCTGCTGATGGGCCACCGGATAGCACGAGTGTGGGCGGCGCGGTGGTGGATTCCAGAATTAGCATCAATACAGCCAGCGTCGAGGAGCTCACTGGTTTGCCAGGGGTGGGCATCAAGACAGCGGAGGTGATCGTGTCGCACCGCAGCGAGCACGGTAGCTTCCAGAGTCTTGAGGCGCTGATGGATGTCAAGGGCATTGGTCCGAGCAAGTTCGAGGCGTTGAAAGACAGCATCCGGTTGTGACGCGCTATGCGGTGGCCGGTGGGGACTTTTATCAGCCACTGGAGCCCACTCGGGCGGTCGAAGAACACCGACTGCTGTGGCCGGCGATCGTAGCGTGGGCGAGTGCCGGTGCGGTGATCTGGTTCTATGGTGGCGGCCTCGCGGTGCACGCAGGGCTGGCGGCAGGGCTTATCGCCGCGGTGGCTGTTCTGTGGTGGGCCTATGGTGCGGGCCAGTCGGGCTTGAGCGCTGCTGTGGGTTCTGCCGCTGGGGCGGTCGCGTGGCTGCGCTGCCGGCAGATGGCCAACCACCCCCTGTCGGTGGAGCTGGGTAGGAGGATCGATGTGGTGGGGCGCGTTGAGGGCTCGCCACGAATGCTCGAGCATTCCATGATGCTCCAATTGGGGATTGATGGTGTCCCGGGGACCGTGCCCTGTTTCGCGCCGGGTCTGAGCCTTGATGAGGTGCACCGTGGGGACTTCCTCACGGCGGCCGCAGTGGCACAACCAAGCACGCGCCCGGGGCTGGTTAGCGTTACTTGCAGGCTCAGCGAGATACAGGTGGTGCAGGCCAGCGACCCGTGGGCATGGATCCGGGGGCGGCTGGCGCAGGCTGCTGGGCGCGTGCTGTCGAGCGAGCATGCAGGCTTGTTCGGCGGCATGGCCATTGGGGATACCAGTGGGCAGAGCGCCCAGCAGCGGCAGGTGTTCATCGACACTGGCTTGTCTCATCTTTCGGCGGTCAGCGGGGCCAACGTCGCGATCGTGCTCGGCACCGTGGTGGCTCTGCTTGGTACCCAGGCGCCGAAGGTGCGGGCGATCGCGGCGGCGATCAGCCTCGCGGTGTTCATCGCGGTGGTCGGCACCGAGGCCTCTGTTATTCGTGCGGGCATCGTTGGCAGCGTCGCGGTGGTCACCATGGTCTCCGACCGCCGCACCCAACCCGCGCACACGTTGTTTCTGGCGGTGATCGCGCTGGTTATCCTCGACCCCGGCATGGCGCTGAATTACGGCTTTGCACTGTCGGTGGTTGCAACAGGCGGAATCATCTTGCTCACCCCTGTGCTGTTGCGCAGCATCTTCCGCATCCTCCCGCGCATACCGATGCCCTGGGCTCAACTGTTGGCAGTCACCCTTGCCGCGGACCTGTCCACCATGCCGATCATCGCCCTCATGGCAGGCCGCACGTCCCTGGTATCACTGATCGCTAACCTGCTTGCCGGACCGGCAGTGCCACCAATGACCATCCTGGGGCTGATCGCAACCTTAACTGCCTGCGTGAACACCACCGCGGCGTCATTAATTATTGAGCTGACGCGGCCATTTTTGTGGTGGATCAACACAGTTGCCGACATACTCGGCAAGCAACCCTGGGCCACCACCCACATTCCCGCCCAGTGGCTGGGGCTGGGGCTCGCCTGGATGCTCTACGCGCTGCTGTGGCACGATAGGAGCCGTGAGCGTACATCTGATTCTGGGCGACGAACCCTACCTGGCCGAACGAGCACGCGCAGGCATCATCACCCAGGTCAGACAACAACTACCCCCCGGCACCGACCTGCCCATCACCCTGCTGCGCGCAGGCGAAGTAACGTTGAGCGAAATGTATGAGCTGCTCAGCCCATCACTGTTTGCAGAAGACAGGGTAGTGATCTTCACCGACGCAGACGCGGCAGGCAAAGACCCCGCGCAGCTGCTGCTGGACGCTGCGAAAAACCCGCCCGAGGGCATCACCCTGATCATCCAACACAGCGGCGGCGGACGCACCAAAAACATGGTGACCCCGCTGTCGAAGCTGGCGGATGTGGTGCGCGTAGACAAGGTCAAACCCAGTGAACGCTTTGCCTGGCTCAATCAGGAGTTCCGCAACCACGGCGTCAAGGTCACCCCCGATGTCGTCAATGCGGTGCTTGAAGGCGTCGGCAGTGACCTACGTGAACTAGCTAGCGCAGCGGCGCAATTGGTTGCCGACACCGGCGGGGACGTCACCGTCGAGAATGTGCGCCAGTTCTACCGAGGTGTGGCGGAGGTGTCCGGTTTCGACATCGCCGACCTGGCGTGCGCGGGGAACACCGCACGGGCTGTTGCCTCTACGCGCCGGGCATTGCAGTTGGGGCTGTCGCCGGTGTTGTTGACTAGTGCGTTGGCGACGAAGGTGGGGCAGATCGCCCGCATGTATTCCACAGCCAGGCCCGATGCGCGGGAGTTGAAGATGCAGCCCTGGCTGATGGACAAGACCCATAAGGTTGCCCGGCGGTGGAATGGGGATTCTGTGAGCCGCGCGGTGATTGTGATCGCCGAGCTTGAGGCTGCCGTGAAGGGCCAGGGTGGGGACCCGAATTATGTGCTGGAGCATGCTGTGCGTGAGATCAGCGAGCTCGCCAGGCGCTAAACAGAGGCAGGGTGCCAAAATTTGTGCATTTGGCCCCTTCCCGTTTCTATTTTCCCAGGTCGGCTTCCGCTAAGCGTGCCAAATGCGCAAGTTTTGGCACGCGGCGGGGCAAAAGAAAAGAGCCGCCCCACGAAAGTGGAGCGGCTCTACAAGTGGCTTGAATTAGCCGAGCTTGTTCACGGCCTTTGCCAGGCGGGACTTCTTATTAGCTGCGTTGTTGCGGTGCAGAACGCCCTTGGACACAGCCTTGTCCAGCTTGCGGGAAACGACGCGGAGCTGCTCGGTTGCAGCAGCCTTGTCACCGGCCTCTACCAGAGCGCGGAGCTTGCGGGTAGCGGTGCGCAGCTCGGAGCGAACTGCCTTGTTGCGCATGCGTGCCTTTTCGTTGGTCTTGATGCGCTTCATCTGAGACTTGATGTTTGCCATGGCAAATACCTCTTGATCTTTCTAAAGATTAAAAATTTCAGCGGTGCCGGTTGTACGACCTGCCCAAGGTCCTGCAGGTTAGACCGACAACAGCGGTCAACCTTATCACTGCGGCTGTGTGGAAGTCGAATCGCTGGGGCGAAAAGCTGACGTCAGTACCAGCCATATTCGTTACGGAGGCGGTTGGCGATGCGGTCGAAGCGGCGGCGGGGGATAATCGCACCTTGGCGTTTGGTCCACAGTTCGGGCACGGCGACGACGCTGTCTAGACGGACCCAGCAGCGTCGGCCGCCGCGATCCCAGGCGCCGGCTCCGATGTCGAGCCAGTTGTCTTCCTCAGCGTGGGCATCGTTGGGGGAGATCATGAGTCCGAGTAGTTGTTCGCGGCTGCGACCAATGACTACTAGCGCGCGTTCGTAGGGTTTTTTGGTGCGCTTGTCCATCATGTTGGCCCAGACGATTTCGCCGGGGTCTGCGCGGCCGTCCATGTCGGGGGCGTAGTAGATGCTGCGCTTAAGTTGGGCGGTGGGGTGGCGCATGATGTTGACAGGGCGGGTGGAGTCAGCGGCAGCGTCGGCTGTGGTGCGTTGTTTTCGCATGGTGCAGTGACCGTCGGCGACGTCAATACCTAGTTGGCTTCCGATGCGGCGGAGACCTTCGTCGAGGTCGTCGCCCATGATCCCTTGGATTCGACCGGTGATACGCCCGAGGAGCCGGCTGAGCGCGTTCATGTGTTCAGGATAGCGGATGTTTCGGGTAGGGTTTGATCTCAGTTTGAAATACCTTGTTGAAAGGATGAGTGGGCGATGGTTGCCAATTTCGCGGAAGAGACATTTACCGATCCGAAGCAGATTCGGAACTTCTGCATCATTGCCCACATTGACCACGGTAAGTCCACGTTGGCGGACCGAATTTTGGGTCTGACTGGTGTGGTTGAGGCACGTGACATGCGCGACCAGTACTTGGACAATATGGATATTGAGCGCGAGCGTGGCATCACGATTAAGGCGCAGAATGTTCGTTTGCCGTGGGTGCCGCGTAGTGGCAAGCATGCGGGCGAGCAGATTGTGATGCACTTGATTGATACGCCTGGTCACGTGGACTTTACCTATGAGGTTTCGCGCGCGTTGGAGGCGTGTGAGGGCGCGATTTTGCTTGTTGACGCCGCGCAGGGCATTGAGGCGCAAACGTTGGCGAATCTGTATTTGGCGATGGAGAATGATCTGGAGATCATCCCGGTGCTGAATAAGATCGACTTGCCTGCGGCTGATCCGGATAAGTATGCAGAGGAGATTTCGCACATTATTGGTTGCGAGCCGGAAGAGGTCTTGCGTGTGTCTGGCAAGACGGGCGAGGGCGTGCCTGAGTTGCTGGATCGGGTGTGTGAGCTTGTTCCTGCCCCGACTAGTGAGTTCGGCGATGAGGCCCCGGCGCGTGCGATGATTTTCGACTCTGTCTACGACACGTATCGCGGCGTCGTGACGTATATCCGTATGGTTGATGGCCGCCTGGAGCCGCGGCAGAAGATCAAGATGATGTCTACCGGTGCGACCCACGAGTTGTTGGAGATCGGCATTGTGTCTCCGACGCCGAAGAAGTGCAAGGGCTTGGGCCCGGGCGAGGTCGGATACCTGATTACTGGTGTGAAGGATGTGCGCCAGTCGAAGGTGGGCGATACGGTTACGTGGGCTTCTAAGGGGGCGGAGTCGCCGCTGAAGGGCTATGAAGAGCCGAAGCCGATGGTGTATTCGGGACTGTTCCCGATATCCCAGGCTGATTATCCGGATCTGCGTGATGCGTTGGAGAAGCTTCAGCTTAATGACGCCGCTTTGACGTTTGAGCCGGAGACTTCCGTGGCGTTGGGCTTCGGTTTCCGCTGTGGTTTCTTGGGCTTGTTGCACATGGAGATCACGCGTGACCGTTTGCAGCGTGAGTTTGATTTGGATTTGATTTCGACGGCCCCGAGTGTGTCTTACCGCGTCGTGGCTGAGGATGGCTCCGAGATGATGGTGCACAATCCGAGTGACTGGCCGGCGGGTAAGTTGCGTGAGGTGTGGGAGCCGATCGTGAAGACCACGATTATTGTGCCGGCGGAGTTTGTGGGCACCACCATGGAGTTGTGCCAGTCCAAGCGCGGCGTGATGGGTGGCATGGACTACCTGTCGGAGGATCGTGTGGAGTTGCGTTACACGATGCCTTTGGGCGAGATCATTTTTGACTTCTTTGACATGCTGAAGTCCCGCACCCGTGGTTACGCTTCGCTGAACTATGAGGAGGCCGGCGAGCAGCAGGCTGATCTAGTGAAGGTGGACATCTTGTTGCAGGGTGACGCGGTTGATGCGTTTTCTGCGATTGTTCACCGGGATAATGCCCAGTGGTACGGCAACAAGATGACTGTGAAGTTGAAGGAACTGATCCCTCGCCAGCAGTTTGAGGTGCCGGTGCAAGCGGCGATCGGTTCGAAGATTATTGCGCGTGAGAACATCCGTGCGCTGCGTAAAGACGTGTTGGCCAAGTGTTATGGCGGTGACGTGTCGCGTAAGCGCAAGCTGCTGGAGAAGCAGAAGGAAGGCAAGAAGCGCATGAAGTCTATTGGCTCGGTGTCGGTGCCGCAGGAGGCGTTTGTTGCGGCCTTGTCGACGGACGAAGGCAAGTAATCTAGGCTGAGAGCGCGAGGGGGCTCCGTTCTATCTTTTCGGAGCCTCCTCTTTCATGCGCTAGAGGCCGATGGGTGACTTATTGGGGGATCTATGTGAGCCCCGTGTCAGAACTATTTGGCGAAGGTGACGGGTAGGTCGACGACGTCGACGAAGCCTTCGGAGTGGTCTCCGAAGATTTTCAACACGCAGTCTTGTTCGAGGCAGTTGATGTCGGTGCCGGTGGGGGTGGCGACGATGGTGGTGGTTGCGGTGCCGTCTTCGTTGATCGGCGCGGTGCCGCCGTCGGTTTTGATCCAGGCTTGTGCGGTGGCGTCACCTTGGCCGCCGCTGCAGATCGGCACTGGGTTGCCGGGCACCTTCACGGGGGAGCAGATGGCTGCGTAGTATCCGTGTGCGGGGTCGAGGCCGGACAGTTCGATGGTGATGTCGTCGCCTGCTTTGAGGTCTTCGGTGGGGTTGGCGTCGACGGTTACTTTGGATTCGCCGGGCTTGGGGGATGCTGCGGCGGTTGATTTCGGTGCAGGGGTGGTGTTGGTGATTTTGGTTTCCTGCACGCTCGGTTCTTCTTCGGTGGGGCTGCATGCTGCTAGGGCGGAGAGAGCGGCAACCCCTGCGATTGCGGTGATGGTTGCGCGGCGGATACTGCGGCTGTGGTGTGCTTGGTGGCGTTGGATATTCAAAGGAAACCTCACAAAAGATGACAGGGTGGATACTCAAACAATAGAGCACGCGGGCGAGTGTGTGACTGCACCCTGAACGTGTTGAACCTTGTTTTTAGTCCCCGCAGGCGTTGGTGCCTGGTGGGGCTCCGGCGTGTTGCGGGCAGGTAGGAAAGAGAATAGTGAACGTGGTTGATTCCATGAACACCCCGGATCCGCGGGCGGCCTATGACGCGGCGTCATCAAGTGACGGCATGAGTGCCGCAGGTTCAGCTGGGGGCAGTAAGCACAGGCGCGCGGCCTCGAAGGATAAGCAGGGCGGCGGTTTTATGGGTAAGTTCCTACCGCTGTTTTTGATTTTCTGCGAAGGGGGTGTGCAGACCTAATCCCGCGTGAGTGGCGGAAGGTCTGTGCGGCTGCCGCGGGAGCATGCCAGTTGGACGAGCCATTCCAGGGGGCCGCGGCGGAAGAAGAACATCCAGGTGCTGGCAAGGAGGATGATCAGCGCGCTTTGGGGTGCGAACCCTAGTAGTTCGCGGGGACTCCAGCCTCGCTGTTCTTCAGCACGGTCCGCCGAGGGGTCGTAGTAGTCCTCGCCGTAGGGCTGTGGGTTGGGGTCAGCAGGGGAGCTGTTGAACGTGCCGTCTTCTTTGAAGGGGGCTAGGTGGGCTTCGTTCCAGATGTCTTCAGCTTCGCTCCAGGTGGTGGTGTTGGCGATGCGGTCGCGCCAGGGTTGCCAGTCGCCGAGGTAGTAGTTGGAGATGTCGAAGTTGGGGTCTGCGAGGTCTTGGGGTTCGATTCCTAGTTCGGCTGCGATGCCCATGGCGCCGGCTTCTTCGATGCCGTAGATGGGTCCCATGTCGCTCGGGTAGTAGGTGTCGTAGCCGAATTGTGAGTGGTGCATGTCGATGTAGCCGATGGCGGGTGCGATTGCTCCGGTGAGGATCACGTGGATGGTGTAGGTGGTTAGTGCCATCATGCCGAGGGCTCGTAGTGGGTAGGTGAGGATGCTAGCCCAGCGCAGGCGGCAGATGAGCACGCAGAGGAGTATGAGGGCGGCGGAGGCGCTGCCGGTGGCGATGATGTCTCCGATGCCGCCTTTGTGTGCCCAGGTGGTTAGGTATGCGCCGTCGAGGGCGAAGTAGCCGGGTCGTTCCCAGCCGAGGCTGGCGGCGGTGCGTACCCAGTCGTAGTGTTGCTGGATGCGTATCCAGCCGGTGAGTGCAGCGATGATGATTGTTGACGCCGCGACGGTTGCGGTTGTGCGTAGTCGTGCGGTGGTGATGGTGCGGTAGGTGAGTATGCCGATGAGTCCGTAGGTGAGCCAGGCGCCGATGGGGTATTGGCCGCCGATGCTGATGAAGGGGGCGATGAACAGCGTGAGGGCTGTTGTGGCGGCTACCCATCGGGTGCGTAGTCGAGTGATGGGAGTGAGCAGGATGAGGTTGGTGGCGATTGCCATGAGCACGACGGCTATCTGGTACTGGACGTAGTCGAGTACGATGCCGATGCCGAAGATGATGGCGGCGCGTATGAGTACGCTGTGGCGTGCGCGTGACAGTGTGGTGCCGCCGTGTTCGTTGCCGTGGGCGAGCATGAGGGATAGGGAGATGCCGCTGAGTACGGCGAACAGTGTGCTGGGGTAGCCGTTGGTGAGGAATTTCAGGGGGTCGATGGTGCTGTAGTAGAGGATGTGGGCGAACATCATGCCGAGGATGGCTAGTGCTCGGGCGAGGTCTAGGCCGGTGATGCGTCCTGGGCGTTGGGCCCGTTGGGCGCAGCGCGGTGGGGCTCGGTGTGCGTCGGTGCATTCGGGGACTGTCGTGGTGGTCATGGTGTCTCCTGGCGTGGGTGGATAGTATTGTTGCATGAACTCTACTGTGTCTATCCGTCGTTTTGGCCATACTGTTATCAATCACACGGTGGAGGTTCCGTGGGATCATTTCGCTTCCGGTGAGCAGCAGGTGCTCAGTGTGTTCGCGCGCGAGATTGTGGCGGATGGTAACGAGGACGCCCCGTGTGTGTTGTATTTGCAGGGTGGTCCGGGTTTTCCTGCGCCGCGGCCGGTGGGGGCGAGTGGTTGGGTGGGGGAGTTGTTGAAGCATTACCGTGTGGTGTTGTTGGATCAGCGGGGTACAGGGCGTTCTAATGCGCAGGTGTTGGATGCGCAGCATCTCAAGCTGTTGCGGGCGGATCAGATTGTGGAGGATGCGGAGGCTGTGCGCCGCGAGTTGGGGGTGGATCAGTGGGCGTTGTTTGGCCAGAGTTTTGGTGGCTTCTGTATTAACACCTATGCCTCTCGCCATCCGGAGAGCATTTCGCATGCGATGCTCACCGGCGGTCTGCCGGATATCTCTGCGGGTGTGGACGAGGTCTATAGACGTACGTTTGCGCAGGTTGCGGCGCGTAGTGAGCAGTTTTATGCCCAGTTCCCCTTTGCGGAGGCCGCCATCCGCGAGGTGTGCCACCATCTGGATAATGCTGAGGAGTTGTTGCCGACGGGTGAGCGTTTGTCTTCGCGTCGTTTCCGCACGATTGGCATTGCGTTGGGCCGCGGCACGGGTTTCGATACGTTGGGTTATTTGTTGGAGGACCCGTTTGTTGTGGTTGGGGGCGAGAAGCGTTTGCGCCAGGATTTTTTGGTGGATGTGGGCGCCCGGGTGAGTTTTGCGGGGCATCCGTTGTATGCGTTGGTGCATGAGGCGATTTATGGCGGCACGGTGCCGGGTGCGACTGCGTGGTCGGCGCATCGGGTGCGCGAGCAGGTGGAGGGTTTTGAGGAGCAGGCCGACCCCCGCACGGCGGGCAAGTTCTACTTGACGGGTGAGCATATTTTCCCGTGGCAGTTTGATGAGGATCCGGCTTTGCGCGAGCATAAGCAGGCTGCGGAGGAGCTAGCTGCGTTTGATCAGTGGCCTTCGCTTTATGACGCCGCGGTGCTGAAGGATCGCGCCCCGGTGGCGGCTGCTGCGGTGTATCTGGATGATATTTTTGTGCCGTTTTCTTTGTCGATGGCGACGGCTGATCAGTGGCGGGATCTGCGCCCGTGGGTGACTAATCAGTTCCAGCATGATGGCATTGGCCAGGATGGTGTCGCGATTGTGCGCCGGCTGCGGGAGATGATCCTGGAGCGCTAGGCCGCCAGAAGTTCGGGTACCCCTGGAGCTCTCGCTGTTTAACCACCCATGGCTTTGCGCTGGCACAATATTGTGCATTTCGAAGCGGTCAAGTCCTTTTGAGTGGTGTATCCGCCAGCGGTTGACTCAGCGATGAACTGACCGCTGACGGAACAGGATCCACAACCACTTTCTGTTCATCTACCTTCACCGTCCTTTCGTGCCGCCCAGCCTACCTGCTCGTGGGGTCGAGGGCGGCGGCCGTAGGCGTCGACAAGCGTGCATACAAGCCAAGGAGCTTAAGAAAGGTGGTAGGCGGGCGCACGCTACAAGCAAACAACGCGGTCGCAGGCCGCCAGCACTGCCGGATCGTGGCTGACGATGATGGTTGCGCGCGCGGACTTGCCTGCTCGAATCGCGTTGATCACGCGCTGGGCGTTCGCGCCGTCGAGGGCGGAGGTGGGCTCGTCGACAAGCAAGAGCGTCGGCTGCGACAGCAAGGCCCGAGCTACGCTGACACGCTGGCGTTGCCCGCCGGAGAGCTCGTCGGGGCGGGTCCGTTTGCTGTGGTGCAGGCGG